>Ga0272446_1004193_pt1 | contig 17284 bp, 20 predicted proteins | sample YNPCB0061_FD_194587 | JGI IMG/M metagenome (GOLD analysis project Ga0272446, IMG submission 194587) | Hot spring microbial mat communities from Yellowstone National Park, WY, United States - YNP-CB-006-1 | ecosystem: Environmental > Aquatic > Thermal springs > Hot (42-90C) > Sediment | place... | reverse complement strand
AACTTCCCCTTGGATTTGGCGGCTGTGCCTGTATCTGCTCCTGCTATCAATGGTTAATTTAGGTTTGGCGTAGAGCCAGTCTGAGTTTAACTGCTGTCCCCCTGCCCCTTGGTGGGGGGATTGTTTTATTGATTCGTATCAATTTACATCGATCGTGGGTAAGCTAGAAATCAGCCAATAATTCCCAGTAAACTAGACACAAAAACTCGACAGGATTGAATGATGCAAATTCTTTATGTAGAAGATGAAGTGGAGCTTGCTGAGGCAGTGATGGAAGTCTTGTCTCCTATGGGCTATACCTTTACCCATGTCATTGATGGGGAAACCGCTTGGCAGACTCTGCAAACCCAATCCTTCCATTTGTTATTGACTGACCTGAATTTGCCCAATATGACAGGTTTGGAGTTAATTCAAAAGGTGCGAGATAGTTTACCTGATATAAAAATTGTCGGCATTAGCGGTTTTATTGAGGCAGAAGAAATCGATCGCATTAAACTTTTGGGAGCAGATGCCATACTTTTGAAGCCCATCACCCCTGCGAATCTGTCTAGCTGTCTGCGAGCGGTTGCGGGACAACAATAAACCCCGTTTGCCCGTCGCCCAAAACTACATTTTTAGCCAGCCCCCAGTACCACCAATGGGCACACACATAGGCACAGACAATGCTGTCTAACTTGTCCTCGATCGATTTGAGTTGTTTACCTGTCAATTCTGCCAAGGGTGGAACCTGTAACTCCAGAAATAACCCACTCACTGCCAAGGGCGGATACCTCTGGGGTAAATAATGTTTGATATAAGTGTAAAGCTGAGTCAGACCTTGACATCGATCGGACAATCTGCCTTTTTTATATTTGATAATTTTGCCCAAGCCAAATAAATGCACGGTGGCGGGATGGGGAAATACTTCTATCTGCCATCTGCCCTCAGACTGGGGCACGATCGTGGGGGCATGGGCAAAGCCCAAATCCAACAGCGCTTCGGCAAATTTAATGGTGCGTTGGGCAAAGGGTCTGCCCAGATTAGCAGGGTAGCAACCCGCGTCATACTTGCCAAAATGCACATGGGTCAAGCGATCGCAGGGGCGCATCCCCGTAGGATTAGTAATAATCGTAGGTGCATCAACCGCAATACCAGTGGACTGATGGGCGTGGGTCTGAATCCAATCTAAAATTTCTGGAATAGTCTCACAACGATCGAGCGCCACCATCACCAACTGCTGGTTCTGCCATTCTAGGGCGCATACCCCCGTAGGTTGAGACCGCCAGCCCAAATCGATTCCCAAAAAGCGCATCAACTAAACACTTGTCAAATAATGGACATATACCTTACACTAGACAAGCCCTAAAAATTGGTTATTCCCCAAACAGCATGGTTAAACTGCGACTCAAACGCTTTGGTAAAAAACGCAACCCCAGTTACCGTATTGTAGCAATGCACTCCACCACCCGTCGGGACAGCGCCCCCTTGGCGGAACTGGGTATCTACAATCCCCGCACCCACGAAACTCGCCTCGATGTACCCGCTATTAAACTGCAATTGGAACACGGGGCGCAACCTACAGACACCGTCCGTAAAATTTTAGAAAAGGCGCAGATTCTGCCCGCCATCGATCGTACCAATTTGCCCAAGAAAGCCCCTGCTGAGGCTAAATCAGCCTAACCTATGTTGCACCAGCCATATCGGGATTTACTAGCTTTTTTGATCACTCCCTTTCTGGAACAACCCCAAGCCCTGCGTCTGCATCAGGAGGTCACGGGGGGTGGCAATCGCATTTGGCTGAGGGTATCGGTGTCCGAAGTCGATCGACTGCGGGTTTTAGGCAAAAATGGTAAAAATATCCAAACCATGCGGGCTGTGCTGACAGCGGCGGCGCAAAATGCAGGTCATAGCCTGAATTTAGAAATTTATGATATGGGTCGATCGTGATGGCTACCGCCGAGATCATTTGCATTGGCACAGAGCTGTTATTGGGGGAAATCCTGAATAGCAATGCCCAATACCTTGCCCAAGAATTAGCTAAACTCGGCATTTCCCATCATTTCCAGACCGTAGTGGGGGACAATATCGATCGGATTCATCAGGTGTTAGCCATCGCCTGCAACCGTTCCCAAATAATTATTACCACTGGGGGTTTGGGTCCTACTCCCGATGACTTAACCACCGAAGCGATCGCCAGCTTTTTTCATACTCCCCTACAAGAACACCCCGACATCTGGAGCAAAATTCAGCAGGACTATAGTCGATCGGGGCGCACGCCCACTGACAACAACCGTAAGCAGGCATTCTTGCCACAGGGAGCAGAAATTCTCACCAATTCTGTGGGTACAGCCCCCGGTATGATCTGGAAACCCTACGCCAATTTACTGATATTAACTTTCCCCGGTGTGCCCAACGAGCTATACACCATGTGGCAGGAGGTGGCAGTCCCCTATCTGAAAAACAATGGTTATGTGGACTCGGTGCTCCATTCACGGGTGCTGTTGTACTGGGGGATTCCCGAATCTGCCCTTGCCAGCAAAGTAGAACCTTTTTTCCAGCTCACCAATCCTACAGTTGCCCCCTACGCCAACTATGGACAGGCGCGACTGCGCATCACTGCCAAAGCCGCCACCACTGCTGAGGCAATGGACTTGATTGCACCAGTGGAAGCGCAAATTTTGCAGTTGACAGGGGCAGACTGCTATGGCAAAGATGACGACACCCTAGCTTCGGTAGTGGGTAACCAGTTGCAAGCCCGTCACCAAACTTTAGCCATCGCCGAATCCTGCACTGGGGGACTGGTGGGGGATATGCTCACCTCGATCGCTGGTAGCTCTGCCTATTTTCAGGGGGGAGTAATCAGTTACAGCAATCAGGCAAAAATAGACCTGCTGGGGGTCAATCCCCACACCCTAGCTACAGAGGGGGCGGTCAGTGCCGCAACTGCCCAACAAATGGCACAAGGGGTAGCCCACGCCCTCAAAGCAGATTGGGGACTAAGTATTACGGGCATTGCTGGGCCCACGGGGGCAACCGCCACCAAACCTGTGGGGCTAGTGTACATTGGGCTATACCATCCCCACGGACAAGTGACAGCCCAAGAATATAGATTTAATCCCTCTCGGGGTAGAAATTGGATCAGAAGAGTGAGTGCTTGCTCCGCACTAGATCAATTGCGAAGAAGTTTTGCTATGATAGACACACCTAAATAAATTTGTAAATTTTTGTATAGGAGTCGATCGTGGGACTCATTAAAAAAGTGATTAAAAAATTGGGCAAAGCTCTAGGGGAGATGCTCGATCGAGTAGCGGAAGCCGTATTTGGTCGCAGGGATCAGCCCGTACCCCAAGCAGTACCCGTTCCTGTTGGCAGAGACCAGCGCTAATCATTTGCCGTTGGGTTAAGCAAAAGCCAAACTACTCAAACTGATACTCCCCTTGTTTAACAGATATGCAATGCAAGGGGAGGACATAGTTTGAAGGGAGGGTGATTCCCTTTGGGACAGGGAAAACTGCGAATTTGAGAAAGGAGTGGTACGCAAATAATTACCAACCACAGCATGATTGAGCCATTAGACTGATTTTGTCAAGAGAATTTGGCGCATCCCCTCTATTACAGGCTGAATATCCACGCCTAACCAAAACTCTAGGGCTTGCACTCCTTGATAGAGCAACATTTCTATGCCATCAATAGTGGTATGCCCCGCACTGTGTGCTAGTTTCAATAGCTGGGTGGGGCGGGGGGTATAAATCAAGTCATAGACGATCGAGCCATGGGGCAATAATTGCAACTGTTCTGGGGTCAGGGGAGATGCCTTGGGATTTTCTGGCATACCGATAGGCGTAGTATTGATTACCAATTCCCCAGTGGGTAGGAGTTCCTGTAGATTCCCCCATTCATATATTTCTAACTGTAAATCGGGGAGATTCCTAGTCATCTGTTGTTGAAATACCTGCATTTTGTCCATACTGCGCCCGATCGCCCTGATGTGTTTGCAGTCCAATTGGTACATACCCACCACTACCGCCCGTGCCGCTCCCCCATTGCCCAAAATTATGACTTGACAATCCGACCACGATCGAGACAGCCTTTGCAAAGGCACAGTAAATCCATACACATCAGTATTAGTGCCCCACCACCCTACTGCACCCCGCTTTACTGTATTCACCGCCCCCACCTGCATCGCCAGATCAGTCACTTCGCTCAAATGGGGCAAAATCGCCTCCTTGTGGGGAATAGTCACATTAAATCCATGAATGCTGTTGATGTACCACATACCCTCGATCGCCTTACCAAGGTTTTGTTGGGCGATGGGAAACGCACCATAAATGTAATCTAGTTGTAATTTTTGCAGGGCAAAGTTGTGCATCAGTGGCGATCGACTATAAATGACAGGATCACCAATAATTCCTAAGAGCTTAGTAGTTCCGTAAATTGTCATCTGGGAGCGCAGGAATATATTTTAGTCTGGTTAGTCTGGGGACATTTCGTCAATTATGCAAAGAAAATAGACAAAAACTGGTTTTAGTTGGGAATGCTTAATAACTTTGGCTCAGTGTCCAAAAGTAACATCCTTATCCCATTTCTCCTAGGGTATGATACGGTAAAGAGGAAAACAATGTACCAAGTTTATGGGGCAACCATAGGTTCAAGTAACTATGACTCAACCTGACGATTTGCAAGAAAGAATCCGCCAAATGGAACAAGAGGTGTATCGATCGGTAGGGATAGAACCCCCGCTCAAGAGTGCCGATCCCGCTGTCCAGTCTGGTGGCATCAATGGTTTGTACCAGTGGATCAATGGTCTAAATGGGGTGGCAAAGGTTGCCGCTGTGGTGGTTTTGGGCTTAATTGCCTTTGCTGTAATCAGTTTTATCTTACAATTGGTTTGGGCGGCAATCACTTTGTCCGTATTTGCGGTGATTGTCTATGCCCTCTACAAAATTTTCTTTGAGACTACCCCCACCCCCCTAGAGTAACTCTAGTAACTCTAGTAACTCTTAGTAAATTTTCCTAAACCATACCTAACACCGCCTATGTCCCTACCTAGTCCCCCCCGCCGCCGCATTCAGCGCAAACTCAGGTCTATGCCTCTGAAAAAAACCCCCTCTGCCCTGTATATGCAGATGCACCAACTAGCCAATGAAAAGGAGAGACTGCAACAGGAACTGCATATGCTCGCCGATCGACAACTGCAAATCCAGCACAGGCTAGAAGTGATTGAGCAAGACCTCGCCCAGATGGACAGTCAAATTACGGATCTGAATAATCCCTTCCGTTCTGACACTAGCCCGATCGACCAAGTTGCCCCGCCGCCACCACTGCAAATCGATCGGGGGCAATTCAAGACTATGATTATTGATTACTAATTTATTCCCCTCACAAACCTATTCCCGAAAAGCGATGCGCCCCTGTTTAGGAAGACTAAACACAAGGAATACAGCAAAGTAGATAATGTAAACGATTAGACCCACAACCCCCGCAAAAATTAAATTTTCGGTAGTGAAGCTAAATAGAAATAGTTTCTGAAAGGCGATGGGCGGCTCAAACCAGACTAGGCAAGTATTGTACAGGGTTTCTCTGGTCAACAGCCCGCAGTTGGCAAACACTAAATTGAAAGCCAATCCCCCCAGACAATAAATAGATACTGCCCAGCGCCAAATTTGATAGCCTTGACTGAGGCTATGGCGGGTATGACTAATTTCTTCATTGAGGTCTTGCCAAAACCACAGGGACAAAGGAATCAGTACCCTAGCGGCAATACCACTAAAAAAACTGACAGGCAGATTGCCAATCATCAACACAACAGAAATTGCCAATAAACTAGCAGTGCGCCAGTAGATGATCAACGATCGTTGAATGGATTGGATACCCACTTGCCATGACCATACCAACAACACCAAAGGGACAAAAACCGTGAATAGAACCGCTAAACGAAAGTCTAACCACACCAGTTGGCGAATTAAATTGATATTCATCATGTTCATAAAATTATATTCGGATTCACGATCGATAGTGAAGGTTCACACACTGAGGAGATGCACTGGGCATAAGAGTTCCCTAAACATTGAGAGAGTCTCAATCACATAATGATAAATGATGATAATGGATTGTGCTACTTCTCTCCCGTTCTCAAATTGGCAGTTTTGCCCTCCCCCAGATAGAGTTTGGCGCAATTTGCAAACAGGAAAACTTTTCTGGGCATCAAGTGATCACCGTAGGTTTATCCATATTTGTATAGTATTTAATCTGGGCCAGTTCCCCCGCCAGCGCGATTAAATCCGCCAGCGCCACTTGGGGATCGAGGTGGTGTTTAGCGATATTCGGTTCATAGCTTTCTATGTAAACCCTGAGGGTCGCCCCTGCCGTGCCCGTACCTGATAAACGAAATACCAACCGCGAACCATCACTAAACCCAAACCGTAGCCCCTGTTTTTGGCTGACGCTACCGTCGATCGGGTCAGTGTAAGCAAAGTCATCGGCATAGGTGAGGGTGTACGCCCCAAATTGCTGTCCTACCCAACTAGAGCCGTTCTGGCGCAGGCGTTCCATCAATGCATGGGCACGATCGCTATTGACTCCTTCGTAATCGTGGCGAGAATAAAAGTTCCTGCCGTAAATTTGCCAATGCTCCTTGACAATCTCTGCCACAGACTGCCGTTTCACCGCCAAGATATTTAACCAAAATAGGACAGCCCACAGCCCATCCTTTTCCCGCACATGGTTGGAGCCTGTACCAAAACTTTCTTCCCCACAGAGGGTAATTTTGCCCGCATCTAGTAAATTGCCAAAAAATTTCCACCCCGTCGGGGTTTCATAACAATCAATGGCAAGCCGTGCCGCTACTCGATCGACCGCTTGACTGGTGGGCATGGACCTAGCTACCCCCGCTAACCCGCCCTTGTAACTGCCAACCAGATGGGCATTGGCCGCCATCACCGCCAAACTATCGCTGGGGGTAACAAAAAATTTCCGACCTAAAATCATGTTGCGATCGCCGTCCCCATCCGATGCCGCTCCAAAATCAGGGGCAGACTCCCCAAACATCAGTTCCACCAGATCATGGGCATACACCAAGTTAGGGTCAGGGTGTCCACCGCCAAAATCCTCTAAGGGAATGCCATGAATGACCGACCCCGGTCTGCCACCCAACTTTTCCTCTAGTAAATAGCGCCCATAACCCCCAGTTACCGCATGGAGCGCATCAAAACAAAACTGAAAGCCCGACTGGAAGAGGTTGCGGATTTGCTCAAAATCAAAGAGGGATTCCATCAGTTGGGCATAGTCCTGCACCGAGTCAATCACTTCTACCGTCATGCCCCCCAACTGGGTAGTGCCTAATTTGTGTAGGTCAATTTCCTGCGCCTCGATCATTTTGTAGGCAGTAATGCGCTTGGTTTCTGCAAAAATCGCATCAGTTACCTTTTCGGGGGCAGGGCCGCCATTGCCAATGTTGTACTTAATGCCAAAATCCCCCTCTTTGCCCCCGGGGTTGTGGCTAGCGGACAGCACTATGCCCCCAAATGCCTGATATTTGCGGATAATGCAGGACACGGCAGGAGTAGAGAGAATGCCATCCTGTCCCACCATTACCTTGCCTACCCCGTTGGCGCTTGCCATCCGCAGAATGGTTTGGATCGCTTGTCGATTGTAGTAGCGACCATCGCCCCCCAGCACAAGGGTTTTACCCTGTACACCATCGAGGCAGTTAAAAATGGACTGGACAAAATTTTCCAAGTAGTGGGGCTGTTGAAAAGTGGTCACCTTTTTGCGTAAACCAGAGGTGCCAGGCTTTTGATCTGGAAATGGCGCAGTGGCAATGGTAAGAATCATAAGTCATGTCTCGATCGATACTTTAACTTTAGCTTAATCGGCGGGAAGCCCCGCACTGTATTTGTGAATTATGTTTACTCAAGAGCAAATCAGTGTCGGGATGAAAGCCGTTCTTGCTACAATTGAGTAGAACAGGTTAAATCTCTGGAGAGTTTCCCTGACTTGTTCCCGCCGTGGGTCGCACGGTGGCAGCACGCTGAGACCTCTGTACAAACAAGTCTATGAAGCGTGAAGCCCTTACTCTATCTGTTCCGTAGATGGCGTCAGCTATGTTGTATTTACTCAACGAAGATGAGTGCTGGGAGTCGTTCACCGAAAAACCGCCCTTGGTGCATTGCCCATTGCAGAACCTGAAGGCATTACCTTAGAGAGGGAAAGGAGTATAATCAAATTTAATGAATCTTCACATTGATTAAAAATAAGCCCCATTTCATGGCCCCCAAGCCTAACCAGTACCATGCCTACAAAGGCAACAAATCCTATCTGCCCACCAAGGTCTGTGCCACCTGTGGCAAAATTTTTTCGTGGCGTAAAAAGTGGGCGAGGTGCTGGGATGAGGTGAAATACTGTAGCGATCGATGCCGTCCTTGAGCCAGTCTTTGATTAGGGTACATCACCAAGGGGCGATCGCCGACAAATTACTCTGCCAGTGGCGGGGGCAACTGCCCGCTTTTGTCTGTGTTCTGGGCTTTACCCACACGGGCTTGATAGACCATATCTCTGCCGCTGGACTAACCAGCAGGGACAGGCAATTTACCGCCATCGCCGATGGGGAATTTTTAGCCACTGGACAAACCTACACCGTACCTCTGCCTCCTTTAACCCAAGGGGTGTCGCCTGCCCTGATCACCAGAGCCATCCTCACGGGACTCAATTTACGCCCCTACATCGCCAATGCGGGTTTACCTATGACACCCCCCATCCCAGAATGCCTCAACTTGGGGGGAATGCCCGCCCAATGCCTGACCACAGGCAAAGCCCTACCCCTAGCCATAGTGCATCACATTTTTCAGTCCGCCTACCAGTGGGGCAAAACCCTACGGACTAATTATGCCTATGTCACCATCGGGGAATGTGTAGTGGGGGGCACAACCACGGCACTGGCAGTTTTACAAGCTCTAGGTATTTCCGCTCACGGGAAAGTGGGCAGTTCCCATCGCATCTGTAACCATGACCAAAAGTGGCACATCGTGCAACAGGGCTTAGCCCAACTGCCGCCGCACCCTGACCCCTGGTCGATCGTGTCCGTGGTGGGAGACCCCATGCAAATTGCGGTGGCGGGTCTGACTTTAGCCATCGCACAGCATAAGGGTGTATTGCTGGCGGGGGGCAGTCAAATGGTGGCTGTCTATGCCCTGGCCCGCTCGATCGCTGGGGCGACAGGTTTACCATGGCATAAGGAAAATATCCTCATTGGCACTACCAAATGGGCCACAAATGATAGCAGTAGCGGTTTAGTACAACTAGCCCAACTGGTGGATGCGCCCCTGGTCTCTAGCCAATTCAGTCTGGCAAATTCCCAATACCCACAACTGCGCAGTTATGAAGCGGGCTATGTCAAAGAAGGAGTGGGCGCTGGAGCAGTCTGCATCCTTGCCCACCTCTACGCCAACTGGGATCAGGCACAAATGCTCGCCTTGATCGAGGCATTGTTGGCCAAAATGGAGTACAAAATGGATAATATAAGTACAATCTATAGTTAAAGCGCAAAAGTTCCTATGAAAACCCTAATTAGCCTGATTTGTTTAGTGCTGATGACCTGCCTGTGGTTACAACCTGCGATCGCTGAACCTACTGGTATTGACCAACTGCCCGAAACCAACTTCATTAAGCAAAACCTAGAAAAAATCGACTTGAACAACGCCAATATCTACAATTTCCGCAAGATCAGAGGTATGTATCCCACCCTGGGACGCATCATCATTGAACACGCCCCCTACGCTTCCCTAGAAGATGTGTTGAACATCCCCGGACTGACCGAAGCGCAAAAACGCATCATTCGTGACAATGCCGATCGATTTGCCCTATTTAAGCCCGATAGCTCCATGAATCGGGAACGCATCAACAACGCAAACTATAGGCTGTAAGATTGTCCAAAGCCAATTTTTTTGATGTATTAGTAGTTGGGGCAGGGGCGGCAGGTCTCTATGCGGTACTGTGCCTGCGTAAGTACGGTTTGCGGGTGGGTCTGATCACCAAAGAGGCTTTTGCCATGGATGACAGTGCCGATTCCGCCAGTAAATGGGCGCAGGGGGGCATTGCCGCCGCCATAGACCCCACGGATTCCCCCGTATTTCACGGGGCAGATACCCTCAAGGCAGGGGCTGACCTGTGCGAACCAGAGGCGGTACAAGTCCTAGTGAATCAAGCCCCCCAATGTATTCATACCCTAGAACAATGGGGGGTGCAGTTCGATCGACACTCTGGGCGGTTTGCCCTGACCCTAGAAGCGGCACACTCCCACCATCGCGTACTCCATGTGGCAGACAGCACGGGCAAAGCTCTGGTAACAGCCCTCAAAGCCCAAGTGCTTGCCGATCGAGACATTGTCCTGTGGCAAAATACCCCAGTGGTAGATTTGCTAGTGCAGGAAGGGCAGTGTTACGGACTCAGGTGTGCGGTGGATGGTCAGCTAGTGTCCCTAGCCAGTCGAGCGGTGGTCTTGGCAACAGGGGGCTATGCCCAACTCTTTGCCCAAAATACCAACCCCCCCGCCAGCACTGGAGATGGGATAGTGATTGCGTGGCGGGCAGGGGCAAGGGTGAGGGATTTAGAATTTGTGCAATTTCACCCCACCGCCTTAGCAGTATCTGGAGCGCCCCGCTTTCTGATCAGTGAAGCAGTGCGGGGAGAAGGGGCAAAATTAGTCAACCACAGGGGCGAACGGTTTACCGAAGAATTGGCACCGCGGGATGTGGTCAGTCGAGAAATTTTCCATTACTTGCAGACCACTGGCGACCCCACCGTATTTTTGGATTTGTCCCCCATCCCCGTCGATCGAGTACACAAGCGCTTTCCCAATATCATTAAGGTTTGCCACCAATGGGGCATTGACCCGCTGCATCAGCCCATTCCTGTAACGCCTGCGGCGCACTACTGTATGGGCGGCATCGAGACTGACACCTGGGGACGGACTTCGCTTCAAGGGCTATATGCGGTGGGGGAAACAGCGAGTACGGGGGTACATGGAGCCAACCGCCTTGCCAGTAATTCCCTATTGGAATGTTTTGTATTTGGGGAACGGCTGGCACAACACATCAGTGAATTTTGCCCCCAGATTGCTATGCCAGATTGCCGCCCTATGGCTGTGGAACTGGAAGCGCCTCTGCCCAACTTTAGGCACATCAAAACTGCAGTGCAGAGCCTATGCTGGGAGAATGCGGGCATTGTGAGAGACCAGAGCCACCTGGAAACCGCCCTAGCACAGATTACCCAATGGCAGAAACCCTTAGAAAAATTAGCCAGTCTCGATCGAGCTTACCTGGAAACCAGACACCTAACTGCCTTAGCATGGTTAGTGATCAACGCCGCCCTGTGGCGCAAAGAAAGTCGGGGTGCCCACTACCGTAAGGATTATCCCCATAGTGATCCCCGCTGGCAAGTCCATTCCAGTTGGACAGGCTGTGAATTGACCCCCCAGCCCCTTAACTCTGCCCTTATTTCAGTCTAGTTATGTCCATTCCCATTCTCGACCTGAAACCCCAACTCCATGCCATCCAAGCCGAAATAGAAAATGCCATCCTTGCAGTGGTGCGATCAGGACAATATATTTTAGGGGAAACGGTAAGCAGTTTTGAGCAAGCCTGCGCCGACTACTTAGGGGTAAAATATGCCATTGGGGTCAACTCAGGCACAGATGCGTTAATTATCAGTCTGCGGGCACTGGGCATTGGGGCAGGGGACGAGGTGATCACCACCCCCTTTAGCTTTTTTGCCACCGCCGAAGCCATCAGTAATGTGGGAGCTAAGCCCGTATTTGTGGATATTTGCCCCAAAACCTTTAACCTCAATGCCGATCTACTGGTTGGGGCAATTACGGAACGCACCAAGGGCATTATGCCCGTCCATCTCTACGGACAACCCGCTCCCATGGCCAAAATTATGGCGATCGCTCACCAGTATCACCTGCCCGTGATTGAGGACTGCGCCCAATCCTTTGGGGCACGGTACGGGGGCATCTGTTTGGGCTGTGGTGGCGACTGTGATCCCCAACCGTTAATCGGTAAATATACAGGCTCTATAGGAACCGTTGGTGCATTTTCCTTCTTTCCCACTAAAAATCTAGGGGCATACGGGGATGGCGGATTGATTGTTACAAACGATCCCCACCTTGCTCACACTGCCCGTAAACTGCGGGTACATGGTGCCGAAAAACGCTACCAAAATGAAATGCTGGGCTATAACTCCCGCCTCGATGCCCTGCAAGCCGCTATCCTCCATGTGAAACTGCCATACATCGATCGATGGAATCAAGCCCGACGGCAAGTGGCACTTACCTACAATCACTACTTGGCAACCATACCCGGTCTGATTACACCGCAAATTACCCCCGGTCATGTATTTCACCAATACACCATCCGCGTCCTCAATGGCAAACGGGACTACCTAGCAGACGCTCTGCACAGGGCAGGCATCAGCACCATGGTTTACTACCCCATTCCCCAGCACTTGTTACCAGTGTATCGGGGACAATACCCCAGCTATGCAGTCAGCGAACAAATGGCACAGGAAGTGCTCAGTTTACCCCTGTGGGCAGAACTAGAGGAAGACACCATCCAATATATTTGTCGCCAAATTCAAGCCATTCTGGTCTAACTAGCTACAGTTGTCCCCCCAAGGCGTTCTTGGATACTGAGGGCAATTTTGTGTCCTAGATGTTCGGGGATCAAATTTTGATTTGCCCCCAACAGGTATAGGATCAACCTAGTGCGCCCCCGCCACACCAACAAATTGGCACTAATTACCAGTAAATCCTCTTGGGACAAACTGCGCATTACCTTGTAAAAAAAGGCAGGTTCACTATTTGCCTCCACCAACAAACTGGGCAGTTGCACCACTCGATCGATGTAGAAGCTAGTATCTACTTTTTTGAGGGGACTATCTAGGTTAAATTCATTAGCCAGCATAGTTTCCACATCAAATTTACCCATGAGGGTTTCCCTGAGCGCCTTTTTCACATTTTCCGCCAGCTTATCGGTCAGAGGAGCATCGCCCCTAGTCAAGGTAATCCTGAGAAACACCAACATGGGGGCTTTAATTTGCCCGTAAACATTGAGGTTATGAATGGTCAGCCCGTAGGCGGCTAATACCCCAAAAATGTCAGTCATCAAAAATGGAGAATTGCGATGCCCAAAATAGAGTACCGTTTTGTCGCTTTCTAGCCTCGTAAATAGGACAGCACAACGCTGTTGATAGATTTGGTAGGCAAATTTGAGATTTTGCAGTTGTACCTCGGTACTGACAAACTGGGCATAAAACCTGGGAAAACTCTGGTGAAACTGCTCCAACAAAATTAGCGTATCATGGCTCAGGGGAATGGTCATAACTTTATACTCTGTTGATAATCCAAGATTTTGCCACCGCCCCACATTTTAGAGAAAAATTCCAGTTAAAATTTGCTTAAATGCCAACCCACACCCATGACCTTCTGGAACAGCCTATTTCGTCCCACACCTCCCGAAACTCTCGCCCAAAAATATAAACTACGCAAGGTTCCCAACCAAGACGGCACAATTTTTTTAGGTAACGATCGTCTAGTTGATCCCTATGAACTGGAAGCCCTGTGTGATGCGGTGGGTTGGGCCCGCCGTCCTATCCACAAGGTACGCATCGCCCTCCAGCATAGTTTTGTGGTGATTACCCTGTGGCAGTGCAACCATAACTTTCGTAAATTGATTGGTTTTGCCCGTGCCACCTCAGATCACGCCTTTAATGCTATGATCTGGGATGTGGTGGTACATCCTAAATTTCAGGGTAGAGGACTGGGAAAAACCCTAATCAGTGAAGTGATCAGGGAACTGCGCAAAGCCGATATTACCAACATCAGTTTATTTGCCGATGCGCCAGTGGTCAGTTTTTATGAAAAGTTAGGCTTCATCCCTGACCCCGAAGGCATCAAAGGTATGTTTTGGTCGCCCTCTGAATAGGGTCAAAATAACTGGGATTGGGGATAATGGCAGACAAACTGAAATATAAAACTAGACAGGAACCTAGTATATAAATATAAAAGTAGGCAAACTAGATTCGGGGAAAGGCAGGCGAACATGAGGGGAGGAATACGCATCGGTACCATTTGGAATGTGCCTGTATTTATGGATGTGGGTGCATTCTTTCTCTTGGGCTTATTTACATGGCTTACCAGTTCGTTTTATAGCCTGATTTCGCCCCAGTGGTCGTTAATTTTTGGTCTGGGTACGGGGGTCGCCCTCAGCCTATCGATCCTGTGGCACGAATTAGCCCACACTTGGGTAGCTCGATCGCAACAAATAACTGTGAAACAAGTTACCCTATCCCTGTCAGGGGGTTTTACGGAAATGGATCAGGAATACCCCAACCCATGGACAGCCTTTGCCGTTGCGGTAATTGGTCCCCTCGCCAGTCTCATGTTAGGTTTGGGGGCACTGCTTATTGCCACCCACACGGGAGCCTTGACGATTCTGGCTGGATTGACAGGGGTAAGCCTGCGGGACAATCCCCAACTGTTAAAGAATTTGGTGAGTGAACGGGGTGCGGTTACCATTCTCACCAGTCTTGCCTGTTTAGAAATCGGGCGGCTGAATATCATTTGGGGCTGTTTCAACCTCCTGCCATTTTTTCCCCTAGATGGGGGTCAGGTTCTGCGCTCTATCTTTTGGAAAATTACTGGCGATCGCCTCAAAAGCATTGTCTGGTCAGCGCAAATAGGACAGGTCTGCGGCACTGGTCTGGTAATTTTAGGCATAATTTTTGTATTTCAAGGCGGGGGGTGGGACAGCCTGTGGTTAATGCTCATCGGCTGGCTAATTAGTAACACTGCAGGGGGTAAGGTACAGATCAGCCAGTTGCAGGAGGGACTGTTGCAGGTGACCAGTGAAACTGCCATGACCAGAGACTTTCGTTTAGTGGATGCCCACATGAGCCTCAGGGAATTTGTCGATCGTTATCTCTTGCTCAACGACAAAACCCCCATATTTGTAGCTACCTCCCAAGGCAGGGACAAGGGTCTGGTGAAAGTGGAAAAAATCAAACAAATTGCCCCCGATGCGTGGACGCAAACCGAGGTCATGTCCGTTGTTCAGCCCCTTAATCAGGTGGAGACTGTAGAACTAAATCAACCTCTGGCTTGGGTAATTTACCTCCTAGAAACCAAACAGTTACCCTTTATTCCCGTCCTGTCCCCTGTAGGTTCGATCGCTGGGCTAATCGATCGAGGAGACATTGTCACCGCCCTAGCCCGTAAAATGCGCTGGCATATTCCCGAGGCTTTTATCCAACAGATTAAGGCTGATGGTAAATTCCCCGATAACTTTCCCCTAGTGGAACTGAGTCAGCAGTTAATTAACCACACCCAGCCCAAGGACAATGCCTAAACCCGTAGGAATTATTGGGGCGGGGCAACTTGCCCAAATGACAGCCATTGCCCTACATGAGCATCGGGCTGAACTGGATTTAGAATTAACCATCCAAGCCAGTTCCCCTGAAGATGTGGCTAACTCCTACGCTGATCGCCTGTTGGTGGGCAGTGACTATCGAGAACTGGTCAATACCTGTACCACAATCACTTTTGAGAATGAATTTATTGATCCATACCAGTTGAGAACCATCATTGACCCTGCCAAAGAACCCCGATTTTTACCTAGCCTTCATCTCATGGCTACCCTGACCGACAAGTATCATCAGCGCCAACACCTACAGAAACACGGCTTACCTCTGCCCCGCTTTTTACCCGTTTACGATCGAGACAGTTTAATTACTAGCGCCTACAGCCTAGGTTTCCCCTGCGTATTGAAGGCTCGCCGTCATGGTTACGATGGCAAAGGCACATGGATCAGCCAATCCTTACCACAATTATTAGAAGCATGGCAGACCATAGGACAAGTGCCCGCCCTATTAGAAGAGTACATCGGCTACACCCACGAACTAGCTATCATGGTAGTCAAAAATGAGTACCAAACCATTCTTTACCCCCTAGTGCAAACTATCCAACAGCAACAAATTTGCACCCAAGTAATTGCCCCCGCCCCCATCCCCCCGTCCCTCAGTACAAAAGCTATTACCATTGCCGAAAAAGTCGCCCATTCCCTACCCAGCGCTGGCATTTACGGTATAGAGTTATTTGTTGTGCCCCATGAAAACATTATCATCAATGAAATTGCCCCCCGTCCCCATAACTCTGGACACTACACGATCGAGGCTTGCCATGTGAGCCAGTTTTATCAACTCCTGCGCCTGACCGCTGATCTGCCCCTCATCCCGCCCCAGATGCGGTCACCCATTGCTGTAATGATTAACTTACTGGGACAGGGCAACAGCTCCGATAACTATCAACAAAAAAGAGAAAAAATCAGGGAACTACCCAACCTGCATCTCCATTGGTACGGCAAATCTCGATCGCAATTAGGCAGAAAACTAGGTCATGTAACCATTTTAGGGAACGATCTAGCAGAAGTGTTATCGATCGGGCAATCCGTAGAAGCCATTTGGCAGAATCCCACTGCCTAAAACCACGCAATACCCCCAAATATCCCCCCAAAATGCCAAAGGGGCTGGATTTATCACTCCAACCCCTCGGGTTATTTATCTTGGCATCTAGTTATCTTCCCATACAGCTACCCGTATAGTATTTTCACCGCAACAGTGTTTCACACCTGAGTTCGGGATGGATCAGAGTGGTTCCACTGCGCCATCGACACCAAGAAAGCCTGTCAAAAATCACAGAACCTTGAAAGCTGCACAGCAACAGTTAGAATAGCAACTTAAACCTTGAAATCAAGCTTAACGGTCTATTAGTACGGCTCGGCTAAATACATTACTGTATGTACACCTGCCGCCTATCAACAGGTAATCTACCTGTGACCTAAGAACACTCATCTTGAGGTGGGCTTCCCACTTAGATGCTTTCAGCGGTTATCCACTCCGCACACGGCTACCCAGCGTTTACCTCTGGCGAGATAACTGGTACACCGGCGGTGCGTTCCTCCCGGTCCTCTCGTACTAAGGAGGAGTCCTCTCAATATTCTTGCGCTTGCACCGGATATGGACCGAACTGTCTCACGCATGTTATCACCATATCACTATGGGCATGGACTATATCTTCATCCTGATTCTCACCATCAGCGAATTCAGGAGCCGACATTTGATGACTCTTACGCAATAGAAGAGCATCTCAACTTACGCTTGAAGGTTAATCAAGCCTAGGTATCAGTCTCTACGGGATTAAAATTAGCTGTGCCTTCAAGAAAGCCTCCACCTGCTCAGACCTAATAGTCCGCTT
>Ga0272446_1004192_pt1 | contig 17288 bp, 12 predicted proteins | sample YNPCB0061_FD_194587 | JGI IMG/M metagenome (GOLD analysis project Ga0272446, IMG submission 194587) | Hot spring microbial mat communities from Yellowstone National Park, WY, United States - YNP-CB-006-1 | ecosystem: Environmental > Aquatic > Thermal springs > Hot (42-90C) > Sediment | place... | reverse complement strand
GGCAATTCGCGGCCGAAGTGACCATGCCGGGCCGTCTCGCGGAAGATGGGCCGCCGTAGTTGTAGCTTTTCGATGATCCCCTTGGGGGTCAGATTGAAATTCTTTTGAATCAACTGAGCGATGCGGCTGTCCGTCAAGCCATGCTTGGCGGTGCCAAACGTGCTTACCCAAATATTGAGCGGCTCCGGGTAACCGATCGCATAGCTCACCTGCACCTCACATTGCCGCGCCAGCCCAGCCGCCACCACGTTCTTGGCAATATAACGGCAAGCATAAGCCGCGGAGCGGTCCACCTTGGTGGCATCCTTGCCGCTGAAGGCTCCGCCGCCATGCCGACCACGCCCCCCGTAGGTGTCCACGATGATCTTGCGGCCAGTCAAGCCACAATCGCCGTGGGGCCCTCCCTCCAGGAAGCTGCCCGTGGGGTTGATGTGAACTAGAATGTCTCCTTCCTTGATGGCTGGCAACCCCTCGCCCGGCAGAACCAACATCAGTTTGCCCTGAATGAGATCTTTGCGTTCGGCCTCAAGGGTCGGCAGGATAAGTTTATCGATGAGTGTCTGCCGTGCTTCATCGGTAAAGTACGGTTTGCCGTTTTTCTTCGTCTCAACGGTCTGATCGTGTTGCGTCGAGAGAACAATCGTGTGGATACGAAACGGCGTGCCATCGGCATTATATTCGATCGTAACTTGGCTCTTGGCATCGGGACGCAACCACTTCAATGCTCCACTCTTGCGTAGCTTGGCGTGATTTTCCACCAGACGATGCGCCAGGTAGATCGGTAGCGGCATCAGTGTATGCGTCTCATCGCAGGCGAAGCCAAACATCATCCCTTGGTCCCCGGCCCCGCCTACATCGACTCCCTGGGCGATGTTCGCCGATTGCGAATGAATCACGCAATTGACCTGACAGGTGTCAGCAGCAAAGCCGATGCTCGGATCCGTATAGCCGATCTCGCGAATCGCCTCGCGAACCACCTTGTCCACCGCGGCACGGCTCAGGTCGGCGTTGGTCGTTATTTCCCCGGCAACCACGACGAGATCCGTCGTCACCAGCGTTTCACAGGCGACTCGGCTCATCGGGTCGGCCGCCAAACAATGATCGAGGATGGCATCGCTGATCTGGTCGGCGACTTTGTCAGGATGGCCCATAGAGACGGATTCGCTAGTGAATAGGTAACGATCGGCACTCACGATGTCTTTCCTCGCTTGAAAATTCCTTGTCCGCTGAAAAAGCAATTGTAGCAAGCTTTGGGCCGACGACAACTGTAGCCCCACTTCCCTCTCTCGGACCGACTGCGTGGCTTGTTGCGGCCACGGTTCTTCTGTGACCATTTACAGTTGAACGGGGCTTTCCATTTAGCTAATCTGAGTGTATGAGGAACGGAAGTGTTGCACGAATCCGTTTTGTACGCTGCGGAATAACGCTCTGGCAAGTTATTCTCGCCTGTAGCATTTCTATCACCCATTGCCACGACGATATTTCCTCTGCCCATCATCCCTTCGAGCTAGTCGCGGCAAATCATTTTAAATCATCGCATCAGGAGACAGACCGAGCCGGGGAGCCACACAGTCATCTTCTCATGTTTGGGTTTGAGCTGCCAGCAAGTTCTCCTGCGGAGATCGTATGGCCCACGACCGAACTCCTTTCTAGCAACAAGATCGAACCAGACCCGATCAGCTTCAAATGGTGCGATCTGGGCAATCAATTGTTTCAAATCAGGTTCACACAGTCTCTGCACGATCCGAATCTCTGCGTTCGCCTTTGTTCATCTTCACACACACGATGCCATACCTCTGCGTTCGCGCGTCGTGAGATCAGTGGCGTTTTACGTCCTTAGCAAAATGACACATCTCAATCGCCCCTGATTCCCAGCGAGGATTTTTTCTCGCGCCAAAGCATTTGTTCATCGATTCCCCTTAGAGTGAACGTGAGGACAGATCATGTCCGTGCCTGATCATCCAGAGAATGTCAATCCACTAAACATAGAAATGAGCAACAACAACCAAACTTTCCTCCAAGCGGATAGCTGGATTCTGAGAGCGCTTTTATTGGGTTTAGGCATCGCACTAGGAGGCTCTGGAACATATGCCCTCTTCTCAAGATCAGCCTCCGAACCAAGGAGTGAAGAACCCAATAAAGAAACCGAGGCTCCGACCATGCTAAGGTTTTCTAAGCAAAGACAACAGACCATCGGCATTCAAGTCAGCACCGTTGCAAGGCAAATCCTTCCTTCCTATACCTGGAGATCGGGTCGAGTCGCTCTCAACGAAGAACGCATTGCCCACATTAACCCTCCGGTCGAAGGCATCGTTCGCCAAACACCGGTTCGTTTGGGACAAACCGTTGCCGCTGGACAAATTTTGGCCGTCTTGCAAAGTCGTGAACTGGGCCAAGTCAAACTAGAAGCATACAAGGCCAAGAAGGTTCTACAGGCCGAAAAAGAACTCCTCGCACGAGTCAAAACCGCGATGGAGAATACCCAACATCTGCTGCGATTGCTCGAAGCAGAGACTCCTTTAGCGGAGATCGAAAAGAAGTTACAAAACCGTCCGATTGGTGAGTGGCGGCAACAACTGATTTCGACTTACGCCAAGCGCAAACAACTCAAAGCCCAACTCGATTCTCAAAGGGCATCTAGTGGAACTGTTCCGGGTGTTGCTTTAATTCAGACACAAGCGGAGTTGGATACAGCAAATGCAACCTTAGTTGCATTGATGGAAGAACTACGCTTCCAGGTCAAGAATCAAGTAAGGCAAGCTGAGTTAAAGTTAACCGATGCTCAGATGCAGTTGGAGATTGCTCGGGCCAAGCTGGTTCTCTTTGGTTTGGATCGCGATGAACTTGATCACTTGGAAGATCTCGGCGATCTGGAGAAACTTTCTGAACTACATATTAAAGCTCCCTTTGCTGGAACCATCGTCGAAAAACATGCCGTGCATTCCGAGCGAGTTACCCCTCAATTTCAGATGTTTGTCTTGGCCGACCTGAGTTCCGTTTGGATCAACACGGACATTTTTGAGTCAGACTTGCAACTGATTCGTAATCGAACGAACTCAACGATTGTCTTTCGCTCTACAACAGCCAACATCCGTCAGCGACAGGCCGAAATCTTGTATACCGGCGACTTAATTGACAAAACCTCGAGAAGCATTTCATTGATTGCACAGGCTCCTAACCCAGAGCGCGATTTGAAACCTGGCATGTATCTAGAAGTTGGCTTTCAAACGGGAGGAGACAAGCCATCCATTTTCATTCCCATTCAGGCCGTTTTGCGTGAAGCTGATAGAGCCTTTGTCTTTGTTCAAACGGATGCTGAAGAGTTTTGGAGAAGAGACATTTCTCTAGGCCGAACCATCGAGGATCAAGTGGAAGTAATCGGTGGTCTGCAACCGGGCGACCGAATCGTCACCAAAGGGGGATTCATCCTCAAGGCAGAACTTTTCAAGGATCAAATGGTAGGGGAGTAATTCTTTATGCTCTCGTGGCTGATTGACTTCACCTTGAACAACCGATTTCTCATCCTGCTAGGTAGTGGTATTCTTCTTCTCGCTGGTGGATATGCGGCCTTAAACCTAGCAATTGATGCTGTCCCCGATGTAACAAATGTGCAAGTACAGATCATGACAACGGCTCCTGCTCTTGGTCCTTTGGAAGTCGAGCAGGCCGTGACGATTCCTGTTGAGTCAGCGATGAGTGGCATGCCCAGAGTGGAGGAAATTCGTTCGGTATCTCAGTTTGGGCTCTCTGTAGTGACGGTTGTCTTCTTTGAAGGCACCGACATTTACTGGGCACGTCAACAAGTATCCGAACGATTACAGGCCGCACGAGAGCATATTCCTGCTGGAGTACCCTTACCACAGTTAGGTCCCATTTCCACTGGATTGGGAGAAATCTATCAGTTTGAAGTTCGCAACAAGACCGGCTACAATCACAGTCTAATGAAACTTCGGGAGGTTTTAGATTGGCAGATTGCTCCTCAATTGCGAAGTCTCCCTGGTGTGATTGAGGTGAACACCAATGGTGGACAACTTCGCTCTTTTGAAGTGCGCCCCAATCCAGAGAAAATGAAACATTATCGTATCTCGCTTGCCAGGTTAATTCAAGCGCTCGAAGAGAATAATGCAAATGAAGGCGGTGGCTATGTACTCTTTAAATCTCATGAACAGCGAATCGTTCGAGGAGAGGGTCTGCTCCAGAACTTAGATGACATTCGCAACATTGTTCTAGAGGCACGAGGCGAAGGAACTCCAATCTATCTCCATCAAGTCGCTGAGGTTGTCTTTGCACCCGTCATTCGACAAGGAGCAGTTACACGCGATGGTCAAGGTGAGACAGTGGTCGGGATTGTTATGTTATTGGCCGGTGAAAACGCTCGAGAGGTGGTGCAGCGAACGAAAGAGCGCATGCAGGAGATTATAAAAAGTCTCCCCGAGGGAGTAGAAGTGGACATTGTATACGATCGAACGGAACTAATCGACCGGACCCTTCGGACATTAGAACACAACCTTATTGAAGGGGGATTGCTTGTCATCTTGGTACTCTTTCTCTTGCTTGGTAGTTTCCGTGCTGGCCTGATCGTCGCTGTGTCGGTGCCATTGTCCATGGCTGGCGCGTTTGTGGGTATGTGGTATGCGAAGATCTCCGGCAATCTCATGAGTTTAGGAGCCATCGACTTTGGGTTGATTGTCGATGGCAGTGTTGTTTTAATTGAGAATGTGGTACGCCGTGTCGCGGAATACCGTCAACATCATAAAGTTTCCGAAGCGCCTCTTGCTGTCCTTCGCGATGCCTGCCGTGAGGTGATTCGTCCGGTACTGTTTGGTGTCGGCATCATCATTCTTGTCTACCTTCCGATCCTCTCTCTACGCGGTGTCGAAGGTAAGATGTTCCGCCCGATGGCGTTGACCGTGCTTTTTGCTCTTTTCACTTCGCTTTTACTGGCAATTCTCTTGATGCCCGTACTGGCTTCGCTCTTCCTTCGTAGCGTCTCTGAGGAGGAGCCCTTTCTCATTCGTTGGGTTAAAGCGATGTATCGGCCAATTCTTCGGCTTGCACTAACCTATCCGATGGGAGTGATATTTATAGCTGCATCTTTGTTGATAGGCAGTTTGCTCCTCGCCTCCAGAATGGGAGCGGTATTTATTCCAAAACTGGATGAAGGCTCCATTGCTATTCAAGCGACCCGTCTTGCTAGCGTCTCCTTGGAAAGCTCTGTGGAGATGACCACACGTTTGGAAAAATGTTTGAAGCAGTTTCCCGAGGTTGAATCCGTAATCAGCAAAAGTGGTCGTCCCGAAATTGCAACCGACCCGATGACAATCAATCTCACGGATGTGATTGTTACACTCAAACCTCGACATACCTGGAGATTCTCCGATAAAGAGGCGCTCATCAACGCAATGGAAGAAGCTTTGTCAGAAGAAGTTCCTGGTCAGCTCTATGCTTTTTCACAGCCGATCGAGTTACGCGTCGCCGAACTGATTGCTGGTGTAAAGTCGGATTTGGGGATCAGCCTCTACGGCGACGATATGCAAACTCTGCAGTCAACAGCAGAACAGATTGCGGCCATAGTCAAACAAATACCTGGTGCTTCGGATGTTTCCGTGGAACAAACAGCCGGCCTACCATACTTGCGAATCATTCTTCATCGCAAGGCACTTGCTCGGTATGGAATCTCTGCACGATCTGTGCTTGACTCGATTGCGGTGGTTGGAGGCAAGGAAGTTGGACAGATCTTTGAAGGCCAACGGCGTTTTCCCCTAATTGTTCGTTATCCTGAGAGTATTCGCGAAGAGCTGGAACCCCTAAAGCGTATCACTGTTGTCGATATGCACGGAACGCCAATTCCATTGGAACTCTTGGCTGAGTTTCGCTTTGAAGATGGCCCCGCTCAAATCAGTCGCGATCAGATCCGTCGGCGTGCGATCATCACCTGCAACGTCCGTGGTCGCGATTTAGCTGGCTTCGTCGCTGCCGCTCAGAAAGCTGTTGATGAAAAGGTAAAACTTCCCGCTGGTTACTTTCTCGGTTGGGGGGGACAATTCAAAAATCTGCAAGAAGCATCGCAAAGGCTTTACCTTGCGGTGCCTCTTTCGTTACTGTTGATCTTTGTCCTGCTTCATTCCACCTTTCATTCGTTTCGTTTGGCTTTACTGATTTATCTTAACGTTCCCCTCGCGGTTTCAGGAGGTATCTTTGCACTTTGGCTGCGTGGGATGGATTTCTCCATTTCGGCTGCCGTTGGATTCATTGCACTATTTGGGGTCGCGGTGTTAAATGGTGTCGTACTCGTCACCTACATCGTCGAGTTACGTCGATCGGGTCATTCGATTTCTCAAGCGGTTTATGAGGGTGCCCTTATTCGAGTGCGTCCTGTCTTAATGACAGCACTGGTGGCTACTCTAGGGTTTATTCCGATGGCCCTCTCCACGGGTGCGGGAGCAGAAGTTCAGAAGCCACTGGCGACCGTAGTTATTGGTGGCTTGGTTACCTCCACCCTCTTGACTCTTTTTGTTATTCCGGCTGTCTATCAATGGTTTGATCATACAGTGGAAACAGCCGGTTCCGATTCACGAAGTTAGAGAGGAGGCTGTTCTTCTTCCGTCCAAACAATCTCCAACAATTCATCTGGGATGCGGACGCTGCGACCGACCGTTGCTTGGGTCCATTCTTTGGGCATCCAAGGCCAGATGTCTTCGGGTCCTTCTCCATTCCACACGTTTAGCTGGAGAGCAAAGGCAAGCGGCCCATGCTGCACAAGTGGAGGAGGCAATTGTTCCAGAAGTGAGAGCAGTTCATGACAGTTCCTGCTCTCCAGGCCCGGCGGTTCGCTAGCGATCCAGAAGCGACGAAGGTGAGGTGGTTTCAGGGCAATAAATAATGTAGCCAAGCGGCCTGGCTGGGGTTGTTGATTTTGGAAGAACTCGTCGCAGCGGTTGACGACTCGATCTAGATATTCCTTTAATACGGTTTGCGACGAAGCAAGCCGATACTGAATCTCCTCGTCGGATTGATAAAGAACCACTCGCGCGAGACGAACTGCTGGTTCGGGCGCATGGGTTTCCTCGATCGCACGACTTGTAGATGAGGGGGCTGGTGGCGTTTGAAGATCCGGTTGGTGGGCGGAATCTTTGATACCCAACAGTTTTTTCCAAAAGCTCATCCGCGTCTCCGCTGAGGACTTACTTCGGGATTCACCCAGGCCGGCAAATCGGTACCAGCTAAACCCGCCAACAAGTTTTTCGCGCAGATTTCCGCCATCGCATTTCGAGTGCCGGTTGTAGCACTGGCGATGTGGGGGGCCACGATGAGATTGGGCGTGCGGAAAAGGGGACTATTGGGCTGCGGTGGTTCGGGATCGGTTACATCCAACCCGGCCGCGAAAATCACGCCACCATTTAAGGCATCGATGAGGTCTTGCTCCACGACGATTGGCCCACGCGCGGTGTTCACAAAAACGGCCGTTCGTTTCATCTGCGCGAAGGCTGCCGCATTAAACATTCCTCGCGTCGTTTCATTTAGATCGGTATGAACACTGACAAAATCCGATTCGCGGAGCAACGTTGCGAAATCCACTTTTTTCGCCCCCAGAACCGTTTCTGCTTGAGCATTTGCCTGTTGGTCGTGATAGATCACGTTCATCTCCCAGCCCAATCGGCACCGCTTGGCCATCGCATAGCCGATGCGGCCCATGCCAACAATTCCGAGCGTCCGGCCGACTAAATCCTGGCCGATGTGACCAAGCGGTTCCCAGGTCAGCCATTTATTTGCTTGGCCATAGTGAAATCCATCCACGAGCCGACGTGCCGCCGCAATCAGCAGGCAAAAAGCCATGTCGGCTGTCGCATCGGTAAGCACACCGGGTGTATTGCCGACACAGATGCCGCGTTGAGTAGCGGCGGGAACATCGATATTGTTGAACCCGACGGCGTAGTTGGAGATAACGCGCAGCTTGGGGCAAGCATCGAGTAACTCCGCGTCGATCCGATCGGTCAACAGGCTGACTAGTCCTTCGCAGGGAGCCGCTTTTTCCCGCAACACGTCGTATGAAGGCGGCAAAGGCTCAGGCCAAACCTCGGCGTTTGTGTGGGTCAGGATCAAATCCAGACCAGCGCTGGGTATCTGCCGAGTGACAAAGACGCGTGGTTTACTCATGGCAAGCCTCTGTTCGTCATTCTATGTTAAGCGGCATTTTATCATTTTCTCAAAGACCGAAAAGAACCATTAAGCAATCTGAAGCTTTGGCTTTTGGCCGTCGCTTGGGCCAAGGCTGCGGGATGGCATTGTACCGAGTGGACCGGTTCTACCGACCTTGAACTCGATCTAGAAGATTGGCATGTTAAAGCGACGAAGGGCCATGATCTGATAAGAGCAATGCAAAGTGAGCGATAACCCCTTAACACTCTCCCTCCAAGCGGTGCCGGGGATCACACCGGCACAACAAGAGTTGCTAGCACGTTTGGGGGTTCAAACTGTGGGCGATCTGCTCTTTCATTTTCCCCGTACTTATGAAGATTTACGCGATAAACGCGACATCGCCTCGCTCGTCGCTGAGTTACCCCAAACCGTTTCAGGTGAAGTCGTCCACATTCGCACCTTTCGACGCGATGCCCGCCCCGTGGTTTCGATCTTGTTAGCCGATGGCAGTTCGGAACGGCTCGAAGGGGTGTGGTACGGACAGGCCGCTGTCGCCCGACGCTATCGACTGGGCCAACGAATTTCGTTCTCGGGGCAACCCAAGCGCATCGATGGGCGTTGGCGGATGATCTCGCCGCGTGTGCAATTTCTGGACACGCCCGGCCTGGAGGTCCACGGAGGCTTGGTGCCCGTCTATCCGCTCACCGAGGATCTGCGTCCCTCGACACTGCGGTTGCTCATCCGCCGAGCATTGCATTGTTTTGCTGAACGAATCCCTGAGCCGTTGCCCGCCGCGATTCGCCAACGCTACGATTGGCCAACCCTTGCCGATGGCTTGCGTGCGATTCACGAGCCGCGCGATCTCGACGAAGTACACCGCGCCCGGCAGCGTTTTGCTTATCAAGAGTTGCTGGAACTTCAGGTGGCTTTGGCTCTGCGTCGTCGTGAAACCTGGCGAGGCCCCGCTGCCCCGCGTTTGCTGGTTACCCCAGCCATCGACCAACGCATCCGCGCTTTGTTCCCTTTCCCCTTCACGGGCGATCAAATCAAAGCCCTCAAGGACATCGTGGCCGATCTGGCTGGCCCGCGTCCGATGCAACGGTTGATTCAGGCCGACGTTGGGGCCGGCAAAACGGCGTTGGCCATTTATGCCATGCTGGCCGCCGTGGCCAATCGCTATCAAGCAGTGTTGATGGCCCCCACGGAGGTGTTAGCACAGCAGCACGCACAAACACTTGAACGCCTGTTGGCCCATAGCCGGGTGCGGCGTTTGTTGCTGACAGGATCGCTGGGGACTCGTGAAAAACGCGAGGCCCTGGCTGCTTTGGCAGCCGGTGAGATAGATCTCGTCGTGGGTACCCAAGCATTAGTGCAAGAGGGGGTCCGATTGGCCCGCCTGGGGCTGGTCGTCATTGATGAACAACACAAGTTTGGCGTGCAGCAGCGCGCCAAAGTCCGTCAACTGGGTCACCAGCCACACTATCTTGTGATGACCGCGACACCCATTCCGCGCACTGTCGCCCTGACGGTGTTCGGCGATCTGGATGTCACGCTGGTTCGCGAGTTGCCCGCGGGGCGTTTGCCGGTCTCCACTCGTTGGCTGCCCGAGGAACAACGAGACGCCATGTATGCCGAGCTGGCCGAGGCTTTACAGGCGGGGCGGCAGGCTTACATGGTCTGCCCTGTGGTGGAAAAGCAAGAGAAACTGCGCTCCGCCGAGACTCTCTACAAAGAACTCAGCAGTGGACCGTTGCGTTCGTTTCGGCTGGGGCTGTTGCATGGTCGCATGAATGATGCGGTCAAGGCAGACGTGATGGAGCGATTTCGCCAAGGTCAGATCGACGTGCTGATTGCCACCACCGTGGTGGAGGTCGGAGTGGACGTGCCCAACGCGACATGGCTCATCGTCGAGCATGCCGAGCGGTTTGGCCTGTCGCAATTGCACCAGCTGCGGGGCCGCGTCGGCCGTGGGGTTCATCCGGGCGTGTGCATCCTGTTTGGCGAGCCGCTCACCGACGAGGGCAAGCAGCGGCTGCGGATTTTGGTGCAGACAAGCGACGGGTTCACGCTGGCCGAGGAAGACGCCCGTTTACGTGGCACAGGCGACGTATTTGGCACGCGTCAACATGGTACAGGGGAATTATGGTTGTTGGCGCAATCACGTCTCGATCTACTTGAAAATGCCCAGGCCGATGCCCGCCAACTGGTCGCCGACGGCATCGAACAGTACCCCGCTTTGCTTGCCAGTGTTTTGGCTCGCTATGGCGAGGCCCTGGAACTCTCTGGCGTGGGCTAAAACTCACACCACCATCACATTTTTATTTTCCTTGCGCTGCCGGATGATCTTGGAGTAGAGATGGCCGATTGGTGGAAGAAGTTTAGCGGCTGTTTTCCAGATTCCTGGCGTAGAGGAAAACGGGGTGGGCTTCCATGTCGGCCCGCGCGAAGTTTTTCGTAGCCGGGACGGAAAGGGCTGAGAGAAACAGCGCATGACAAGCCTGCATGAGGAATGACCCCCTGGGGGAGGGTTCTACACGCTGAGGCTAGCCGCGAGCACAGGTTCCCGGATCATCTGGCGAAGACGATCGACAAGACGATCAAGTTCTTCGCGTTCTTCAGGTTCCAATTTTTCTAAGAGACTTGCGATGGTTTGCACTTGCAGAGATTGATACTCCTTAAATGCTTCCATGCCTTCGTTCGTAAGAATCACGTCAATCTTCCGTTTATCCTCTGCGTTGATTCGACAGGCAATCAGGGGTTTGTTTCGAGACTCCAAGGCTCGGATGATGCGTGACATCTGAGCCGGCAAAATTCCAAGATGACGTTGGATATCGCCTACGATCATTCTTTGATGTTGGCGAAGCAAAGAAAGTGTCAAAAACTCGATTTCTTTCAATTCCCCACTCCGTCTGCGACCGCGTGGCACAGCGAGGCAGAAACGCGTTATGACATCAAAGAGATGTTGAGCCAATTCTTCCGTGCGTTTGTCAGCAGTCGGAGAAGAGTTCATAGCAGATTTACGCCTCATAGCGGACAATACCCTATCTGATTTGTCCACTTTAGCCCAGTAGATGTTGGACTGTCAACGTAAGATGAGTCTCCGCTTTGCCTAAAATGGGCCAACCGTAGCGATTGTATCGAGTCGTCAATCTTCTACGATGCGATCGCGATCGAGCCGTAAACCGCGGGCTTTCAGTCCCGTGCCGTGCGCTCCTGCTAGGTGTGCCGGATATGCCGCTTCCCCCTTCTGGGCAAACCACAGGATGCGATTCCAGGTATCCTCCTGGATGCGATCCGGCCGAGTGAGATCCTGGGCCAGACTGCGTTCGGCCCAGGCTCGCGCCGCACCTTGAAGTTTTTTCATCGGCGGATTCAATTCATCCAGGGGTGTTTTGACGGCCAAGGCTTTATAGGGAGTAAAATCAGGCTTGCGAGTGAAACACTCGGTCATGAGAGGTGAAGAACTATCAAACTGGTTCATCGCCTGGACACCAAGAATTCGTTGCATGGTGTGCAGAACCGAGGTTTGATTGTAAAAGTTCGACACGACTTCACGTCTCTTGGTGTAGGGCGAGATCACCAAACAGATTGAGCGGTGGCCGTCGATGTGGTCGAAGCCATCCTGCGGATCGTCCTCGATGACGAAGATGACGGTCTTGGGCCAAAACTTGCTGTGGCTGATCGCCTCGACGAGCCGGCCCAGGGCCAGATCGTTGTCGGCCATGTGGGCGTTGGGGGTGGGCATGCCCGGCGTGGTGCCCGAGCAGTGATCCTGCGGCAAATAGACGATGCTGAAGTCGTACCAGACGCCTTTTTTCTCGGCCTCGCGGAACTCTTTGAGCCAGATGTCGATTCGTTGTTGATCAGTGATTTTCATGTCCCAGCCGGGATAGTCCTGAGCGGTGTACCGGTCCAAAGCGGCGATGCCCAGCTTGTGCGTCAACGGAATCTTATTCGTGCCGGATTTGTAATCTTTCCAAATGTCGCTGAAGCTGGTTTTGGCCGGCGGCTCGGAATATCGCAGTTCGCCATAATTGCGGAAAGAGCGCCCGGCCAGCAGGACGCCATCCCAGATGAAGCCCGAGGATGAATAGCTCAACGCATCATCGCCAAAGGTGTAGCTGCGGGTGAAGCCGCCGAACGCCTTCTCGAGATAATCGTTGACGTTCCCCTCGGTGGACCAGGCATGGCCATCGGACGATAGCACACCATTGCAGTAGAAATTGTCCAGCAGGACGAACTGCTCGGCCAGGGCGTGGTGGTTGGGGGTGAGGGCAGCGGGGAAGAGACAGAGTTTGGGGTCGCCTTTGCCTTTTTTGATGTCGCCGAACAACTGATCATAGGTGCGATTTTCTTTGATTACATACACGACATGTTCAAACACCGAAGGCTCACCGACGCGGGCCGGCACGGGCACCGGCTTGACGCCCTTCTCGCCCCGCTCGCGGGCCGCCAAAATCTGCGGAATACGAGCATCGGCTCGCACCTGGGCCGTGTACTTTTTCAGCGTGGCCTCGTCGGGCCAGTTCACGCGATTGACGCTGCCGGTGTAATCGTAGACGCTACGGCCAGTGGCCTTGGGCTTGAGAGTGCGTGAGCCGCGTCCCTTGACGTTGGCCACCCACAGATGGTTGGCGTCCGCCACGACCGCGCCGGGGTACCAGCCGGTGGGAAGGAAGCCGCGCAGGCTCATCTTGTCTCCCAGGGCAATGAGCGCCAGTGCATTGTTGCCGCCATTGGCCGCCACCAGCGTTTTGCCATCCGGCGCGATAGCCAGGGCGTTGGTGGCGCTACCAAAGGGTAAGGCGGGGTCCGGTCGCACCACTAGCCGCTCGACCACCTCCAGGGGATCGGGCTTCAGACGCACCACGGTGTCGCTGTTGGCACAAGCCACAAACAGCCGATCGCGATCCAGCAGCAACCCTGCCGGATGCAAACCCACTTCGGTTTCGTGAGTCATGCGGCCGCGCTTGCGATCCACTTTGCCGACCGTGCCGCTCGCCCCAATGCCGCGTTCGTCGATGACCACTTGAGAACCGGCCGATAGCGCGGTGCGGTCCTTGCCGCGAGGCCGACGACCGCCCCAATTGCTGACGTAGGCCAACTCGCCGGCCAGCACGACCGAATGCGGGGCGATGCCGACGGGAATCTCCCGCAGCAGCTTGCCGGTGGTCAGGTCGACTTCGGCGAGGCTGTTGTTGATCGACAGACAGACCCAGAGTGTGTTGGCCTTGGCATCCAGGGCTAGCCCCGTGGGATATGAAGCCCCCTTGCCACCAGGACCCGCCAGGTCGAGGCTACGCTTCCAGAAAAAAACGCCTTTGTCATCGGCTTGGGCTTCACAGATACTGTTGTTCGAGGTGGAGGCCCAGACACGCAGCCCCGCTTTGTCAGCCTGGGCCACTAGACCGTGCATGGAGCCGCCGCCCTTGCCCTTGGGAAAGGCCAGCTCTTGCACGACCTTAAAGGTAATACGATCGAGAATCACCAGGCCGCGATGGTCTTTGACGATGAGCCATTTGTCCAACAGCACGAGATCGACCGGGCGGCCCGAGAAGGTGGCCTCGTCGCCCGCCGGACGCACCAGTTGCCCCGTGGGCATACGGGTGTCGTCGACTCGTTCGAGGCCTTTGTCTCGCTCTTGTGCCGAGGCGGCCTGAGTCAAGAAAATCAGCAGCAAACCAAGGAATCGCGTCATGGCCGCCCTCGCTTTCGGACAAGAATCACTCCAGAGGGATGTCGATGGTGTTGGACCCCTGTTTGATGGTAAAGCTAAGCCCCGAGGTCTCAAAACGCTCATACTTGGTGGGCGGCAGCGTTTTGGGATCGACGTTCGAAGGCATATGCACTTCTCGCACCGCGGGGCGTTTTTCTGGGTTGGACATGCTTTCTGCCGAGGGCGGACGCGTCACCACGGCCGCCTTCACCTCGCCCAGCGGACTCTTCATCTTGTAGGTGCCATCGGCCATGATCGGTGCGACGCCACGATTTTTGCCATCGGCTGTTTGGAAGACGACGGTGCCTCCGGGCAGGGGTTTGTTTTTGTAGGTGATCTTGCCGGAGACTTCGGCCATCTCGGGCGTGGGGTATTCGCTGGAGCAACCGAGGATCAACAGGCCAGCGAAAGCGAACAAGAACCAGCGATGCAAGCTGCGAGTCATGGTTAGGAACAACCTTGGGTGAGTAAAGGATGGGAAAACGCTAAATGCCGAGGCTTCGCATGCACGAACGCCTCGGCAACCAGAAGAGGTTTACGGAATTACCAGTCGTTGCCCAGGACTTCACCGCCCGAGGGGGTCATGGCGTTCCACCAGGTCTGGCCTGTGATGCCCGGATTGACATTGCGGACGCTACCATCGGCGAGACCGACCTGGATGCCGCCCGCCCCGTGAGCGGTGGCCAGACGAAAGTCACAGGTCGCAGCGGTGCCCTTCCAGGTCGGCGACACCTGGAACTTGGTGGCGGCACCGGTAATGAAGCCCGTCGAGGCGGCACCGTTACGCCAGTAGTTGATGACCGGCATCCACTCATACCACGAGCTGGCATTGGCATACGGAGCGATGTTGTAAAACGAGCCACTGTAGGTCGGGCGATACGGGCTGGGGTTGGCTTCGCACACCGTGATGCGGGTAGTGTACAAAATGGTGTTCGAGGTGCCGTCCGTGATGTCGAGAATGCGGCGGAAGTTGTTGATTTTGAACGAGGTCGCATCGACGAAGCCGCCCATCGCTTCGTAGTTGCCGACATAACCCGTCACGCTGTAAACGCCCCAGCCGGCGTCGTTGTAGGCTCCGTTGCTGTTGGCCGGGTCCGTGGGGTTGATGAAAATCTTGGGCGGCGACTGATTGTAGGTGATGGCGTAATAGTGGCCGCTGGTACCGCTTCGGTTGTCGACCAAACGGCGGAGGTTGTCCTGCTCGACATACGGCAAGATCTGGGTCAACCACGAACCATCGCGATAGCCTCGGGTGGTGCCAAATTCGATGAAGGCCGGCGGCATGTGGTTCATGGCATCATTGTAGCCGTGCGAGGCTAAGCCCATCTGCTTGAGGTTATTGGCGCTCTGCATGCGGGCGGCGGCCTCGCGGACCTTCTGCACCGCGGGGAGCAGCAGGCCGATCAAGATAGCAATGATCGCGATAACAACGAGCAGCTCAATGAGCGTAAACGCGGAACGTCGGGTGACCATTCGAGTCTCCAGTTGGGCAAGTAAAGTTGTTTAAAGGAAGCGACTTCATTCTAGAGCGGATTTCAGATCGGACTAAGAAATGTTTGTGAAAGTCCTATGAAGTGCCACGAGGTCCAGATAGGAACCGTTCTTTGAGGGGCCGTTAGGTCTGAATGGCGTCAAACTGCACCACGGCAAACGGCGCGAACAGCAAAATTGGCAGCCATGCTGCCAGAGCGGGCGTGAGATACTCGTTCTCGCCTAGCATCTTGCAGGCATGTATGCTGATATGAAAGGTCGCGCTGAGAATGATGCATTGCCCGCTGCTAATCACCATGTTTCGCGTCTGATCCCGCAGGATCAGCGACACCCCCAGTACGATCAGCACCGCACCGAGCAACGGCCGAGTCAGCCGCGAATGAAACAAGACGGCGACTTGAGCGAGGCGGTTGCTCTCGGGTCGCTGCAACTCCTGGTACAACCGCTGCGTCGAGGCTAGGTTGTACCAACGCGGATTCCGCGTCAGGACGTCAAAATCCACCTGGCGTACAGACAAAATGTACCGGCCGCCGTCGGTGACTTCCAACACGCCAGGGATCGGCTCCAGATCACGCGGCGAACAGCCGACCATCTCCCAGCGGCCCTGGCCGGGTTCATCGCCGGCTACAAAACGGCCCGATTCGGCGGTGATGTGGATCATGCTGCCGGCAATGGTTTCGGGAATCATGACACGAAAAGGTCGGACGGAGAGATTGCGTCGCGAGGCCCGGTCGCCCTCGATGAGGATGAGGTTGGGTTCGTAGGCTCCCCGCACGCCCACATCTTTGTAACCATCCGGGTCGCTGCGGTCCCGCGTCAGCATGTCGGCAATCTGCGGAATCATCCATTCTTGATTGACGACGGCCAAGCCGAGCATAATGCAGGCACTCAGCAGCACCGGCGCGATGATTCGCCGTGTCGGTATGCCCGCGGAGAGCAAGGGTAACTGTTCATTGTGGGCCTGCATCATGACCACAGTGAACATCGCCGCTAGCAGAGCGATGGCCTCACAGAGGCGATCGAACAACTCCGGCAGTCGGTAGCCGTAATAATAGACGATGCGTAACAGCACGCCGGGCAAGCCGTGCGCGTTGTTGCTGACGAAATCGTCCATGTGCGTGAACAAGTCGATGATGATGTACAGCGTCAGCAGACTGACCAAGAAGATGAAATAAGCTTTGAAGTAGGCCTTGAGGAGCATCCAATCGATCTGCTTCAACATGCGAGGGTCTCCTGCTCAGCGGGGGGAGACCAAGGCTAGACGCGGTCGCTGGGCGCGTGGCACATAATCGAGCACATATTGCCGCACATAATCATTGGACCGGGTGCAGGCCCGATCGCCAAATCCGTGGGCCTTGAGTTCACGGTAGGCCGCCCCAGCCGACCAGTTTTGATACTCCCTGCGCCAGACGGCACACAGTACGCCGGTGCGATGCAACCCGGCCTTGCAGTGAATCAGGGCCGGGTAGATTTCTTCTTGATCCATCCAGGCCAAGAATTCGTCAAGAACCTGAGGACGTGGCCCGCCTGGAGTGGTTCGCGGCTGTAAATCCGGTGCCAGAGCTATATAACGCACCCCGAGCCGTTGGCACAGTTCGCTTTCTTGGACGCGCCCGCCCCAGAAATTCACCCGCAACAGCGGATCGGGAACGTCGTCCTGCACATTGATCACCGTGCGGATGCGATAACGCCGAATCGCCTCCTCAAACCCCTGGGCCGTCAGTTGGCCGCTTCGATACAGCACGCCTGCCTCGACCGGACGCAACCGCTTGCTATGCTCCCAGATGGCCCGGTAGTAGAAATACAGCCCAACGCTCAGCCCCAACACTATCGCCGCTAACAGCGTCCCTCTGATCATCCTGACCTCCGTCGAGCGGCTGAGAAACCGTTTCTCTGTGCCAGGGACACTACCCCGCCGAGCCAAAAAGAGCAAGGCGAACCC
>Ga0272446_1004191_pt1 | contig 17291 bp, 19 predicted proteins | sample YNPCB0061_FD_194587 | JGI IMG/M metagenome (GOLD analysis project Ga0272446, IMG submission 194587) | Hot spring microbial mat communities from Yellowstone National Park, WY, United States - YNP-CB-006-1 | ecosystem: Environmental > Aquatic > Thermal springs > Hot (42-90C) > Sediment | place... | reverse complement strand
CCAGGCGCGCGCGTCGCCGTAGATCAGAGCGCGTAGTCGTCGCCGAGCACGATGCGGCCGGAGGCGTCGCGCGCGAGCGGCGCCCACGGCAGATCGGTGATGCCGGGGTCGATTCCGGCCTGCTTCAGAAGCGTGGTCGCCTGGCCGCGATGGTGCGTCTGGTGGTTGAACATCTGCGCGACGCACAGCCAGCGCGGCCGCGTGAATTCGCGTTTGGCCACGCCGGAGTACCAGGTCAAGTCGCCGGCGAGTTGCTCGCGCGTGACCTGCAGCGCCCACGCCGTGATGTCCGCATCCATCTCGACGCGCGCGAGCCGCAGGTGATCGAAGTCGTCGTACAGATCGACGCCGATCGGGCCGACTTCGTACGTCCGCCCGTCGAAGCGGCCGAGCCAGACGCGGTCGGCCCACAGCAGGTGATTGAGCGTCGAGTGCAGCGAGCGGAAGAAGGCACCGCGGTCGCGCTTGCGCTCCTCGTCGGTGAGCTGCGCGGCGCACGCGTACAGCTTCTCGTTCATCCACGCGTTGTACGCGGCGAAGGTCTGGCAGTACTCGGGATCGATCATCGTTCGGCCCACTCGATCAACGCCTGCCATTGCGGCAGATCCTTCTCCACCCGGCTCGGCGCGACATCCCACAGCGTCAGCCCGTGCGCGGCGAGCTGCACGTAGTTCTGCGTGTCGCGCAGCAAGCCGAGCACCGGCAAGCCGAGCCCGTCGACGAAGCGCTGCAACTGCTCGGCGGCGCGCGTGCGCGCGTCGACGCGCACGCCGAGCACGCCGACGCGCCCCGAGTCCTTCAGCACGCCGCGTTCGGCGAGCCGCGCAAGGAAAGCCTGCGTCGCGTAGATGTCGAACAGCGACGGCAGCAGCGGCACGATCACGCGGTCGGCCGCGCGCAGCGCTTCCTTCAGCCCGTGCCCATGGATTCCCGCCGGCGAATCGAGAACAACGTGCGTCACGCCCTTCGGCGGCCGCGCGATCGCGTCGGCATCGACCTCCCAGGTCTCGATCTTCGGCAGCGTCGACGGCCGCAGCGCAAGCCACGCCCGAGCGGACTGCTGGCGATCCAGATCGCCCAGCATCGTACGCCGTCCGCGTCGCGCGAAATACCCCGCGAGATTCGTCGCGACGGTGCTTTTGCCGACGCCGCCTTTCGGGTTCGCGATCAGGAAAACGGGCATGGTCTCCTCGCTGGCTCGGGGCCCCGCGCCGCAGGCCGACGGTACGGCGAGCGCGCGGCCAATATAGCCGAACCGGTTCGCGTCAGTGCATGTCGGCGACGTAGAAAAGGCTGCGGCCGTCGAGCCTGACGACCTCGATGCGCGTGGCAAACAGCTCCGATAGCAGCTCCGCGCGCAGCGTCTCGCACGCCGGACCCGCGCGCCACGCGCCGCGGCCCGACAGCAGCAGCGCGTGCGTCGCAAACGCCGCGGCGGCGTTGACGTCGTGCATCGACGCGATCAGCGTGCGGTCCGCCAGCTGCGCGAGCCGGGCGAGCACCAGCGCCTGATGGCGCGGATCCTGGTGCGCGATCGGCTCGTCGAGCAGCACGAGCGGTGTGGCCTGCGCGATCGCGGTTGCGATCGCCACGCGCTGGCGTTCGCCGCGCGACAGCGTCCGCACGTCGCGCGCGGCCAGTTCGGCGCAGTCGAACGCCACCAGCGCCTCGCGCGCCAGCCGCTCGCCTTCGGCGTCCGCACCGTCGTAGCGGTAGCGCGCTGTGAGCACCGTGTCGAGCGCGGTCGACGCGAACGGGTCGATCCAGCGATCGGTGACGAGCGCGCGCCGCTGCGCGAGCGCGTCGATGCGCCATTCGCCGATCGCGCGCCCCGCCAGTTCGACGCGGCCTGCGTCGGCACGGCGCACGCCGGCCAGCGCGAGCAGCAGCGTCGTCTTGCCGGCGCCGTTCGGGCCGAGCACGGCCCAGCGCTCGCCCGCGCCGACCTCGAACGACAGCCGCGACACGAACTCGCGCGCGCCGGCGCGCAGGCAAAGATCGCGACACGCGATCGCAGCGCTCATGCGCGCCGGAGCAGCCAGAGGAAGGCCGGCACGCCGATGAGCGCGGTCAGCACGCCGACCGGAAGCTGAACGGGGGAGGCGACCGTGCGCGCGGCGGTGTCGGCGACGACGACGAGCAGCCCGCCGGCCAGCGCCGCGCCCGGCAGCAGCACGCGCTGGTCGTTGCCCAGGACGAGGCGCACGAGATGCGGCGCGACGAAACCGACGAAACCGACGGCGCCGGCGAGCGTCACCGCGGCGCCGGTGGCGATCGCCGCGACCAGTACGAGCGCGCGCCGCGTGCGCTCGACGTCCACGCCCTGCGTGAACGCGAGCACGTCGCCGCGCAGCATCAGGTTCAGCGCGCGCGCCAGCCTCAGCGCGACCGCCAGCCCCAGCGCAAGCAGCGCGAGCGCGACGAGCGCCAGCCGCAGATCGGTTGCGCCGGCGAGGTCGCCGAGCAGCCAGAACACCATCGTTCGCAACTGCGCATCGGTGGCGAGCGTCAGCGCGAGGCTCAGGATCGCCGCGGCGAACGCGGCCACCATCACGCCGGTCAGCAGCACGCCGGTGGTCGAGGATTCGCCGTGCAGCGCGTCGCGCGTGAACAGTGCGCGACGCGCGAGCACAAACAGCAGCGCGAGCGTGGCGAGCGCGCCTGCCGCGCTCGCGGCCTGCATCGCCGCAACACCGGCCCCTGCCGCGAGCGCGGCAAGCGCCGCGACCGCCGCACCGCCCGAGATGCCGAGCACGTACGGATCGGCGAGCGGGTTGCGCAGCAGCGCCTGCAAGATCGCGCCCGCGAGCGCCAGCAGACCGCCGACCGCGAACGCCGCGAGCGCGCGCGGCAGCCGAAGGTCGAGGACGACGGTGGCAAGCGGCGAAGTGCGCCCGCCGGCGAGTGCGCCGAGCACGTCGGCTGCCGGCGCGTCGACGCTGCCGACGAGCAGCGCCGCGACCAAGCCGCCGGCCGCCGCGGCGGCCAGCGCGAGCAGAACGACCGGCGAACGCGGTGCGCGAGACGGCATCGCTACAGCCGCACCTCGATGCCGGCAAACGCGGCGCGACGCTGCGTGTTGTAGCCGTCGACGGTCTCGTAGCCGGCGTCGGTCAGGTTCTCGACGCGCAGCTTCAGTTTCATCGCGGGCGTGATCCGCCAAGCGGCCGTCGCACGTGCCAGCGTGTACGCCGCGAGCGTGGTACGCGCGAACGTGTTGATGTCGCTGTCGTAGCGAGCGCCGACGCGACCGACTTCGGCGCCGAACGTCCAGGCGCCGACGTCGCGGTACGCGCCGAGGTTCACCACGTAGGGGGCGCGTCGCAGCAGCCGCTGGCCGGTATCCGCGTCCACCGGACGTGAAAAACTCGCGTTGGCGTCGAGCCGGATGCCGCGCCAGATCGTCGCCGCGGCGAGCTCGACGCCTTCGGCCCGGGCGCGCGCGACGTTCTCCGCACGGCTGGTCACCGTGCTGAAGACGACCAGATCGCGCGTGAGCGTCCGATACACGGCTGCGCGCAACGACGTATCGCCCAGCACGTAGCGCAATCCGGCCTCGATGCTGCGCGCCCGTTCCGGGCGCAGATCCGGATTGCCGAAGAACGGGAAGTGCAGATCGTTGAAGCTCGGCGCGCGAAACGCGCTCGACACCTGCAGCGTGGCGCGCAGCGCGGGCGTCAGCGCGTAACCGTAGGCGGCCAGTCCGGTCGTCGCGTGGCCGCTGTCCGAGTAGTCGTCGTGCCGCACGTTGACCTGCACGTGCTGCGCGCCAGCGGCGGCGTTGACGCCGAACCAGCCGGATGCGACGCGCCGCTCGAAGGACGTCAGCACGCTCGCGAAGGTCGGGTCGTACGCGGTCGAGGCGCCGCGCTGCTCGAGGTATTCAAGCGCGAGCGAAGCGGTCACGGCTTGGGCGACCGCCACATCGTTCTGCCATGCGACCTGGCGGTTGCGCGCGCGGAACTCGCCGTTGTTGAAAGAAAATGGATCGCTCGCAGTGTTGCGGCTTTCGTCGCGCGACTCGCCGACGGTGATGCGGGCGGCCCAGCGGTCGCCGAGCGGACCGCGCAGATACGCCTGCCATGCGGTGAGCTCGGAGCGCTCGACGTGGGTGGCGGCGGGACCGTCGGCCGTGCTGTCGAAGTCGGTGTCGTTGCGGCTCGTCCAGGCGCTCGCGCCGACCTCGGCGGCGCCGAACGAACGGCTTGCGCGCAGCGCGGCTGAACGGTTGCGCGTGCCGTCCAGATCCGGATTGGCGCCCGGCGTGAACGGACCGGGAACGACCTGCGCCGTGTCGATCGCCGAAAAAGGCCGGCTGCGGCGCGTGCCGGCCGTCGCCGCCAGTCGCGTGCCGTCGCCTGCCCAGGTGGCCGATCCGCTCGCCGCACGCGTGCTGCCGCCACCGGCCTCGGCGTCGAAGGCCGCGCCGGTGCGCGCGCCGCCGCGCGTGAAGATCTGCACGACGCCGCCGATCGCCTCCGAGCCGTACAGGCTCGACAGATTGCCGCGAACGATCTCGATGCGCTCGACCGCATCGAGCGTGATGCCACCGAGCGCGGCCGCACCGCCGACGGCGGTGTTCAGGCGCACGCCGTCGATCAGCACGAGCACCTGGCTGGAGTTCGCACCGCGGACGAACAGCGACGCCTGTCCACCCGCGCCGCCGGCGCGCGCGAATTCGATGCCCGCCTGGCGGGCGAGCAACTCGACCAGATCGCTCGCCTGACGCTGCTCGATCTCGCTGCGCTGGATCACGGTGACGCTCGGCAGCGCGTCGCGCAGGCGCTGTTCGGTGCGCGCCGCGGTGACGACGACGGTTTCGAGCTGCTGCGGCTGGACCTGCGCCGACGCGGCGCTGCAGACGAGAACGGACAGTCCGGCGGACGCAAGCACGCGCCGCCGCGTTGTCAAGAGCATGGACATGGAGAAGACCTCGCGCGAGTGCCGGCCCACCGCCGGCGTTGTCGTACGGATCTGCGCGAGGAATCGGGAATCGGAGCCGCGCCGCCGACTTCCAGCTCACGGCGCTCGCATGGCCCGCGTCCGCCGCCTCCCCGCGGCAGGTCCACCCCGCGCGCCCGTGCCGTCGCGTGACGGTGCGATGCGCGCGGCCGTCGGCCGGTCTCCGGGCTGCAGGTCCGCTGTCGCGCCTTCCCGCGTCCGCCCTTGGATCGGCGTCGACGCAGTGGCCAGTGCGACAGGTGCCGAGTTCGACTCGGAGCCTGCTTACCGTTGCGGGGGCAGCACAGGTTCAGGCGTCGTTCGCACGCACGCCCTCCTGTTTCCCGTTTCACCGGCGGATCGCTCCGCCGGCACCGAAGGCGACGGGAGTTTAGCCCGGACCGCGCCCGCACGCACGCGCGTTCGCGCGCGGTCCGGGCGGTGTGACGCACCCGCGCGCGGCGCTGCTGGCCCGCACCGACGTGCGCGGGCGCGGTGCTACCATCGCCGCCATGCAGGAAGAACTCGATGCGCTGACCGCGAAGCTCACCGAACTCGCGGGCCGCGTGCGCGCGCTGCGCGAGGAGAACCTGCAGCTTCGCGCGCAGATCCTCGCCGCCTCGAACGAACTCGAGCAGATGCGCAGCCGCGTCGCGAACGCGATGCAAAGGATCGACGCGCTGATCGAGCGGCTGCCGGCGCAGGCGCCGGCCGATGCGCAGGAGTGAGCCGTGCCCGCCGAGACGCTGACGGTCACGATCCTCGGCCGCGAGTACCGCGTCGCGTGTGCGCCGGAAGAAAAAGACGACCTGCTGCGCTGCGCCCGCTACCTCGACCAGAAGATGGCCGCGATCCGCGACAGCGGCAAGGTGATGGGCGCAGACCGCGTCGCCGTGATGGCGGCATTGCAGATCGCGCAGGAGCTGTTCAACGCCAAGACCGGCGACGGCATCGCACTCGGCGAGGTCCGGCGCCGGCTGCGTGAACTGAACGCGCTGGCCGACGAAATGCTCGCGCCGCAGGAAAAGCTGTTCCCGTAGCGGCCCGCAGCGGCCGCAGCCGCGCTACACTCGCCTCACCCTGCGGTGCTCGCGCAAAGGCCTTTAGTTCCTTGAACCGATGCGCAATGCGCTAGGTTGCCGGGCTCGCGTCGTGGTGCGATCGGCACGCGTCTGCTGAACCTAAACGCCGCGGACGGCGACCACCCTGAACCGATGGTTCAGGACACAGGCCGGGCGGCACGCGCGGGGATCTATTCGCTCGAGGAGCGCGGTCCGGTGAGGCCGGATCGCGCCCTTTTTTTGACCTGCTTTCGATGCGCACGTGGCTGATGAAGTCCGAGCCCGACGAGTGCTCGATCGACGACGCGCTCGCCGCACCCGGCAGCATCGTCCCCTGGACCGGCGTTCGCAACTACCAGGCGCGCAACTACATGCGCGACGAGATGCGGATCGGCGACGGCGTCCTGTTCTATCACTCGAGCTGTGCCGAACCCGGCATCGCCGGTCTGGCGGAGGTCGCGAGCCACCCGTATCCGGATCCGACGCAGTTCGACCGCAAGAGCCCCTACTACGACCCCGCATCGAAGCGCGACGCCCCGCGCTGGATTCTGGTCGACATCCGCGCGCTGAAAAAGACGCGGCTCGTGCCGCTTGCCGAACTGCGCGCGCACCGTGAACTCGAGAACATGGCCGTACTGCGGCGGGGCAACCGGCTGTCGATCACGCCGGTGGCCGCCGGCGAGTGGCGCTTCATCGTGAACAAGTTGCTGAAAGACGGCTGATGGACTGGACCTTCGTCGCGCTGTTGCTCGTCGTCGGCGCAGCGGTCGGCTTCGCGGCCGGGCTGCTGGGCATTGGCGGCGGCATGCTGCTGGTGCCCTTCCTGACGATGATCCTGACGGCGCAAGGCGTGCCGCTCGAGCACGTCGTGCACGTGGCAATCGCCACTTCGCTCGCGACGATCCTGTTCACTTCGATATCGTCGGTGCGCGCGCATCACCGCCGCGGCGCGGTGCTGTGGCCGGTCGTCAAGTCGTTCGCACCCGGCATTCTGGTCGGATCGCTCGCCGGCGCGCAGATCGCGGGGCGGCTGCCAACGACGTGGCTCGCGCTTGGTTTTGCGGTCTTCGTCGGTTTCTCGGCGACGCAGATGCTGCTCGACCGCAAGCCGAAACCGCAGCGCGAGCTGCCGAGGCCGGCCGGCATGTTCGGCGCAGGCACCGTGATCGGATTGCTGTCGAGCTTCGTCGGCGCCGGCGGCGGCTTCGTTTCGGTGCCGTTCATGGTCTGGTGCAACGTACGCATCCAGAATGCGGTGGCGACCTCGGCGGCGCTGGGCTTTCCGATCGCCGCGGCGGGCACGGCGGGCTACGTCATCGCGGGACTGCACGCGAGCGGACTGCCAAAGGGCAGTATCGGCTTCATCTACGTGCCCGCGCTGGTTTCGATCGCGGCGACCAGCGTGCTCACCGCGCCGCTGGGCGCGCGCGTGGCGCACGCGCTCGACACGCGACCGCTGAAGCGGATCTTCGCGCTGATGTTGTACGCACTGGCCGCCTACATGCTCTACAAGGCTTTGCGCGCGCTCGGGGTCGCGTGAGCCGCGGCGGCCGCTGCCGTCGATCGCCCGATGCCACCGGCGAATGCCCGGGCGGGCCGCGCGCCGCACACGTGGGCTTGCCTCGCACACGCCGCCACGGATAATGCCGTCACCGACACATTGAGGCGGGGGACCGGGGTGGGCAGCGAGCAACTGATTGCGGGGATCGGCGATCCGATGGTGCGCGAGCTGGCCGCGCGCGGACAGGTGCGCTCCTTCCCGAAGAACACCGTGATCATCAACGAGGGCGATCGCGGCGATTCGCTGTTCGTCATTCTGTCCGGCAAAGTCAAGGTGTACGTGTCGGACGACGACGGCCGCGAGATGATCCTCGACATCCATGGCCCCGGCGATTACGTCGGCGAGATGTCACTCGACGGGCGGCCGCGTTCGGCGTCGGTGATGACGCTGGAACCGAGTACCTGCGCGGTCGTCACGCGCGAGGCGCTGCGCGAGGCGATCGCGAACAACCCGGACGTCGCGATGGCGCTGATCTCGACGCTGATCGACCGCGCGCGCATCGCCACCGACAACGTCAAGAACCTCGCGCTGATGGATGTCTACGGCCGCGTCGCGCGGCTGCTGCTCGCGCTCGCCAAGGAGCAGCCCGACGGCAAGCTGGTCGTGCCCGAGCGCATGACGCAGCAGGACATCGCCGACCGCGTCGGCGCCTCGCGCGACATGGTGAGCCGCATCTTCAAGGACCTGACCGTCGGCGGTTACGTCACCGTCGTCGACCGGCAGATCACGATCAACCGCAAGCCGCCGGCGCGCTGGTAAGCGCCGGCCGCACGCAAGGCCGGCCGCCCGGCGGACCACGATTTCCGATGGACGCTTCCGATCTCGACGCACGTTTCGCGCGCACGCTGCACCATCGCAACGCTCGGCTCGCCGCCGGCGATGCGCTTGCGCCGGCGATCGTGCCGACCAGCACTTACTGGTTGCCCGGCGAACCCGCCGGCGACTACCAGTACGGCCGCTGGTCCAACCCGACCTGGGCCGCCCTCGAAGGCGCGCTCGCCGAACTCGAAGACGCCGAAGTCGTGACGCTGCCCTCCGGCATGGCGGCGATCGCCGCGGTCTTCTACGCGACGCTGCGTCAGGCAGACCGCGCGTTGCTGCCGGCGGACGGCTACTACACGACGCGTGCGCTCGCGGAAAAATTCCTCGCGCCGCTCGGCGTGCGCTTCGAGACATGCACGACCGCGGACGTCGCGGGCGTGCCGCTCGAAGGCTATCGGCTCGTCTGGATCGAGACGCCATCGAATCCCGGACTGGACCTCGCCGACATCGCAACGGTGGCACGCCGCGCGCACGCCGCCGGCGCGCTCGTCGTCGTCGACAACACGGCGATGACGCCGCTCGGTCAGCGTCCGCTCGAGCTGGGCGCGGACCTCGTCGTGTCGGCCGACACCAAGGCCGTCGCAGGCCATTCGGACGTGCTGTTCGGGCACGTCGCTGCTCGCAATGCGGACCTGATCGCGCAGGTGCGCGATTGGCGCCGGTGCGCAGGCTGCATCCCGGGTCCGTTCGAGGCCTGGCTCGTTCATCGCGGGCTGGAAACGCTCGAGCTGCGCTTCGAGCGCATGTGCGGCAACGCCGAGGCGCTCGCCGTCCGGCTCGCCGAGCATCCGAACGTGCGGCGCGTCGTCTATCCGGGGCTCGCCGCGCATCCGGCGCACGCGCTCGCGCGCCGCCAGATGCGGCGCTTCGGCGCGCTGATCGGCGTGACGCTGGCCGATCGCGACACCGCCGAGCGATTCATCGGCGCGTGCCGTTTCGTTCGGCCGGCGACGAGCTTCGGCGGCGTACACACGTCGGCCGAACGGCGCGCGCGCTGGGGCGACGCGGTCGACGCGGGTTTCATCCGTCTGTCCGTCGGATGCGAGCCGCTGGAAGCGCTGTGGGCCGATCTGAAGGCTGCGCTGGACCGGCTATGAGCGCACGTTTCGGCCGGCTCTGTAGGCGAATTTCCGACAGCAGGTCGCGCAAACTGCCGATTCAGGACCGTGCTCGGGCGGTTGCATGATGGGCACCGCTTCGCAACGGTTGCGAACGGAGGAAGGCATGGCCCAGAGTACCGCGGAAGACGCCGTCTCGACCGAAGCGCTCGCCGCTTCGCCCTTCGCACTGATGCTTCCGGAAGTGGCCCGCAAGATCGTCGAGCGCGCCGCGGCGTCGAAAGTGCCGGGCCGCTTCTGCAGCCCGCTGTCGAATCCGAAGCTGCCGGGCGCGGCCGAAGACGACGACGATTGAAGCGCGCGCACCCGCCGGCACGCGCTCAGCGAGCGAACGCGCCGGCATACCGGTCGCGCAGCACGTTTTTCTGCACCTTGCCCATCGCGTTGCGCGGAAGCTCGTCGACGATCCAGACGCGCTTCGGGACTTTGTAGTTGGCGATCTTTTCCTTGAGTGCGGCGATCACCTGCGCTGCGTCGACTGCCGCACCCGGCCGGGCGACGATGACTGCCGCGACGGCCTCGCCGAAGTCCGGATGCGGCAGTCCGATCACCGCCGACTCCGCCACGCCGGCCATCTCGTCGATGTAGCTCTCGATCTCCTTGGGGTAGACGTTGAAGCCGCCTGAGATGATCAGGTCCTTGGACCGCCCGACCAGCGTCAGATAGTTGTCCGGCTTGCCCGGTCCGCCGAACGCACCGACGTCACCGGTCTTGAACCAGCCGTCCTCGGTGAACTCCTCGCGCGTCTTCTCGGGCATGCGCCAGTAGCCCTTGAAGACGTTGGGCCCGCGCACCTGTACGTCGCCGATCTCGCCGATCGCGCAAGGTTGGCTGCCTTCTTTGACCACGCGCACCTCCACGCCCGGCAGCGGAATGCCGACGGTACCGGCCAGCCGATCGCGCGGCGTGCCGAAGTACGGGTTCGACACCAGCATCAGCGTCTCCGACATGCCGTAGCGCTCGAGGATCGTATGACCGGTGCGCTTGCGGAATTCGTTGAAGGTCTCCGCCAGAAGCGGCGCCGACCCCGAGATGAACAGCCGCATGTTGCGGCAGACGTGGCGGTCGAAGCCCGGTTCCGCGAGCAGCCGCGTGTAATACGTCGGCACCCCCATGAAAACCGTCGCCCGCGGCAGCCGCTCGACGACCTGCCGCACGTCGAACTTCGGCAGGAACAGCATCGTCGCGCCGGAAAGCAGCGCCGCGTGCGAGGCGACGAACAGCCCGTGCACATGGAACAGCGGCAGCGCGTGCAGCAGCACGTCGTGGCCGCCGGCTTCGCGCTCCTCCCTGAAGCCCCAGAACTCGTCGAGCACGAGCGCGTTGGACGCAAGATTGCCGTGCGTCAGCATCGCCCCCTTGCTGCGGCCGGTCGTGCCGGACGTATACAGGATCGCCGCCAGATCGTCGGCACTGCGCGGAACCGTACCAAAGGAATCCGCAAACGGCGCCGCCGCGGCGAGCAGCGTGCCGTCGCGACGTTCGCCCAGCGTCAGCACGTGCTGCACGCCGGCGGCCCGCGCGAGCGGCTCGATCTGCCGCGCGCGCGCCGGGGAACACACGACCACCGCCGGCCGTGCGTCGTTCAGGAAGTATTCGACTTCCGCGCGCTGATACGCGGTGTTCAGCGGCACATAGACGAGCCCCGCGCGCAGCGTGGCCAGATACAGCATCAGCGCTTCCGGCGACTTCTCGACCTGCACCGCGACGCGCGCGGCCGAACCGTCCGGATCGCGCGGCAACGCGAGGCTCGCCAGCCAGCCGGCCAGACGAGCCGACGCGAAGTGCAGGTCGCGCCACGAATAGACGAGCCCGTCGTGCGTTTCGATGCAGGGTGCCGCAAGGTCGCGCGGCAGACGCGACTCGATCAATGCGTAGAGGTTGTCGTTCTTCATTTTCCGGTAAACCGCGGCGGGCGCTTTTCGAGAAACGCGCTCACCCCTTCCCTGTAGTCGTCCGAACCGAAAAAGGCGAAGCTCGCGTCCAGATCGGTCTGCGTGTACTGCATGCCGCGCGCGAGCAGCAGCCGGATCTGCGACTTGTTCAGCCGCGCGGCGAGCGGAGAGCCCGCGAGCACGCCGGTGACCGTTTCCTCGACGGCCGCCGCCAGGCCGTCGGCCGCGACCACGCGCTGGACCAGCCCCTTGGCAAGGGCCTCCTGCGCGTCGTACAGCCTTCCCGCGAGCAGCAGCTCGGCTGCCACACCGGGACCGACCAACTCGAGCAACGGTCGCAGTTCCGGCAGTGCGAACGGAAAACCCAGCCGTCCGACCGGTGCACCGAAGCGCGCACCTTCGGCGGCGATCCGCAGGTCGCAGGCGATCGCGATCTCCAGCCCGCCGCCCACGCAGACACCTTCGATCGCGGCGACGACCGGCTGCGGAGCTGCGCGAATCGCCTCCAGCGCCGGCGCGAGCAGCTCAAGGTGGAAGCGCCGGCCCGAAGCTTCGTCGCGGCGGACCTCGCGGAATTCCTCGATATCGGCGCCGGCGGCGAAGTTTCCGCCGGCGCCGCGTACGACCACGCAGCGAACGGCGGCCTCACCGGCGAACGACTCGAACGCGCGCCGCAGCTCGCGCCACATCGCCACACCGATCGCGTTGAGCTTGCCCGGCGAGTCGAGTGTGACGGTCGCGACCGCGCGATCGATGGCCACATGGATCGTACCGGGCATGGCGTCAACCGGGCGCCCCGGACCGCAGGTCGCGCTCGGCGCAAAGCCGGCGCGACCCCGTGCCGAACGCTCGTTTCATCCGCGGTTGCCGACGCGCGCGAGCTCAGTCGAGCCGCGCTCCGCTCGCCTTCGTGACCTGCGCCCAGCGCTTGATCTCGCTGTTGAGGAAGCGCGCGAACTCGTCGGGCTTCATCACCGCGACCTCCGAACCCTGCGTGGCCCAGATGTCGCGCAGTTCCTTGGAGTTGAGCGCCTTGACGACCTCGTCGTACATGCGATCGACGATCTCCTTCGGCGTGCCCTTGACCGCCCAGATTCCGTACCAGGTCGACACCTGATAGTCGGGCAGACCGACTTCCGCGGTCGTCGGCACGTTCGGGAAAGCGGCCACGCGCTTCGGCGCGGCCACTGCGAGCGGACGGATCGAACCGGCGCGGATGTGCTGCGCCGACGAGCCCAGCCCGTCGAACATCACGTCGACGTTGCCGGCGACCAGATCCTGCAGCGCCGGACCGGCTCCGCGGTACGGGATGTGAACGATGAAGGTCTTCGTCTGCTGCTTGAACAGTTCGCCCGCGAGGTGGTGCGAAGTGCCGTTTCCGGCGGAGGCGTAGTTCAGCTTGCCGGGGTTGGCGCGAACGTACTCCAGAAACGATTTCATGTCGGTCGCCTGCACGCGCTTCGGATTGACCACGATGACCTGCGGCGGCTGCGCGATCGGCGTCATCGGGATCAGGTCGCGCTCGATGTCGTAGTCGAGCTTGTAGAAACTCGGCGCGATCGCGTGATGCACGGCGCCGATGAAATAGGTGTAGCCGTCGGGCGCGGCCTTCGCGGCTACCGAAGCGCCCACGGTGCCGCCGGCGCCGCCGCGGTTGTCGATGACGACCTGGCGGCCGAGCTGCTTGGTCAACTGCGCCGCCAGTGGCCGCGCGAAGGCGTCCGTGCCGCCGCCCGGCGGGAACGGAACGATCAGCGTGATCGGCTTCGTCGGCCAGCCTTGCGCGGCCCCCGTGGCAGCCGCCTGCGCCTGGGCAAGCGTCGGTGCGCTGGCGCCGACCGCTGCGGCAAGCGCGAGGATCAGTGAACGTCGATTCATTTCGTCTCCTTGCGGATCTGTCGAGTTGGTATTGACGGCCAAGGCGCCGGCGGACAGTCAAGTCTGCCGCAAGCGCGCTGCTCCGAAACACCCTCAAATGCGGGGCACTCGATCGGGTGGCCGGACTTGCGCCGCGCTTCACTGCCGCGCGAACACCGTCGCCGCAGGCGCGCGCCGCGCCACGCCCATTCGCCGCCGGCTGCGGCCAGGACTGAACGTGCTGGCCGCAGCCGGGCGGAGCGGCCCGGATCGTACCGCCAGACGCCGGATTTCACATCGCCCGGCCGGCGGGCGGTTGGCGCTCGGCGCGCCGGTAAAACAGCCATAACAGCGCGGCACCGAGCACGATCATCGGAATCGACAGCCACTGCCCCATCGACAGCCTGAACGCCAGCAATCCGAGGAAGCTGTCGGGCTCGCGGCCGAACTCGGCGACGAAGCGCAGGGTTCCGTAGCCGAGCAGGAACATCGAGCCGACGGCGCCGGCCGGCCGGTCGCGCCGGGAGTACAGCCAAAGGATCACGAACAGCAGCAGCCCTTCGAGCGCGAACTGGTACAGCTGCGACGGATGCCGCGGGACATTGTCGCCCGCCTGCGGAAAGATCATCGCCCACGGCCAGATCGCCGGGTCCGCCGGCCGCCCCCAGAGTTCACCGTTGATGAAGTTTCCGATTCGCCCGGCAGCAAGCCCGAGCGGCACCAACGGCACGACGAAGTCCGCCACGCGCAGGAACGACTTGCCGCGGCTGCGCGCAAACAGCCACATCACGACGATCACGCCGATAATGCCGCCGTGCGAAGCCATGCCGCCGTGCCAGAGCGCGAAGATCTCCAGCGGGTGCTGCAGGTAGTACCCCGGCTTGTAGAACAGCACGTATCCGAGTCGCCCGCCGACGATCACGCCGAGCACGCCGTAGAACAGGAGATCGTCGACGTCCTGTTTGCTCATGCCCCGCCATGGCTCGCGCGCGCGCCAGCGGCCGAGCAGCATGAACAGCGCGAAACCGGCCAGATACATCAGTCCGTACCACCGGATCGCGAGCGGACCGATCGAGATCGCAACGGGGTCGAACTGGGGATGGACGAGCGGCATCGAGTTATATAGACGGCGAAACGCCGATTGCGTTGATCGAGTAGGGGTGGCGCCGCACCGGGTCGTCGGCAGCGCGCTGCGATAGTATCCCGACTGCGCGCCGTTCGAGCGCCTCGCCACAAAGCACCGCAACCCGCAGACGCAGACCCTATGCCGTACAACGAACGCAGCAAACACGTCACCCAGGGCGTTGCCCGCTCCGCCAACCGCGCGATGTACTACGCGATGGGTTACAAGGACGAGGATTTCGACAAGCCGATGGTCGGCGTGGCCAACGCGCATTCGACGATCACGCCGTGCAACTCGGGGCTGCAACGGCTCGTCGATGCGGCGATCGAGGAGATCGCCCGCTGCGGCGCCAACTCGCAGGTGTTCGGCACGCCGACGGTTTCAGACGGCATCGCCATGGGCACCGAAGGCATGAAGTATTCGCTCGTCTCGCGCGAGGTGATCGCCGATTGCATCGAGACCTGCGTCAACGGCCAGTGGATGGACGGCGTGATCGTGATCGGCGGATGCGACAAGAACATGCCGGGCGGCATGATGGCGATCGCCCGCTGCAACGTGCCCGCGATCTATGTCTACGGCGGCACGGTCAAACCCGGCCACTACAAGGGAAAGGACCTGACGATCGTTTCCGCGTTCGAGGCGGTCGGCGAGTTCACTGCGGGCCGGCTGTCCGAAACGGATTTCAAGGAAATCGAGCGCCGCTGCATTCCGGGCTCGGGCTCCTGCGGCGGCATGTACACCGCGAACACGATGAGTTCGTCGTTCGAGGCGCTCGGCATGAGCCTGCTGTATTCGTCCACGCAGGCCAACCCGGATCAAGAGAAAGTCGATTCGACCGTGCAGGCAGCGCGCGTGCTGGTCGAGGCGATCAAGAAGGGACTGAAGCCCTCCGACATCATCACGCGCAAGTCGATCGAAAACGCGGTCAGCCTGATCATGGCGGTCGGCGGCTCGACCAATGCGGTCCTGCACTACTTGGCGATTGCGCATGCCGCCGGCATCGAATGGACGATCGACGACTTCGAGCGCATCCGCCGCAAGGTGCCGGTGCTGTGCGATCTGAAGCCGTCCGGCAGGTACGTCGCCACCGACTTGCACGCGGCCGGCGGCATCCCCCAGGTGCTGAAGATCCTGCTCGCCAACGGTCTGTTGCATGGCGACTGCATGACGATCACCGGAAAGACGATGGCGCAGATGCTGGCCGACGTGCCGGCGCAGCCGCGCGCCGACCAGGACGTGATCCGTCCGTTCGACAGGCCGGTGTATCCGCACGGCCATCTCGCGATCCTGAAGGGCAACCTCGCGCCCGAAGGTTGTGTGGCGAAGATCACCGGACTGAAGAACCCGGCGATCACCGGCCCGGCGCGCGTGTTCGATTCCGAGGAAGCCGCGCTGGAGGCGATCCTGGCCGATCGCATCAAACCCGGCGACATCGTCGTCATCCGCTACGAAGGGCCGAAAGGCGGCCCGGGCATGCGCGAGATGCTGAGCCCCACCTCCGCGATCATCGGCAAGGGGCTGGGCGAGTCGGTCGGACTGATCACCGACGGGCGGTTTTCCGGCGGCACCTGGGGCATGGTCGTCGGCCATGTGGCGCCGGAAGCGTACGTCGGCGGCGCGATCGCGCTGATCGAGGAGGGCGACTCGATCACGATCGACGCCACCAGGCTGCTGCTGCAACTGAACGTGTCCGACGCCGAGCTGGCGCGCCGCCGCGCCGCGTGGAAACAGCCGCCGCCGCGTTACGCGCGCGGGGTGCTGGCGAAATTCGCCAAGCTGGCCTCGACCGCCAGCCGCGGCGCGATCACCGACGAGAAGCTGTTCGATTGACGCTTGGCGCCAGCTTCAGCGCCGGCCGCGCTTGTCGCGTTCGAGCGCCTTTTTGATGCGCTCCTGCTTGGCCCGCTCGAGTTCGTCGAAGGCCTTTTTCTTGTCGAGGCCAAGGCGCTTTTCGAACAGCTCGAACCAGATCAGCGCGAGCACGAATGGCAGCGCGACCCACCACCATGACAAGTCGGCAAAGACCGAGATGCCGAGCAGCTTCAGCACCAGCAGCGCCACACCCAGCCAAAGTAGCCACATGTCGAAGTCCCGCAACGCGCCCGAGGCCCGGCGCAATATTAGCCCTCGCGCGCGCATGACCGGTCGACGGCAATTCGATACGGCAAAGACGCCCGGAAACGGGCGCGGTGTCAACCGCCGACACGGTGGACCGTTAGAATTGCCGACTTTCCGGGTTCCCTACCCACTGCCCTGATGGAGCGCACGATGAAAAAAGCCCTTCTCGCAGCCGCTGTCGGCCTCACGTTCGTGAGCGGCGCCGCATTCGCCAACGCGGATCTGGCCAAGGCCAAGAACTGCCTTGCCTGCCACACGACCGACAAGAAACTGGTCGGGCCTGCCTACAAGGACGTCGCGGCGAAGTACGCCAAGGACAAGGACGCGGTGGCCAAGCTTGCGAAGAAGATCCGCGAAGGCGGTGTGGGCGTATGGGGACAGGTCCCGATGCCCGCCAACCCGCAGGTCAGCGAAGCCGAGGCGCAGACCCTGGCCAAGTGGGTCTTGACGATCAAGTAGCCGCGCCGACCCCCTGCGCCCGCCCGGGTGCGCGGTCATTTCACGGGGCGCCGCGCGGCGCCCCGATTCATTTCCACGGCAGCGGCGTCGGCTCGATGTCTGTCGCACGACCGTCGAGAAGGTCTGCGCACAGCTTGCCCGAGCCAACCCCCATCGTCCAGCCGAGCGTGCCGTGGCCGGTATTGACGAACAGGCCGGCGATCGGCGTAGCGCCGATCAGCGGCACGCCCGACGGCGTCACCGGACGAAGTCCGGCCCAGTACTTCGGCTGCGCGTAATCGCAGGCGCCCGGAAACAGCGACTGCACGCGCCGCGTGATCGCCGCGCAGCGCAGCT
>Ga0272446_1004190_pt1 | contig 17316 bp, 13 predicted proteins | sample YNPCB0061_FD_194587 | JGI IMG/M metagenome (GOLD analysis project Ga0272446, IMG submission 194587) | Hot spring microbial mat communities from Yellowstone National Park, WY, United States - YNP-CB-006-1 | ecosystem: Environmental > Aquatic > Thermal springs > Hot (42-90C) > Sediment | place... | reverse complement strand
CCATCATCGCGGCGCTCGGCACAGGCATCCGCGAGGATTTCAATGTCGAAAAGATGCGCTACGGGCGGGTGATCATCCTCAGCGATGCCGACGTGGACGGGGCGCACATCCGCACCCTGTTGCTGACTTTCTTCTACCGCTATATGCAGCCGATTATTCGGGAAGGGCGGTTGTTCATCGCCCAACCGCCGTTGTTCCGCTTGGAATACCGGAAGGCCGTCGAGTACATCTACCCCGAACCGAGCATGAAGGAAGACCAACTGTTGGCCCGTGCGCTCGCTAAATACCCCGAACCTGACCGGGTGGGCGTCCAACGCTATAAAGGCTTGGGCGAAATGAACCCCGAACAGCTTTGGGAAACGACCATGAACCCCGAACGTCGGACGTTGCTCCAAGTGACCAGCGAAGACGCTGCCCTTGCCGACCAAACCTTCGACATGCTGATGGGGCCTGCCGTCCCGCCGCGCCGGAAGTTCATCATCAACCACTCCAAAGATGCTACACTGGATATTTAGCGCATTGCGAACACCCTTTGTCGGGGGGCAAATGCCCCCTCATGAGGCTGTCCTCGTCAGTGCTGACCGCGATTCTGCTGCCCTGCCTATTGTCCATGAAAATTGGCGGGAAGCCCCCGCCCAAAAGGAGCCGCCCATGACCAACTATCCGACCCTCGCCGCCCTTGCCGACCACCCGCTCACCGACGATTCTGGCCATCCAGTATCGCTGGCCAGTTTCATCGGCAAGCGCGTCCTGATCTTCTTCTTCCCGAAGGCCGATACGCCCGGCTGCACCACGCAAGCCTGTGGCTTCCGCGATTCCTTCCCGCAGATCACCGAAAAAGGCGCGGTGGTCATCGGCATCAGCCCAGACGCCCCGCCCGCGTTGGCGAAGTGGCGCAAGAAGCAAAACCTCCCGTATATCTTGCTCAGCGACCCCGACCACGTCATTGCCGAACGGTTCGGCGCATGGGGGGAAAAGAGCATGTACGGCAAAAAGTACATGGGCATCGTGCGGAGCCATTTCGTCTTTGATGAAACGGGCAAGGTCGCGGCGGCAGAGGTTAAGGTTAGCCCAACCGACAGCATCAAAAAGGGCGTGGCCGAACTGCTCAAGTAGGTCGGAATCAAGCGACTGGGCTGAAGCCCTCCCCCTTGCTGGGTTTTAGCCCCCAACCCTCCGATTACGAAAATTTTGATGAGAAAAAAAACGCCACAACTTTTGGTCAGACGCCAAACCCCTATGCCGTTCATGGGTAAGTTATGGTATGATTACAGCGTCTAAGGTACTGGTATCTTCTAATCAAGATACTAACTTCTCATGAAATCCTTGCGTTTCACCTCTGTCGAACGCTTTGCAAGGAAGCTATAAGCGCCTTGCACCGCCTAGATAAATACGGCGGTGGGATTTGGCAGCACCCTTTGGGCGTTGCTAAAATCCGAAAAGCTAAGGCTGAAATCATAATGTTCACGAGCGCCGGGGAACCTAGCGCACCCCCACCCAATGTGGTGCGCCAACGCGCAGCGTTGCCCTCATCTCCCCAAGATTTCGCTGTACAAAATGGCTATTTTCGGTGGGCGCATGGGCGTCAGGGTGATCTTCCCCCGCGCACGGGGACAAATTTACACACATAAGGCGGTTGGCAAAGTATGAAGGCGGATAAGTCGGAGCGGGAGCGTCAGTTAGAGGCAGAGAAGGCGGAGTTTCTGAGGCTGTTGGAGGCATCATTTGACTACACCCCCCCAGAACGTGGCGAAATTCGTAACGCCACCATTCTCCAAATTGACTCTAAGGGGGATGTGGTTGTCGATCTGGGTGCAAAACAAGATGGGATTGTCCCTGCGCAGGACTTGGAGAAGCTCGACAACGACTACCGGAGTCGGCTTAAGGTGGGCGAAAGTGTGCCGGTCTACATCCTCAACCCGCGTGACCAAGACGGGAACCTGATCGTCTCGATCAGTCAGGGGTTGCAGCAATATGACTGGGACGAGGCTCGCCGCCTGTTGGGGACAGACGAGGTGGTAGAAGTCAGCGTGGCGGGTTACAACCGAGGCGGCGTATTAGTCCGTTGGAAGCGCCTCGAGGGGTTTATCCCCACTTCGCACCTGATCTCCGTCGGGGCCGGCGGGGCAGATCGGCGCGAGTCCCTCGCGGGGGTGAGCCGTCCGTTGGGCGTGAAGGTCATCGAAGTTGATCAATCCCGCCGCCGCCTAATCTTCAGCGAACGTGAGGCGCAGAAGGAATGGCGCCAGCAACAGAAGGCCCGCCTGCTCTCCGAATTGATGGAGGGGGATGTGGTCAAGGGTACGGTCACGGGCCTGCGGGACTTCGGCGCATTCGTCAACCTCGGCGGGGCGGACGGCCTGATCCACGTCAGCGAATTGGCGTGGCATCGCGTCGATCACCCCCGTGATGTGCTCAAGATCGGCGATGAGATCGAAGTGTATGTACTGAGCCTTGATCGCGGCACGAACCGGATCGCGCTCAGCCGGAAGCGCCTGTTGCCCGATCCGTGGTCGGACGCCATGAACCGTTACCACGAAGGCCAGCAGGTCGAAGGCATCGTCACCAATGTGGTCGATTTCGGCGCGTTCATCGCGCTGGATGACGGGCTGGAAGGCCTCTTGCACCTCACCGAGATGGGCAACGGCACACTCAAAGAGCCGCACAGCTACATCAAGAAGGGGGATCGCCTCCAACTCCGCATCAGCCGCTTGGAGCCGGACAAGCGCCGCGTTGGGTTCACCCAGCGGTGGGGCGTGGAAGTCCCAATTGTGGGCGACGGGGTCATGAGTGAGGCTACCCCCGAAACGACCCACGTCAACGGGAACGGCAATGCAAAGCCCGATGTGGAAGCGGTTGCATCAGCGAATGCTGAAGTTGCGACTGGCGCCGCCGCACCGGAGATCGAAGCAACAGCCCCCGACACGGCAGAATAACGCCGCACGACGGTAACCACTCCTGCCGCCACAACACCGACGGGGTGTGCCAACTGCACGCCCCGTTTTCGTTTCACCTGCCCCGCCCAATGACTTCCTGCAAAGACGTGACCCCCTCATCGCGCATGAGGTGGGCGAGGTCTTCTACCACCCGCCGAACATATGTCGGGCCACGATAGATGAAGCCTGTGTAGGCTTGTAGCAGTGTTGCGCCCGCACACAGCTTGTCCCACGCATCGGCCCCAGAAAAAATACCCCCCACCCCGATGATGACCAGCTGCTTGCCTGCTGACCGGTAGATGTGCCGAATGATGTCCGTCGCCCGGTCACGGAGGGGGAGGCCACTCAGCCCGCCAACTTCGCCCGCCGATGGGTCGCGCAGGTCGTCGCGGCGGAGGGTGGTGTTCGTAGCGATGATTCCGGCCAAGCGGTGTTTGAGCGCCAGCCCGATCACCGTATCGATCTCGGCCCAGTCCAGATCGGGCGCGATCTTGACCAGCAACGGCGTGCGTTGGGCCGCCACCGCACACGCCGCGAGCAGGTCATCCAAGTATTCCGGCGTCTGGAGCCGACGGAGTTCGGGCGTATTCGGCGAACTGACATTGACAGCGAAGTAATCCGCCTGCGGGCGCAGCCGACGGATCACTGCGACGTAATCGCGGGCGGCGTCGTCTAGCGGCGTGGCCTTGTTCTTGCCCACACTCACCCCGATCGGGGTCACTGGGCGGCCTCGAAAGTTCGCCGCGAAGCGCTCTACCCCGCCGCTCGGGAAGCCCAGACGGTTGATCAGGGCGCGGTCATGGGTGAGCCGGAACAGGCGGGGGGCCGGGTTGCCGGGTTGGGGCTGGGGCGTGACCGTCCCAGCCTCAATGTGGCTGAATCCGAGTGCAGCGAGGCCGTGCAGCGCCACGCCGTCCTTATCGAAACCCGCCGCCAAGCCCAACGGGTGGGCAAAGCGCCGCCCAAGGGCCTCTACCTGCACGGTGGGCAGATCGGGGCCGTAGGCCGCCGCCCGCAACAGCCGCCGAAACACGGGCAACCCGCCCAATCGGAGCGCAAGCAAGCCGATCTCATGGGCGCGTTCAGCGTCGATGCGGGTAAAAACGTGCTTGTATAGGCGGCGGTAGGTCGCTTCGGTTACTCCCCTAAGAACCATGCCACGATTCCCGCCGCCTGTCGGCTGCCCTCTGCCCGCCCAAACCGTGCTAAAACGTCGGCCATCTCGTTAAAGTTGAAGGCCAACGCCAAAATGTTCCCTTCAATTGTGGGGCGTTGCGCGGCCTGATATTCTAGGGCGGCCTTCAACCGCCGCACCCCCGCCTTAACCAGTTCATCGGGGCCGCCCTGCTCTCGGATTTCTTCGACGACGGTGGCAGCTTCTTCCAACATGGCCATGATTCCCTCGTTGTAGCCCACACCGGAAAGTAGACTGGATTCGGGATCGGTGTGAGCGCGGTACTGATCGGCCTGTGCCCGCAATTCCCCGATCAGGCCGGGTAGTTTGTCGAGTACGTTCTCGCCCGCCCGCAACCGGAGCGCCTCACGGGCAGCCAGATCGCGGTAGCTTTGCCGGGCGTCTTGCAGCATCTCAGCAAAACTGCGGTAACGGATCGCGCCGGGCAACCAATCGGCCATGAACCATGCTTCCCATTCGTCGTCCGCCGTCACGACTTGGGGGTTCAGCAAGTATTGCCCCTCCCCTTCGCCCAAAGCGCTGATCAAAATCGCCGTTGAGAGGTATTCCGCCCGCAAAGTGCTGCTGTCTTGTTCGTCCCCGTACACAAAGTATTCCTCGTCGGTGGGGGAGGCAAGGTCATTTTCTTGCCACATTTCGACCAGTTCGGGGGCGGCTTCGTTTAGGGGGGCAATTTCCCCAACGGGGGCAAGGCGGCCCGTCTCGCCAAAGCAGGGCATCCAACACCCATTACTCACACTCAGGAAGGCGCGGTAACTGGGCGGAAGCGATTGACCGATCCGGGCCTCCGCCGCCGCGATCTCGGCCTCTGATGCGGGCGGGAAGGTCAGTTTCCCCGCGCTGACCAACGCCGCTGGTTCGCGGTCAGGGGCTAACTGGGCGAAGAACTCCGCCTCCCACTCGGCGAAGAAGGCCCGCCACATTTCAACATCCATCATGTGATGAATTTCCCTTGCATGTTTTGTCTTGGGCCGTTATTGTAGCGCTCTACACCCAAAAAGGAGTTACCCATGATTGATTTCAAGGCCGTAGACCGCTACATCGAAGACCATTTACAAGAATCCCTTGCGGAGTTAGGCCGTCTGGTGGCCCAACCGAGCATTTCGGCGCAGGGCTTGGGCATTCAGGAATGTGCGGCGCTGGTGGCGGAGATGCTCCGTCAGCGCGGGTTCACCGTCAGCGTGCATGAGACGGCGGGTCACCCAATCGTTTATGGCGAAGCGCCCGGCAACGCTGCTAAGACCCTCTTGCTCTACAACCACTACGACGTACAGCCGCCGGAACCGCTCGAACTATGGGATTCCCCGCCGTTTGAACCGACCATCCGGGACGGCAAGATGTACGGGCGCGGCGTCTCCGACGACAAGGGGCACATCCTGTGCCGTTTGGCCGCCCTCGATGCGCTGAAAGCCGTCACGGGGAGCTATCCGGTCAAGGTCAAATTCCTGATCGAAGGTGAAGAGGAAACCTCTAGCGCCAACCTTGACTCCTTCGTGCGGAACAACGCGGCCCTACTCGCCGCCGATGCGTGTATTTGGGAATTTGGCGGGGTGAACCACGAAGGCCGCCCCGTGCAATATCTGGGCTTGCGCGGCATTTGCTATGTGGAACTGACCATAGAGACGGCGGCGATGGACGCCCACTCTGGGCTAGGGGGGTCGATCTTCCCGAACGCAGCATGGCGGCTGGTCTGGGCGCTGAACACCCTTAAAGACCGCAACGAACGCATCCTGATTCCCGGCTTCTACGATAAGGCCTTGCCCCCTACGGCGCGTGATTTAGAGATGATCGCCGCCCAACCGGATGATTCCGCCGATATGATCGAGCGCTACGGCCTGAAACAAGGCTTTTTGAAGGGCATGATCGGTGGGCCGGATCTGCGGCGGGAAGAGGTCTTCGTGCCGACGTGTACGATCTGCGGCCTGACTAGCGGCTATCAGGGGCCGGGCAGCAAGACAGTATTGCCGGCGCGGGCCTCCGCTAAGGTTGATTTCCGCCTGATCCCCGACCAAGACCCGGAAGACATCCTCGCCAAACTTCGCCGCCACCTCGACCTGAACGGTTTTTGGGACGTGCAGATCACGTATTTGGGCGGCACGCAACCGGGCCGTACCAGCGTCGATGATCCCTTTGTACAGTTAACCCTCGAAGCCGCCCGCGAAGCCTACGGCGTGGAACCCGTCGTCGTACCGATGGTGGGCGGGTCGGGGCCAAACGCCGTCGTCAGCAAGACGCTCAATGTGCCGTTGGTTACGGCAGGGTGCGGCTATCCGGGCGCTCAAGTCCATGCCCCTAATGAAAATATCGTGATCGACCATTTCATTACGGGGGTGAAGCATACCGCCCGCATCATCGGCAAGTTTGGGGCCTAGCATCACGCCTTGTCCATCTCGCTAGGCATGGACGGCCCGCCACGCGGCGAGTCCGTCCTGCCATTGGGGGGCTAGGGCGGACGGCAACAAAGCCGCCATCGCTAGCCCCAATTGTAGATCGTAGGCGTCGGGCCGGGCTGACCACGCGATGGGCGTGCCGAAGCGCGCCCGCCGCCCGGCCTGCGCCCGGTTTGGGACATACCAGCCTGCCAACACGCTCGGCGAGCCGATCTCAGTTACACGGCGGAGTAAACGGCGCATCACTTTTCCCTTTTTTCAGTGGGTCATCACCTTTGGCCCGAATGGGCTACACAAAGTAACTGTGGCAGGCGTCGTCGATCAGTTGCGGTGTGAGTTGAGGGGGCCGCCCCTCGTAATCGCATATGGCCTTCACAATCTTGAGCAAGTCTCGCGGGTGGACGGCCTGTAGCGCCTTCTTCGGCTTGCGGTAGTACTCTTCAACCAGATATTTGAAGGAGTCCATATCGAAGGGAATCCCCATCCGCTTGCACCACATGTCGAAGATTTGGTGGAACATGCGAATATCTGGCCCTTCGACCTGTACCTTCATCTGGATACGGCGCAAGAACGCCCCGTCGACGAGCTGATTGGGGTCGAGGTTGGTGCTGAACACGATCAGTTGGCGGAAGGGCATCTGGATCGTTTGGCCTGTGCGCAGGCGCAAGAAGTCATACCCGGATTCCAGCGGCACAATCCAGCGGTTGAGTAACTGCGTCGGGTTCATTTGTTGGCGTCCAAAGTCGTCGATCAGGAACATGCCGCCGTTGGCCTTCAGTTGCAGCGGCCCCTCATAGAACTTCGCCACCTCATCGAAGCGGAGTTCAAGGGCCTCCATCGTCAGTTCGCCCCCGACCATGACCGTAGGCCGGTTGTACAGCGACCAGCGCCGATCATAATCCCCGACCTGATCGGCTTCCTCTTTGGTCATTTCGTAGGGCTTGTGCACGAGGCGGTCATAGATGCTGATGATCTGCCCACCAGCGCTAATGGCGTGCGGCAGCCAGATCGGGTCTGTGCCGGCGATGAGGCCCGCAATGGCCTCTGAGACGGTGGTTTTGCCGTTGCCGGGCGGCCCATACAGAAACAGCGATGTCCCGCCGTTGATGGCTGGGCCGATCCGCCGATGGAAGCCCTCCGGTAGGATCAGATGACCAATGGCCTTTTGCACCTCGTCTGGCGTGACCTTCTTGCGGACTTTGGTTTGCAGCAAAATCGCTTCGTTGTACTCTTCGGCGGGGACGGGGATCGGGCCGAGATACTGGCTGCGTTCCATCGCGTCGCGGGCGCGGGCCATGCCTTCGTCGGTCAGGCGGTAAATGTAGCTAGTGCGCCCGATCTGTCCGGCTTGGGCGATTTCGACGAGGTGATCTTTCTGGAGCTTGAGCATCAGCACGTCCAGCACCTTGAAGTTAATGCGTAGCACGTCTACAAAGCGGCGGACGCTGACATCTCCTTCGGCGAACAGCAGGCGGAAGATCAGATCGGTGACGATGGCGGGCGGTACGCCCAGTTCTTCTAACGTCTCGTGCGGGTGAACGATGTCCCAAATGGTGCGGGGGCGCGGCGCTTCGCTAATTACCCCAGTTTGCGGTTTCGGGGAATCCACAGGTTATTTCTTTCCTTGCCACTGACAAATGGGCGTTACCGGGTTACAAAATCAGTATAGAGGGGCTTTTAGGACTGTCAACCTTGCGGCGGTTAACAGTTGCATAACCCCTCTATCCCCCCAGCCCTTTCCCCCACGTAAGCGGGGAAAGAGGGGGGCAGAGGGAGACTCGCGGCTGCGATCTGGCTCTCCCTCTCTCCGCTTGCGGGGAAGGGGATAGGGGGGTTCAAACACAATTCCTGCGCTATAATGGCCGCCGTCTTGTGCAATCCGCCCAAAGCTGATGAACTTGTTTTCCCGAACGAAAAGAGTCTGTTATGACCGCCCTCAGCTTGTTAGCGCCCCTCACCCTTGCCGATGTTGTGGCCGTTGCGCGGGAATACCGCCCCGTTGCCCCCCTCCGCACGGGGGAAAACCCACGTTTAGAGGCCTCTGCTGCATGGGTGGCCGCCACCCTTGCCGAAGTGGCCACATCGGAGCGCCCGACGCCCTACTACGCCATCAATACCGGCTTTGGCGATAACGCCGGACGGGCGACCTTCCGCACCGTCGAAGACGCCGAGCGCCTAAGCCGGAACCTGCTACTAAGTCACACCGTCGGGGTGGGGGAGCCGCTCCCCGAAGATGCCGTCCGCGCTGCCCTGCTGCTTCGGGCGTACAGCTTGGCGCGGGGCTATTCCGGCGTCCGGCGAGAGGTGGTCAATACGTTGGTGGCGATGCTCAACAAGCGGGTGTTCCCCGTCGTCCCGGCGCGTGGCTCACTGGGCGCAAGTGGCGATTTGGCGCCACTGGCCCATCTAGTGATGCCCCTCTCCGCCCCGCTGCCCGGCGAAGATATGAACATCCCCGTCGCAACTGGCTATTGCTTCCTAAACGGGCAGATCGTCACGGGCGCAGCGGCCATGCACGCCGCCGGAATCGCCCCGATCCGGCTGGGGGCCAAAGAGGGGGTGGCCCTCATCAACGGAGCGACGGTCAGCACGGCCATTGCCGCCCTCGCCGTTCATGACGCCCTGAACGTGCTCCATGCGGGCGAATATGCGCTCGCCCTGAGTGCAGAGGCCTTGCGCGGCTTCCGCGATGCATTCTTGCCCCACATTCACGGTCTGCGAAATGCCTTCCAAGCGGAGGCGGCAGAGGTCGTATTCGGCTACGTGGCGGGCAGCACCCTGATTCGCGGCGCGGCAGACATCGACCTAGACCCCGCCGAAGGCCCACCTCAAGACCCGTACTGCATCCGGTGCGCCCCCGTCGTGATGGGCGCGGCGGCCCGCGCCCTCGCGCACATCGAAATCGCCCTCACCGACGAGATCAACGCCGCGACGGACAACCCGCTCATTTTCGCCGACGACGACCCCGATTCGCCCGAATACTTACCCCGCCGCACCAAGATGATCAGCGGCGGGAACTTTCACGGCGCACCGATTGGCTACCTCATGGACTACCTCGCGCTGGTCATGACCGACTACGCCAGCATCGCTGAGCGGCGCATCTTCACCCTGACCGACCCGCGCCTGAATCGCGGCTTGCCCCCGTTCCTGATCCCTGAGCGGGCAGGCGAGGCGGGGCTGAACTCCGGCCTGATGCTGGCCCAGTACACGGCGGCCAGCTTGGTCAGCGAGTGCAAGGTGCTCGCCCACCCCGCCAGCGTCGATAGCATCCCCAGCAGCGCCAACCGCGAAGATCACGTCAGCATGTCGGCGTTGGCGGCCCGCAAAGCCGCCCAGATCGTCGGGTTGGTGCGGCAAGTCTTGGCGATTGAGTTGCTATGCGCCTTCCAAGCCGTCCACCTACGCCTAGAACAATTGCCGGAGGCCCGAATCGGGGCGGGGACGGCGCACGCCATCCGCTTGATCGAATCGCTGGAGGTTGCCGCCGGACGCCGGATCGGGGTGATCCGGACAGATACGCCCCTCCGCCCGTATTTCGATACGCTGGATGCCGCCATTGCGGCTGGCCATTTCGCCCCGCGGGAGGATTTCGCCGAATGACCGTGATCAGTAGCGCCAGCAACCCTCACATCAAGGCGATTCGGGCGCTTCGTACCCGCAAAGGGCGCGCCGAACAGGGCACATTCTTTGTGGAGGGCCTTCGCATCGTTGGGGAGGCCGTCCAGACGGGCGCAGAGATCGTGCAGATCGTCACTGCGCCGGACTTGCTGATCAGCGCCTTTGGGCGGGAAACGGCGATCCGGGCCGAGCAGAACGGCGCAATGCGGGTCGAAGTCACTAAAGCGGTCTTCGCCGCCCTTTCGGAGAAGGACGGCCCGCAGGGAATTGCCGCCGTGATCCGGCAACGTTGGACGGCCCTTGAAGCGTTCCCCGCCCGCCCGGATCGGCTGTGCTATGTGGCGTTGGAGTCGCCGCAAGACCCCGGCAACATCGGGACGGTGATCCGCACGGCGGAGGCGGTTGGCGCGGCGGGCCTGATCTTGATCGGGGACAGCGCCGATCCGTATGATCCGGGCAGTGTGCGGGCCAGCATGGGCGCAATTTTTGACCTACCGTTGGCGCGGGCGAGCTTCGAGTCGTTCATCACATGGGCGCGGGAGCGCGGGATTCGCATTATCGGCACGTCAGGGGCCTCCCCAACGGACTACCGGGCAGTACGCTACGCCCCGCCCCAAGCCTTGCTAATGGGCAGCGAGCGAGAGGGCCTATCGGCGGCGCAGCAGGCCGCCTGCGATGTGGTGGTGCGCTTGCCAATGGTCGGGCGGAGCGACTCGCTCAACCTTGCCGTCGCTACCGGCGTGATGCTCTACGCGCTGCTGGGGTGAGGGCGTGGGTTGCCGCCCGCCCCCAGACGGGCTACACTTCCGCCCGCGAAAGACAACCAACGTTCAGGATTCCGCAATGCGACTTTCACCTTTCCTGCTGGGTATGGCTGCCGTTGCCGCTGCCGCTGCAGTGGTGGTGGCGGGCGTGCTGATCCTCCAGCCCAACCGCCCCCTGCTGGCCGATGCCCGCTTCAGCCTCGATACGATCACGCCCAACGCCGACGGCGACTCCGACGTGACCGAAATCCGCTACACATTGCACCGTGACGCCTACCTCACAATCACCTTTACCGCCGCCGACGGTACGCGCTACCCTTTCCGAGAATCGGCCCTGCGTCCGGCGGGAGATTACCGCGTCGGCTTCTCCGGCGTTGTCGATGGGTACTTGCGGCCCGGCGAAGCCTTTCTGGGCAAGGTGGTTCGTCGGCTGATGCCGGACGGCGTGTACACATGGACGATCTCGGCCATCAGCGTTGAAAACCCTCAAGATACCATGACCGCAACTGGCACGCTCACCCTGACCAACGGCGATTCGCAGCTGCCCCTGATCGAGGGCTTCACCATTTCGCCGCCCGTCTTCACCCCCAATCAAGATGGCTACGATGACCGCGTGAGCATCAACCTCACACTGGTTAAGGACTCGCGCCTGACAGTTTACCTACAAGGCGCGGATAACGTTCCCTACTATGTCTCAGAGCGCTTTGAAGGCCGCAAACCGGGCGAAAAAGGCGCACACGTCTTCGATTACGACGGCGGGGTGGATAACAATATCACGCCGCCGCCGAACGGGGAATACACCGTATACGCGAGCGCGGAGGATGCCGTTGGGCAGCGGGTGGAAATCACGGGAACCGTCACCCTTCAGGAGGGCGGCCTCCCCAACGCCGAGATCGTGGCGCAGACGACGGGCCGCACCGTGACATGGGACACGCTCCCCTATGATGACGGTTACTTCACCAACCACGAGACGCAAGGCCGCACCGTTGATGCCCCGTCCAGCGTGCAATCCCAGATGGCGCAGATCACGCTCCCACAGGGGGATTTGGTGGTTTTCCGCCTGACGGTCTACAACTACGGCACGACTCCGATCCGGACGATTGGGCCTTGGCCGGGTACGGTCTACCAATATGACCAGACCGACGCCGCCATGACGCCCGCTACCGCCCGCGAAGGGATCAGCGGGGCGTGGCGGGTCGGCCTGCAATGCGAGCGCTCGGAATCTTCCTACCCTTGGCGGTGGGCCATCGGCACGCCGGAGACACTGATCAGGGTCGAACGGGACGGGGAGACGCTGTGGTACTTACCGCCCGGCCGCCAAGCGACGGTATGGGGGGCCGTCCGCATGACGCGCCTGATCCCGACCCGCAACCCGCAAAAGTGTTTCGCCGCCCTGATCCACGAAGATGTGGCGATCCCGCCCCGTCAGAACCGCGTCGGCGAGATCGATGTGCGCTTGACGCCGCGCTGAGGTCTGAGCCATCTCAATGAGAACGCCCCCCGTCCTGTGTGGAACAGGGGGCGTTGTGTCACAACGATTTCCCGCCGCCTGTAGCGCAGGAGGGGCTATTGCTTGACGCTGGCCGGGATGTCCTTCTGGCCGGTCTTTTCCTTCTCCATGCGCTGCAATTCGCGCCGGAGCACCTTGAGTACCGTCGTCTTGGGCAGTTCGCTCACAAATTCGACGCGGGTGGGCACTTCGTAGCGGGCCAACCGAGATTGGGCAAACTCGATGATCTCTTTTTCGGTTACATCACGGTCTTCGGCCTTCACCACCCACGCCTTGAGCGCTTCCTGACCGGGCTTTTCCGGATGGGGGATGCCCGCCACGCCCGCATCACGGACGGCAGGATGTTCCATCAGCACCTTTTCGACGTTGGCCGGGTACACGTTGAAGCCGCCGATCAGCACCATGTCCTTCTTGCGGTCGACGATGTAGAAGTAGCCGTCTTCGTCCATCTTGCCAATGTCGCCGGAGTAGAACCATACCTTCCCGTCGGGCATGTGGCGCAGGACGTTCTCCGTCTCAGTCGGATTGTTGTGGTAGCCGACCATCAAGGTCGGCGCGTGGATGACGACCTCGCCTTCCTTCCCGACCGGAACTTCGGTCAGGCCGTCGTCAAGGCTGACGATCTTCATTTCTACGTCCGGTAGGGGCAAGCCAATGCTCCCAACGGGGGCGGGGCTATAGATCGGGTTCACACACACGGCAACGGCTGTCTCGCTCAGGCCGTAGCCTTCGACTAACTTCCCGCCCGTCAGTTCTTCAAACTTAGCCTTCGTAATGGGCGGCAACGGGGCCGAGCCACTGATACAGGCCCTGACTGAGCGTAGGTCGTATTTGCCAGCCTGTACATCCGGGTGGTTGTTCACCGCGTTGTACATGGCCGGAACACCCATGAAGATAGTGCACTTGTACTTCTGAATGGCCTCTAGCACCTCGTGAATTTCACGCGGGTTGGGAACCATGACGATGCTGGCCGACATCGAAACCGCGAAGCACATTACGGCGATCATGCCGAAGACGTGGAACAGCGGAATGGCCCCCAAATAGACTTCCTTTGCGGGTTCCCACTTGACCAGCCACGCCCGCCCCTGATGGGTATTCGTGACGAGGGCTTTGTGCTGGGCCATCGCGCCTTTCGGCGTACCCGTCGTGCCGCCCGTGTACTGGTAGATGGCAATATCCGTCGGCATGACGGTGACGTTGACCTTCTTGCCCTTATATTTCGCCAGCAAGGCGGGCAGGGCGTGGTCTACCGGGTGCTTTTCGATGCGGTGGCCCTCTTTGCGCTCTTTGGCAACCGTGAACAGGAAGGCCGCAACAGGCGGGAGATATTCCTTAATGTTGGTGACGATCACCGTTTTAAGATCAGTCTGGGCTTGGACTTCCTTCAGCGTGTTGTAGAACTTGCTGAGGACAATCGCCACCGTTGCGCCGGAGTCTTTGATTTGTTCGGCGAGTTTGGGGCCGGGATAAGTCGGGTTACAGGCCACCACGATCCCACCGGCCTTCAGAATGCCGAAGAAGCTGATCACGAATTGGGCGGAATTGGGCAGGATCATGGCGACACGATCCCCCTTCTTGACACCCATATCGACGAGGGCAGCGGCCAACGCATCGGCCTGCGCGTTCAGGTCGCGGTAATTGAGCGTGGCGGTGAGGCGACCTGCGACGGGCACGTGGGCGGTAGAGATGATGGCCGTTGCGTCGGGCGTATTTAGCGCGGCATCACTCAACATCTGGTGAACGGTGTGCGAGGGGTACTGGAGCGTGTGTGGCACACCCTGATCGTAACGCTTCAACCAAGGCTTGTCGGCGTAAGTAACGGTCATAGGCTTCTAACCTTTGCAAAATAAGCTAATTCAGATAGATGAGAAGTTTAAGGTTTTTTGGCAAAAGTTGCCAATTTGCCTATTACAGAAATCCACCCCCATTCAACGCTGAACAGGGGGCACAGAACAGGTCAGGGCTACCACGTCACGGTTGCACGGCGGTAGTAGTCCGTAAACCATTGCGGGTTATCACGGAATTCGGCGCGGCCATCCGGGTAAATACGGACGGTAGCACGGCGCGTGGCATGGCAAAAGTGGTGAACGGCCATCGGCATCCCGCCCGTATGCGCGTAGGCTGCTTCAATCTTGACGGCGGCGATGGCCGTCCCGCCGGGGAAGCCCATCGGCCCGAAGCCCGCCCGGTTGCCGAGTTCGGCCAGTTCCTCCTCCAACTCGGCGATCTTGGGATCGGGGTTGCGGTCTGGGACGTAGCGGAGGCAGGCGGCCTCCATGCCGAGCCGCATCGTGAAATCTTGAGTACCGCCCAGCCCGATCCCCACGACGGACGGCGGACAGGCCAGCCCGCGCCGATTAAACTCCGCCACTGCGTCTAGGAAGAAGCGCTTGATGCCCTTGATCCCGTCACCGGGGAACAGCATCCGGTAGTCGCTCCCGAACAGACCGCCCTTATGCACCGCCGTGATGTCGATCCAGTCGGCATCGGGTTCGTAGCTGTAGGTCACGTCCGGCGCGTGCATCCCGACGTTGTTATCGTGGTCGGCACGAGTGAGGGGGTGGACGCGGTTGGGGCGGAGCGGCATCCGCTTGGTGACTTCGGCCACAGCGCGGCGCAGGGCGTTTTCCAGCCCGACCATGCCGCCCTCGACGCGGGGCGCATCGTTCCCGATCTTGACGTAATAGCGGGGGCAACCCGTATCGCCGCACATCGGGCGGCCCGATTCGATGGCAAGTTCAGCATTCGCCTTAATCTGCTCCAAGACGAGCAGGCTCAGCGGCTCCGTTTCCATCGCAATCAGTTGATCGAAGCGGGTCATCACATCGGCGGGGATGGCCATCGCTGCTTTGCGGTTGAGCGCGATGGCCGTCTCCTCAATAAACGCCGCCGAAATCTGTTCAGAAGTCAGGGTGGGCATACAGATAAATCTCCTCAGTAATGTTTTGCATATTCTAGGGGGATTCCCGCGAAAAAACTACCAAGAATCAAGTGGGGCGCAACTGCGCCCCGTTGAAAAAACCTCAATTTTTGGGGGCGGGGTCGGGTTATTGGCCCGCCGCCGCCCGGATTTCCGTCCACGTCTGATCCCACAACTTGCGGGCGTCTTCCGGCAGCGGGCGGATGAACTCAAAAGTCTTCAGCACGTCGTTCGGCGGGAGGAAGTTCAGCAATTCTGGGTTGATGAACTCGCGGGCGGCCTTATTCGCGCTCAGGTAGCCAATCGTGTTGCTGATGGTGGCCGCACGCTTGGCATCGTAGATGTAGTTCATAAAGTGCTCTGCCGTCATCTTGCGCGGGGATTTGGCCGTAATACACATCGAGTCTTGGGTGCGGAGGCCGCCTTCCTTCGGGATGGCTTGTTTCCACTCGCCGTTGGTGGCGATGGCCACCTTCGCCGTCGAACCGCTCCACGAATGGGACAAGACGACTTCCTTCGACGGCAGGAGCGTATCTTGGTAATCGGCACTGTTGATATAGCGGTAGAAGGGCAGCACTTTCAGGATTGTATCCCGTGCCTGCGCCAACTTCGCTGGGTCAGTTTCGTTGGCCGAATAGCCCAGATACTTCAACGCCGCGCCGATCAACTCGCGCTGGTCGTCCAGCACATTGATCCCGCCTGCGTCGGCGTAGTACTTGGCCTGTTCAGGGTCAAAGATCGCCCCCCAACTATCCGGCACGCGCTCCAATGTGGCGCTGTAAGCTAACGCCGTCAGGCCCGACATGTAGGGCAGGCAGTATTCCGCGCCGGGGTCGTACCACGCATTGACGGCTTCGGGGTCGAGGTTGGCGGCATTGGGCACATTCGCCTTATCAATTTTGGCCAGCAAGCCAAGTTCGATCAGGCGGGCCACCATGTAATCGGACGGCACGATGATGTCATATTCGGCCCCTGCCTGTATTTTGGCGAACAATTCTTCATTGCTGGCATAGGTATCATACACCACGCGTACCCCGAACTCAGTTTCATAGGCGCGGACGATTTCTTCATCGATATAATCGCCCCAGTTGTAGACGAACAGTTCTTTGTCTAGGGCGGGTTGGGCATGGATGCCGACCAGCGGCAAGAACAGCACCCCCACCATCACGGCGATCAGCAGCTTCTTCACGGGAAAATCTCCTGTTATTGGCACGTATTACGTCCCTTAGGCATTTGTCTTGGCGGGCCTCACCCCGCGCCCCTGCATGACCAACGAAGCCACCACGAGGATCACGGAGGCGATCAGCACCAGCGAGGCCACTGCCGTAATTTCCGGCTTGAGGCCGAAGCGCATCATGCTGTAAATCCGCACGGGGAGGGTCGTATCGCCCTGCCCGCTCACGAACGAGGTGATGACAAACTCATCAAAGCTCATGGTGAAGGCCATCAGCGCCCCGCCGACGATGGCTGGCATTAGCAACGGCAGCGTCACGCGGCGGAAGGCCTGTAATGGGCTAGCGTACAGGTCGGCAGCGGCCTCTTCGAGCTTGGGGTCAAGGCTGGCCAGCCGCGCCCGCACAATGACGGCCACAAACGCAGTATTGAAGGCCACATGCCCAATGAGTACCGTCCAACGGCTCAGGCGCATGTCCACTGATGAAAAGAACAGCAACAGCGAAAGCGCCATCACGATGTCGGGGATGATGACGGGCAGGTACAACATGCCGTCGTAGGCGCTCTTGCCGAAGAAGCGGAAGCGCTCTAGGGCGAGGGCCGCCAACGTCCCAGTGATGGTCGAGATGACCGCCGACAGCACGCTGATCCAGATCGTCACTTCCAAAGACCCCATCAGGTCGCGGCTTTGAAAGACCTTCTCATACCAGCGCAGGCTGAAGCCTTCCCATTCCCCCATCCGCGTCCCGCTGTTGAAGCTGAAAAAGACCAGCACAAAGATCGGGAGGTACAGGAAGGCGAACACGCTAA
>Ga0272446_1004189_pt1 | contig 17317 bp, 20 predicted proteins | sample YNPCB0061_FD_194587 | JGI IMG/M metagenome (GOLD analysis project Ga0272446, IMG submission 194587) | Hot spring microbial mat communities from Yellowstone National Park, WY, United States - YNP-CB-006-1 | ecosystem: Environmental > Aquatic > Thermal springs > Hot (42-90C) > Sediment | place... | reverse complement strand
CCCTAGCGGAGAACGAAAGTGCCGTAGAAGTGATGGGCAACGACAGCCTAAAAGTCATCGCCCATGAATTGCTAACATGCCTGAAGTCCAATATCACTGTAGATTGGGCGCACCGAGAAAGTGCCCGTGCCCGTCTGCGAACCACTGTGAGACGCATTCTTAGAAAGTATGGCTATCCCCCTGACTTCCAGGCAGTTGCGATTCAGAACGTCTTACAACAAGCAGAAGCCATTTTCCGATAGTTAATCTAAGCTGTCACTCAATAGGTGAGATCATCTTTAGTAGTTGGGTTAAAGTGTCTTACAATAGTCAAGTTACAACGAATCGATCGTATATGAGCAATTCCTTAGAACAAAATGAAGTCCTCTCTCTGCAAAAGCAAATTATCTCCTAGCTCCAAAGGCAAATACTGATTCAGCCCAAACCCACCACGATCGAGACTAGTCAAATGATGGAATTATTGGGAAAGGCATTGGACTATTACAAGACCCTGATTAAACTGGAGGAAAGACTGAATGGCACTCCTGTTGAAAGAGTAAGTAAGGAGGTTGTGGTTAATTCCTCTCAACACCAAGCGCTACATAACGACCCAATTAGCATCTAAAAATTTACTGTCTCTGTAACTGTCTTCCCGAATGAAGTGAATAGGTTATTTCTGCCCGAACTCATCCAGAAACCAAGGTTCATCCACTTCCACATCAATAAAAAGATTCAATTTGGGAACATGAATAATGACATCAGGAGTAAAAAAACGCCAGTTCAGGTTAAGCAAAGTTCTGTAAACCATGCTCAGTATACAAGGAAGGCTTTTTAGGCTGGTAGCAATAGGCAATTAGTCCTGCAATGATATTGACCATGGCATTGACCACACTGCGGTGGCGACTATGTTCTATTTGAGAAATATTTTTCAACTGGTCAATAACTGTCTCGATAATTGCTCTTTTGCGGCTTAATAATTTAACCTGAATTTTTTTGACTAGATTTTGTTGGTAGGCATCGATGGGAGTAAGCCGATACAGTAAGTTGGGTTTGATGCGGTGGGTGGCACTGTAGCGCAGGGTAAATAGAGGGTGAAGAGTACGGATAGCTTGTTTGGCTTGTAAGGACTATAGGCTAACATGAGTTTCCCTCTGTCATCTAGGGCGGTGTCAAGACAAATAAACGCATCCTCTTCGGGCAGGAGCCTCACATCTTGGATAGTATTGATATGCAGTTTAGCAGACAGACAGATAAACAACCGATGCTCAATGTCTGCATGACTGACACAAAATACTCTATCGTCCCGAAAATCTGGGACTAACTCTACTTTGCTGTCTAGGGGAAAACCTTCGAGTAGCTGTAACTCTATGATTACCTTTGGCTCTGTCCAACCCTCTAGTAATCTGTTTTCGTGCTGAAATAGCTGTGTTTGCAATGCCTGAATATCATCCCCTTTGTAGTCTTTCCAGATTTTAAGATTAGACCTGTCGAGCTTATACACCTTAAAACCAAAGTCCTGTGGCTCACCCTCTGCTAAGTCTAACTTCTCTGCTTGCTCTTCTTTAATCTTCTTGATCACCCTGCGGATGCGCTCTTTCCCGATCTCTGCAATGGTAGGGTACTCAGGGTTATTAGTCTCCTCTGGTATCTGCACCATAATAAACCGCCTATTCCCTCCATCTTCTTTATTCAATTCCAAAACGGCATGGGCTGTGGTAGATGAACCCGAAAAGAAGTCTAGTATCAAAGACTCACTTGAGCTAGTAGCCTCAATTAACTTTTTAATAATGGCAGTATCTTTTGGACTCTCAAATACATTTTGACCTTCAAACAAATCTCTCACTTTTTGCATTGAAGCACGACGGTCTTTGTAAAAAACACTTGGCAAAACTTGCCCCTCAGTTTCGTGTAAATATGTTTTCAAAGTAGGAACAGTATTCTCATCAGTTCCAAAAAATACTTTATCCTCTTTTATCATCTCCAACATTTTTTCTTCTGTAGGGAATACCCATCCTCTTGAAGTCCTTTTTACAGGTCTTTTAGTAATTGGGTGATAAATTGTATATTGCGGTCCACCTCCACCTGTCCATGATATATCGCTTGTAAAAAATACTCCTTTAGCATCTACATTTTTATAGTGTCTATGTTGCCATGTAGGATGATTCTTCCCATTTGATCTATACCATTGCTGTAATTCTTTAGATATAACATTGAAATGGTTACCATATTTGTTTTTAAGTTGTTCAACATAGCTGTAAATCAAATCAATGTTTTCTTTTCTAGTACGCCAAATAATTTTATTTTGAATTAAGTAATCTTTGTTTAAACAATAACACAAAATATAGTCATGAGATTCAGAGAAAAATTTTGAGTCATTCTTCAAACCTCCTTCCCAAATAACATTTGCGATAAAATTCTCCTCTCCAAAAATTTCATTCATTAAATGACGCAGATTATGCACCTCATTATCATCAATTGATATAAAAATCACTCCATCATCCCGCAACAATTTGCCAACCGTAGGCGGGGATACATCATACTCAACCAATTAGAATGGAAACGCCCACTGGTTTTAGGATTTGTAGTTAGTAGCTTCCCTGCTTCATCAGTTTGTTTGGTCTTTCTGAGATAATCTTCGGTTGGCTCACTATAATCATCTTTGTAAATAAAATCATTGCCCGTGTTGTAAGGCGGATCAATATAGATTAGCTTCACCTTCCCCGCATAGCTCTTTTGTAATAACTTCAATACCTCTAGGTTATCGCCCTCAATAAACAGATTTTTGGTGGTCTCTTCATCTATTCCCTCTCCCAATGCAGGTACAAGGGTTCCCTGACTGGGGGTAACTGCCAACCGCCGTGCCTCCCGTTTACCCGCCCAAGACAGCCCAAAGTGTTCTGCCCCCTCTTCTTCGGCAAACTCCCCCAGAGCCTCTTTTAGCACTTCCCAGTCGATCTTGCCGTCCGATACCGCTTCGGGGATGAGTCGCTTGAGGGCTTCGATCTGTTCTTGTTCTAGGTTAAAGGTGGGGGTGAGTTTGGTTACGGGCATAGTTAAATCTCTACATTCTCATACAACAAAGATAGTGGACATTGAAAGTCAATACTAACTAGGTGGACTGTATCCCCACTTTCAGGATAGCTAGTTAATTGCCATTGACGATCGCTCCTGCGATAGCAATCTACGCTGATACTCTCAGAATCAATTAAAACATATTCTTGCAAGCTGGGAATGCGTCGATAATAGCGAAACTTTTGCCCATAATCAAAGCCTGCTGTAGTGGGTGACAGCACCTCCACAATTAATTTAGGCGATCTAATTCCATCTCTGGCTTGACGGTCTATTGCATCACAACTCACTACTACATCAGGATAAAAATATGGTCCTTGGTCAGACAAAATCACCCTTACATCAGACATTTGCACTTTACATTCTGTACCTCTGAGAAAAGTTTTAAGAGCAGTAGCTAGATTGAGGGAAATATCGTTATGGGGTACTGTTCCGCCTGTCATGGCATAGACCTGTCCATTTATGTATTCATGATGGATTTGTTGCTTGGCTTCCCACTCTAGGTATTGGGTTACCGACATCCACTGGGGTTGGGGGTTGGCGATCATCTTAAACACCAGACTCTATATCTAGTCTACATAATAAATTGGGACAATCCTGCTCGATCTCGGCAATGTAGCTTCAGATGTGGAGTTCTATGTCATCCTGTTAGGTTGGCTTCAAGGTTGCTGTAGTTTTTGCGATCAGTGGCTTCTGAGAGGTGTTAGGGCAGAAATTTGTTCTTCATCTACTTCTAGGGTGATATTGGGCAAGTCAAAACCTTCTAGGCTGTAGCCATACTTACCATTTAGGTTATACCGCTCTACAATTGTTGCTACTGAGCCGCATTTGAGGTTATGTTCAGGAAAGTCTTGCCGTAAAGCAACTTGGGAGAACAGTGCATACTTGGGCTTTTTAGCCGTCTGAACTAATAGATATATTAGAGACTTTTGCGAGCTTATGGTTTGCTCCTTAGTTTTCCTTGAAGTAGATATTCTTGGTCGTTTGGGGCGTGTGTTAGTTATACTAATCCCCCCGAACTTGATTGAGGTGTGGGTATCAGTGTAACAAATTTAGTAACCTTTCCAGTAAAGGTTGTGCATTGAATTAGAGTAGGGTAGATACAAACATCATGCCAGTTCTACTTTCTATCACTCAAGTTAGCTCTTTGAGGGGCAGTAGTCTTCTGTCGGCAACTGACCCAAATCCATTCAGCAGAATAACACCAGAAGCCTAAATACAATCTCAGTCCATTCCCATCGCTTGTTATTTTGCTTGCGGTGAAATCTTTCTGTCTGCTGACGCAAAATGTCATTCACTCTTTCTATTTTCTGGGTCTTGTCCTTGCCAATGTATTTCTGTGCTTCCTCTCCTCCCCACCCATCAGTGTTCCGTAGTGCTTTCAACTATCTCGCCGATTAGCTCATCTGTGTGCCTCCCTACCCTCGCCGTCAGAATCAATCCACTGTCTGCCGCTATACTCACCCCAATCCAAGATTCTGTGGGCAACCAGTTCTTTTGTTTTCTTCCAAGAATTACCACATTTCATCAATACTGACTGCTTCCGTTTCTACTGCTTTCACCTCCTGATTATGGAGCATCTGCGCTCTCTGGGACGCTTCTCTGATAATACTTACTACGGTGTTGTATGCCAAGCCTGTTAGCCGAGCAATGCCCCTTACCCCTGCTCCGCTGATACATGCCGATGATAGTAAATCCTCTCTAGGGTCTCTACAAATGTCTTTTGGCAGTTTGGGCATTGGTATCGCTTTGTCCCTTTGCTGGTTCATACACCTTTTCATGACGGCATAGTAAACATTCCATATTTTTCACCTATGACTCTTTTTCCTAGTCTGCTTCATTTTAATGCACAACCGTCACTAATTCTTGGGCTGTGCCGTGCAAGTTGCCCACTTCGGCGATCGCATTTTTGGTGATGGCTTCTGCTCTATCCACGATCAGAATGTCGTTATGGAAGATGCCGTATTCCTTCAATTCGCTGGTGGCGGAACGCATGAAGAAGGTGGCGGCGGGGCGGGTAATTAGATAAGTATTGAGGTCGAGTTTGGGCTTGATGTAGTCCTCGGCAGGAGATGGAAAGCCAGTAGCAGTGAAGTTATGCACGCTCGTTTCTCCTTAGTTACCCATTTTTTTGATAATCCAGATCACTTTTCCTATGATGTCAAAATCCCGATTTTCATCGTTGAGGTCAATGGTAAATGCTTCGTAGGCGGGGTTATCGGAGGTGATACGCAGTCGGTTTCCTGGTTGTCTCTGACAGCGTTTGACTTGGAGCAGGGAGTCGGAACGGATGATAAAGATGCCCTCTTGGATGGGATGGACTTTATTGGAAACGAGGAGGACATCGCCGTTATTGATAGTGGTCTGCATGGAGTCGCCCCGTGCCGATATTAAACTGACTGCATCGGGCTTAACTTTTAGCTGTTGCTCTAACCAGTGCCTATCCACCATGACCATTTCTGCCGTGGGAATACCGTCCACGAAAAAGCCCTAAATTTTCAATCGCCTCGACAATTACAGGATATTGAGAATGGTTTTCTAATTCTGGCGTAACACTTTCACGAAACAACCGAATAATCTGTAAAAGGTTTGACCAGTATTGTTCAGGAATTTTGTCTAGCTCGTTGGCTAATTCTTCTGCAAATATGATTGGGCTATTGGTTGACATTTTAATCACTATTTAACCTGTAACTTCATCGTATAATTCTGAGATAAAAGGGGATACGGTGTAAGGCTTACCAGCAATTTTCTTACTGACAAGCATAATAATTTTTTGTTTGGCTCTTGTAAAAGCCACATAAAAAACGCGCCTTTCGGATTCTTTTTCATCGGGAGTTGTAGCATTTAAATTCGGCCAGATGCGATCATTTACATCTAGCAAAATAACAGTATTGAATTCTTTACCTTTCGCTCTTAGTGCAGTCATCAAGTGAATAGGTTGATCCGCCAAAGGCGCTGTTGGATCTTCTTCAAATGGAGTTATCAAAGCTAGTTTCTCCTTAGCGCGTTCTATATCTTCGTAAAAATCCATGTAGTTATCACCATACCTAGTCGCATAATCTGCTAAATGAAAGAATGGAGGATCTAATTGGAATATATCATCACCACTTTTATTGCCAAAATCAGACTGTAGTCCCGCAAAATTTTCTTCGACCCGAAACAGAGATTCACTAACTGTGATTGCATTCAGAAAATTTTGTATTGCTGTAGACATATCAATACTAACTTTACCTTTAGAGTTCTTTCCGTTGAACCCTCCTGTATAAGACTCAAGAAATTGACTAAGCCCCAAAGTTGTTCGCTCAGATGATTTGTTTAAATAAGTACGCAATTCCTTTTTATCAGCTTTACTAAGCTTATAACGCCTGACAAGATCGCACAACGCTAATACATCATCTACAACCTCAGTTTTTGTCCGATTATTGTTAGCCCTGTTCTTAATTAAGATCAGGTTAAGAAGTTTATCAAATGAATGGCTCATAAAAATCTGTAAATCTTCTGCTGCACAAAAAGGGATATCTTTAGAAGCAAAAAACACTTGATATGGAATAATCTGTGCTCTCTTGCGGCTGATAATAGCTATCTTCGCAGGACTCATACCATCTTTAATTGTATTCTGAACTTCATCACACACTCTTTGCATAGAGGCATCCAAATCGTCCATTTCTAAAATCTCGATGGTTGCTGTGTCGTTTCTATGGGCGCGAATAGATTTATCTTCTCTTCTTAGATTTCTTTTGATTAAGTTTTGAGACAGACTAACTATATTACTAGGAGAGCGATAGTTCACAGAAAGTGTGAAGGTTTGAAAATTTACACCGAAGTATTGACTAGGATTCAAAATATATTCTGGAGTTGCACCTCGCCATTCAAAAATAGCTTGATCATCATCACCAACAATAGTGATTGCAGCCCTATTTCTATCTTTGATCGCCTTCAACAAAGCAAGATCAAGAGGATTGATATCTTGAAACTCATCGACAAGGATATAATCATATTTTGCTGCGCCAGAAAGATAACTACCAGCTTCGACTTTTTCTCTCTCATCTAAATAAGCAAAATATTTCTGATCTTCTAAAGTAAAGGTAGCACTATCAATTAGATGTTGTACTGCATCTCTCCAAAACCTAAAAAATGAGTTGTATAAATCTTTTTTACTGTTTTTGGAATGTTCGTTACCCTGAGCAGTAGTGACAACTTGTAAAACTCTTAATCTAGTTAGTTCGTTTACTATAGCATCCAGTCTTGCGCCCAAACCTTCTGCTTTAATTTGATCATATCTTTCCACAAAAAGATCATAATTTGTCTGTCGAATGTGGTCAAAGCCAATAGACTTAAATGCATCTAATTGTTCCATCAATCTTCGAGGAGTCGTATTCGACTTTGCATTAATTGCTGCTTCAATATTTGGATACTTTTTCCAAATAGGCTGAAGAAGGTTAGCCATATTGAAATGATACTCATCTTTTGAAGAAATTAATCTTGGGTTTGAAGCGACATTTTTAATTCTTCTATATCCCCAAGAGTTCAATGTAATTACCTCAACAAGATCCCGAATATCAGCAAATTTGGCATCCGCATTTAATCTTGACGCAATTTCATTTCTTGCCGCTACTGTAAAAGTAATCAACAAAAATCTTGGTTTATACTTTGGATTAGATTCTCTAACGGTTTCGGCAATATGGAGACATCTAAACATTAAAGACATGGTTTTCCCACATCCTGCGGGGGCAAGGAGTCTTATGTTAGTGTTAATACCGGCTTCACAAAATGCTTTTTGGGATTCATCTAAGTTAACTATCATGTCTTTACTGTTAAATTTCTTTATCATATTATCCTACTATTGATTTCTCCGTAAATACAATAAATTTTGTAAAATAGTCTGAAAATCATTTGTGTTGTTTGATTTTTAGAAAATAGGAGATCGCTTTGGCGCGGTGGACGATTAAGCAGACAAGGTTGCTCTATGCGGATTTGGGGCTGACGGAGCATCAGGATTCGGCGCGCATTGCCCGCTTCGTGCAGAGGTTTGGGTCGGCGGGTTGGGTGTCGCCGCGCATGGTTAGGTCGTGGTCTTCGGGGCGGGTGAAGCCCAATGCTAAGGAGTGCCGTCAGTTTATGGAACTGCTGGTCAGTTTGGGCTATGGGGTGGGTAATGGTCTGTCGGGTCGCGATTTTAGGATCAGGATTACCCACAATTTTATAGGTGGTAGTCCTTTTAGTCCAAAACAGGCTCAAACCCATACAGGGCATAGCGTTGAGCTTAGTCCAAAATGTAGTCCACTTTTAGTCCAATTTAGTCCACTTGAGGAAAATGTTAAGCCAGTCGAAACGGACTACGCGGACTACGAACGGACTACACTCAAACCCAGTCCAGATAATGATTTGATGGCAAAACGGACTAACGGACTAATAATTGTTGGTGACAGGGTGCGTTATCGGGGTCGGGGTGAACGAGGCTTGTTTACTCTGAAGGGCATTTGGTCGGATGTGCTGACGGTGGTGGCGGTTAAGGAGAGCGTGGTGGAGGTGTCTTCCCCTATGTGGCTATCTACCCAGTCCCTGCCGATCGCTGATGTGGAGGTGTGGAATGAAAGTTGGTAAACTGCCCGATGATTGGGTCAGACAAGCTGAGTGGGTGGACGGAAAGGGGGCTTTTCTCATCACCAATTATGGCGAGGATAAGCTCAAGGAACTGCGGGAAAATGTCTGGACGGAGGGTATCTACTGGCGTAAGGTGAATTCTAAGGTTGTCCTCTACAATGCTCTGCTGTTGAGGAATTGGATGGTCTATGGCGATTCTCCCGATCTGCTCAGACGGGGAGAGGAAAATTGGTTGGCTACCCTGCCCAGCAACTGGAAGCGTTCCAAGTCCTAGGGACGATCGTCCATCATGAATAGGCTTGGGGTGGTGGGGCTGGCTTCGATTACACCTGCATAGTGCTGATAAAGGATGGCGGGGTCATGCCCTGTAATTTGCGCTACGGTCATCGGGTGCATACCGTTGGCAAGGGCGTGGGAGATGAAGGTTGCTCTGGTCAGGTATGGTTTGCGGTAGCTGACTTCGGCTTTTTCCAGTACCTTGACCCATGCCCGATTCCGAAAGTTGTGGTCGTCGATGGGTGCGCCGTTCAACGAACTGAAGACCAGTTCCTCTTTGTTGAAGTTCTCTCCCCGCCTCCGCATGAGCATTTTGGTTACTTCTGGTGATAGGCGGAACTGCCGTGTTTGGTTGGTCTTGGGCGGTTTGCCTACTTTGCGGGAGATGGTTTCGGCGATTTCTAAGCTGGTGCAGTCTGCCGATAGGTGCTTCCACCTTAGCCCTACTGCTTCCCCTGTCCTGCATCCTGTCCCAAACAGAAAGAATACATAGTCGTAAAGGTATTGGTAGTAACGATCGTTGGCAAATGCTTTAAGGATGCGGTTTACTTCTTCGGCGGTGAAGGGTTTGGGTGCTTTTGTCGGTGGCACTCTGATGTAACTCGGTAGTCTTTCCCACGGGTTGTCTTCCACCAGTCCCGACTCCTTACCCCATTTGTAGCAGGCGGACATCATCTGCATTTTGGTCTTGATGAGGCTTTTGCAGTTGCCTTGCTTTTCTAGGTATTCAAGGAAGGCTTCGGGGTCGGGGTCTGTTACTGTGCCGTAGCAGTCGGCTATCTGCATTTGGAGGGTTTTGTACTTTTCAAGGGTGCGTTGGTCGATGGCTTTGGTTTTGTATGCCACAAATTTGTCTAACAGTTCTAACAGTGGGGTTTTCTTGGCAGTGAGGGCAATGCTGGGTTTGTATTTCGCTAAAGTGGGGTCGAAGTTGCCCGATAGGATGTCAAGTTGGATTTGCGTGGCTCGGCTTAGGGCTACTTTGCGGTTGGTTTTGCTGTCGGGTAAGCCCAGCGTGAGAACGAAGCGTTTGCCCTGATTTGTCCATACCAGTCTCAGCCACCCCTTGTCGGCGCTGACTTTTACTTCACCTTTTGCCATTTGCGTCTCACAGTTGTCTAACAAAAATGCCCTGTTATTTCGTGAAATATCGGGTAATTTCCTGATAGACCTTTCTTGCCTACGCTCTCTATTAAAGCCCTTTGTGCTTTGTAAATCAAGGGTTTGAGAGAATCGGAACGTAGGGATTTGAACCCTAGACCCCCACTACCCCAAAGTGGTGCGCTACCAAGCTGCGCTACGTCCCGTTTTTGTGCTTTCCTAGCGTACCATAGTTAGTTTGATTTGGCAAAATTTCCGAAAATTATTTCTAAGGTAACCCATATCCCCGACTGCAATAACCAGAATCATGAAGGGGAGGATGACAAAGTGTGATAATTTTGACTAAATAAAATCGGCAATGCAAATTAACAGGTAAAAAATCTAGGATGTATATTGTCCAAATTGCTTCAGAGTGTGCCCCAGTCATCAAGGCGGGTGGTTTGGGAGATGTGATCTATGGTCTCAGTCGGGAATTAGAGATCAGGGGTCATGCTGTGGAAATTATTCTGCCCATGTATGACTGTATGCGCTACGACCAAATTTGGGGTTTACACGACGCGTATCGAGATTTGTGGGTGCCTTGGTATGGGGGGGCAGTACACTGTTCTGTATTTTGCGGTTGGGTGCATGGTCGCCTCTGCTTCTTTATTCAACCCCATTCTGCTGATAATTTCTTCAATCGGGGCAGATACTACGGGGCGCTGGATGACCACATGCGTTTTGCTTTCTTCTCTAAGGCGGCGATCGAATTTTTGCAGGTGACTAACAAACGCCCTGATGTTATCCACTGTCATGATTGGCAAACGGGGTTAGTGCCTGTTCTGTTATATGAAATCAACAAGTGGCACGGTATGGCTAACCAACGGGTGTGTTATACCATTCACAATTTCCGCCATCAAGGTACAACGGGGCCAGAAATTCTCTGGGCAACGGGCTTAAATCGGGATGACTATTACTATAGTGTGGATCGCCTCGCTGATGATAACTACTATGGGGCGCTAAACATAATGAAAGGGGGCATTGTCTATTCTAATTATGTAAATACGGTGTCTCCCCACCACGCTTGGGAAGCAAGGTTTAGTGCGGTAGGCTGTGGCTTGCAACGCACCCTCGATCGACACCATCTCAAATTTGGCGGTATTCTCAATGGGGTGGACTATGATGTGTGGAATCCCGAAATCGATCGATTTATTCCAGTCCGCTACAACCAAGACAGTCTAGAGTTAAAAGCCAAAAATAAACAGGCGCTGAGACAGCGGTTTGGCTTACAGGAGGTGGACAAGCCCATTGTTTGCTACATCGGCAGACTGGATCAGCAAAAAGGCGTACACCTGGTGCATCACTCCATTTACTATTCCCTGTGTTACGGGGCGCAGTTTGTCCTGTTGGGTTCGGCTACCGAGAGCGGCATCGATCGATGGTTTTGGCACGAAAAACAACATCTATCTGCTAGTCCTGATGCCCACTTGGAGTTAGGTTTTAATGAAGAATTGTCCCACTTGATTTATGCGGGGGCGGATATTATTGTAGTGCCCAGTAACTACGAACCCTGTGGTCTGACCCAAATGATTAGCCTCAAGTATGGCACTGTGCCAGTGGTGCGGGGCGTGGGCGGTTTACTGAATACGGTATTTGACTGGGACTATGACCAAAATCATCCCTTGAACGAAAGAAATGGTTTTGTTTTTTATGAAACCGATCGCCATGCCCTAGAATCTGCCTTGGGGCGTGCCATTCACCTGTACAAAAACGATCGAGATACATTTAATCAACTGGCAAAACAGGGTATGGCATGGGACTATTCATGGAATCGCCCAGGGGAGCAGTATGTGGGGGTTTATGAATATATTCGCCACCGTTAATTAGGGCAGGAAATGTTAAGGAGATGTGTGGCTGGGGGGCTAGTCCTAAAATATAGTAGATAATTGTCTGTGTTAATAATTGATGTAATGCTCCCCTAGTTTATGGGGGACAAGTACATCACGGGTATCAATCCAAGCAGTCAGGAAAATTTATGACACCCACCACACCAGTAGTATCCCTACAAACCAATAAAGATGTGTCCCTCTCCCAAGTGGAGCAGGAATTAGCCAAAATTTGGCAGTCCTACGGGGAAAATGCCGCCGCCCGCGCTAGCACCTTTAATTTAATTGTGTATGAACCTGTAGATGCGGACAATGCTAAACGCATGGCGTCGATCGATGCCATCGCTTCCCAAAGTCCCTGTCGTGTCATATCTCTCGTGCCCCTGTCGGGGGAGGATGAGGGTTTATCTGCCCAAGTTGCCGCCTATTGCCCCCTGCAAAAGAGCAAAAGTTCTTTGATCTGTGGCGAGTACATTACTTTGCAAGGCAATAAGGATGCGTTTAACCGTGCGGTTAATCTGGTGGCAGATTTGTTAATTCCAGACCTACCTGTATTTTTGTGGTGGAAACCCAGCCCCGCCCCCAATACGCGCCTGTTTGAATACTTGGTGAATTTGAGCGATCGAGTCATTTTTGACTCTGCCAATTTTGCTGACCCCGAAGCCGATCTATTGAAACTATGGAACTTAATCAAGGCGGGGGTACAGGTAGCCGACCTGAACTGGCAAAGATTATTACCTTGGCAAGAATTGACTGCCCAAGCCTTTGATCCGCCCGATCGGCGCAGTGCCGTGTGGGATGTGGATGGGGTAACCATTGACTATGAACGGGGCAACAGTGTGCAAGCCCTACTCTTTTTGGGCTGGCTGGCTTCCCGCTTACATTGGCACTGCACAGGTAGAACTAAAGTGGGGGGGGACTACGACATTCAGCGGTTTAATTTTGCGGGCAAAAACTCGGAACATATTCAAGCCGAGTTAGCCGCCATCCCCCTTGCCAATGTAGGCTCGATCGTGGGGGATTTAATCGGTCTGCGCCTGACTGCCTCCAACCTAAATACGGATGCCTGCAATATCTTTTGTTCCGAGTCCACTGGTTGTATGCGCATGGAGGCTTCAGGGGGTGCCCAATCCTACCGCACCCACCAGGTATCGCCCCTAAATGACCAAAGTGCGGATGCCTTGCTGGGGCAACAACTCCAGCGGTGGGGCAGGGATATGCTGTTTGAGGAGAGTTTAACGGTTATTTGTGAGGGTTTAGTGAATTGAGGCTGACTGGCTAATTCCCCTCACCTTAAATCCCTGAAACTAACTTAAGCTCCCCTCGCCCTTGGGGCTAGGGGTGAGGGTGATCAAGAGTGCCTCAATCCGCTATAATAGCAACCCTCAATACTTGTAACTGGGCATGACCAAGACCTATAACATTACTCTCCTGCCTGGCGATGGCATCGGATCCGAAATTATGGCGGTGGCGATCGATGTCCTGGAATTAGTAGGCAAAAAATTTGATCTTCAGTTTAATTGCACCACGGCTCTGGTGGGGGGGGCGGCGATCGATGCGGTGGGACACCCTCTTCCCCCAGACACCTTGACCCTGTGTCAAAACAGCGATGCGGTACTACTGTCAGCCGTAGGGGGGGACAAGTGGGACAATTTGCCCGCCGCACTGCGTCCCGAACAGGCGCTTTTGGGCTTGCGCAGTGGCATGGGACTGTTTGCCAATCTCCGCCCAGCGCGCATATTTCCCCAGTTGGTCACTGCCTCTACCCTAAAACCAGAGGTGATCAGCGGGGTGGATATGCTAGTGGTTAGGGAGTTGACAGGGGGAATTTATTTTGGCAAACCCAAGGGCATTTTTACCGATGAACAGGGCAAAAGACGGGGTGTCAATACGATGGTCTATGAGGAGGGGGAAATCGATCGTATCGCTAGGGTAGCTTTTGAGTCAGCCCTATTGCGCAGGGGCAGTCTGTGTTCAGTGGACAAGGCCAATGTGCTGGAGGTATCCCAGTTATGGCGGGAGCAAGTGATCAAGGTCAGTGCTGACTACCCTACCGTCACTTTAAGTCATTTATATGTGGACAATGCCGCCATGCAGTTGGTGCGCCGACCCCAACAATTTGATGTAATAGTCACTGGCAATTTGTTTGGGGACATTCTTTCAGACATCGCCGCCATGCTCACAGGCAGTATCGGGATGCTTCCTTCTGCCAGCCTCGGCGCGCCCCACACCCCAGGCTTATTCGAACCTGTGCATGGCTCTGCCCCAGACATTGCGGGCAAAAATTTAGCCAATCCCATCGCCCAAGTGCTCAGTACAGCGATGATGCTGGAATATGGCCTCCATCTCCCAGCCGCCGCCCGCTCGATCGAGTCCGCCGTGAGCCAAGTGTTAGACAAGGGCAAACGCACGGGAGATATTATGCAGGAGGGATGCGAGTTGGTGGGCTGTAGAGCTATGGGCGATGCCATTTTAGAGGCATTGGCTCAACCCGCCTGAGCTACCCGACGACTCCCCCGTTCCATAGCTACCTCTTCACTGGTAATGGGGGAAATTTCAATGTGGCTAAACAGGGTAACCACAAAGGCAAACAGTAAAAAGGGCAGAGAAGCCACCACAATCAACCCCACGGCGGCAATAGCATAGACAGGACGACTCATGAGAGACAGGGCGGCGGCAAGACTGGCAAACACAACCCCCAACCAAACGATTACTTGACCAAAAATATCCCCCAGGGTCAGGGTGCAACGGAAACGGTATTTTTCTAAAATGCTCATAACTAATCCTGTGCTAATAATTATGGTTTAATTTCTAAAGTTAAATATACATTCTGCATCGCTTGACAGCAGATTCCTTCAACATTTATTGACAATCGGTCTTGTTGTCTGCCAGCAAAATTGTTTAATCCAGCGGTCGGTCTGATGAATCGTCTCACCTACCCCCAAAAGTTTCTGCTGATCAGTGCTTTATTTATTTTGCCTCTGGCTCTGGTGGTGAGTTTCCTGTTTAGTGAAATTCACGATCGATTAGATTTTGCCCACAGGGAACTTTATGGAACGATTCTCTCAGACCTGTGATTAAATTCAACCCAACAATTTATCTAAAGTCAAACTATAGCTGTCGCCTATTTGGTTAGGACAATGATCGGTTCCCATCGCCCTTTGGGAGAGGGGCTAGGGGTGAGGGTCAAACCTCAGTCGATCAAGAGCGTCTTAACCCGCCTGTCTCAAACTAGAGCAAAAGAAAACGCCCAATTAAATTTGGGGATGCCCTCAATCAAAGGGTCGATCACAATGCCTGAAAGTATGAACTGAAGTTTGATTCAATTATTACATCCATCTGAAAACCTAGTATTTTTTCAGTAGTCGCACTGCCAGTTGGGTACGGTCTCGCAGACTCAAACAGCTCAGGATATTAGTCAGACGATTTTTGACCGTCTTTTCCGAGAGGAATAGAGTTTCAGCAATCTCCCGATTATTCAATCCCTGCGCCACTAACTGCACAATTTCCCGATCTCTGGGAGTGAGGTCATCCCATCCAGTTAATTCTGGCTTCTCGATCGACTGTGGTGCAACTTCCAGAATATGGTTCATCAACCCCGGTGCAATCTGCATATACCCTTTTTGAGCGAGGCGAATTGCTTGAGTGAGTTCCTCAAAGGGAGTATCTTTCAACAGATAGCCTGAAGCACCAGCCCTGAGCGCATTTTGCACATATTCTCGATCGGCAAAGGTAGTCAAAATCAGTACCTTCACATGGGGAAACTGGGCATGAATCGCCTTAGTCGCCGCCACTCCATCCATGATGGGCATGCGAATATCCATCAATATCAAGTCAGGATGTAATGATTCTAATAGCTGTAAACAGGATGCACCATTGACCGCCTCACCAATCACTGATATTTCAGGATCGGTTTTCAATAGAGCCTTCAAGCCCCGCCTAATCAAGTCCTGATCATCTGCAAGAATGAGTTCAATCATAATTTATTACTCTATTTCCTGCCCCACTGCACAACCAACAGAAATTTCAGGATGGCAATTTTCAGGAGTAATTTTATCTAATAGTTCCTGTAGTTCAGCTTCCGCAGGTTCAGGACAGATAATGTGAGATTTGTCATCAGGCAGAGACCTGTGATTATCGTGAAACAAGGGGTTGGATGGGGGCGGTGGTGTATTCATAGGCTGAATTCATTGATTGCCATATTTAAGAAACTGTAAAGGTATTTTAGCTTGGAGTTTGCAACCCTGTTGAGGAGCAGTGATGATTTCTAACTCTCCCGATAGGGCAGTGGCTCTTTCCTTCATGCCTTGCAGACCAAAACCAGTAGTATTCTTGGATAGATCAAACCCTTTCCCGTTATCGGTAATCGTCAAGTGGATGATGTCGGCAGATTGAATGAGATTGATGGAAACATGATTAGCTTCGGCGTGTTTACAGATGTTGGTCAAACTCTCTTGAATAATGCGAAAGATAGTGATAGATAACAACTGGGGCAGGGAAGTATCTAAAATTATCTCTGTGTGGGGTAAAATGCCAGTGCTTCGATGAAATTCACTGGTGAGATTATGAATTGCTTCCGGTAGAGAAATACTATTGAGGGGGTCATTACGCAGAGATGTAACCGACTGACGCACTTCTCCTAGTACAGTTGTACCCACCTGTTTCGCCTCTCGGATTAAGGCTTCCGCTTCTTGTGGTTCCGTTGATAACAGTCGCAGGGCGGCTTCTAAATAGAGGTTAAACACCGTGAGAGAGTGCCCTAAAGAATCGTGGATTTCTCTGGCGATGCGGTTTCTCTCTTTTACGGTAGCTAATTCTTCTATTCGCAAGGCATAATCTCTGAGCCTTTGATTGGCGATCGCTAATTCCTGTTTGTTTTGTTCTTCAACTAAAATTTTATCTACTAATAATTGCAGGGAAAAAAATCAGTAAACCAAATAGAACATTTAAGGTCAGCCAAATAAATTCAAGTTGATTACTTGCTAACTGGAGTGGCAATTCTTGATGCACAAGCCGATAGGACTGAATACCATAAACACTGAGAAATATACAGCCACTGACCAGAAATTGTTCTATGCCCTTAAGAATTAAACAACTGCGAATCACCACTACTAAAAATAATAGTTGATAACTGTAAATTTTACCCCAAATTGTTAAAGCCGCAATAATAAAGCACTGAACAATAATGTTAGTATAAGTAAATATCTTGTGGGACGATCTCCACCTGCCTAAACTACTAAAAATAATTATGCCGATGATAATCAGACCAATACTTTCCCTGAGACGATCGAGGATTAGTAACTGGGCAGTTAGGACAATACTAATTAAAACCCACTCTAAACTAACAATAATTCTAGGGATTTTCGTCGGTGTCATATCCATCTTGCTATAAATTTTATGGAACTATTGCTAATTATTGAGAT
>Ga0272446_1004188_pt1 | contig 17322 bp, 17 predicted proteins | sample YNPCB0061_FD_194587 | JGI IMG/M metagenome (GOLD analysis project Ga0272446, IMG submission 194587) | Hot spring microbial mat communities from Yellowstone National Park, WY, United States - YNP-CB-006-1 | ecosystem: Environmental > Aquatic > Thermal springs > Hot (42-90C) > Sediment | place... | reverse complement strand
GCATGAACGAAGGCATATTTTGGCATACTGGCATACCGCTTAACAACGAAAATAAACTAGTAGCTAATTTACGCCCAACACGTTGGCAAAAAAAACGCGGCTCAAGGCCGCGTATTGATTGGGTTTTGTTGCAAATAATTGCGTTGTCTATACTAGTGCGCTTATTTTTATTTTGCATCCTGGTGCCGACGGCGAGACTCGAACTCGCACGACTTTCGTCACTGCCCCCTCAAGACAGCGTGTCTACCAATTCCACCACGTCGGCCTATCCCTCGTCCGAAGACGGACGGGGTTGTTAACTATTTGGGGATCGCTCCCGATTTATCCATTCCACTGCCGGGCGCGACAGGCACTTGCTGCGGCTTGGGCGCCACGGGCTTCGTGGGCACGGCCACCGGCTTGGCAGCCTCATGGCGGGTAGCGGAAAAATAGGCCAGCCCCAGGCTGGTCAGGAAAAAAACCGTGGCCATGACGGCGGTGCTGCGGGACAGAAAGTTGGCGGAGCCGCTGGCGCCGAACAGACTGCCGGACGAGCCACTGCCGAAGGCAGCGCCCATATCGGCGCCCTTGCCATGCTGCAGCAGCACCAGACCCACCACGGTGGCGGCCACCAGGATGTGCAGGATCCAGACGATGAATTCCATATCTATGCTTTCTTAACCGGCCCGGCAAATGGCCAGAAATTCCTCGGCATTGAGGGAGGCGCCACCGATCAGGCCGCCGTCGATGTCGGGTTGACTCAATAAGTCTGCCGCGTTGTTGGGCTTCATACTGCCACCATACTGGATGATCAGGCCGTCCGCCACGACGGCGTCCAGGGCGCGCACCTTGCCGCGGATGAAGGCATGCACGGCCTGGGCCTGTTCGGGGGTGGCGGTCTTGCCGGTGCCAATGGCCCACACGGGCTCGTAGGCCACCACGGCGCGGGCCAGGGCAGCCACGCCGCTCTTGGCGATGACGGCGTCCAGTTGGCGGCCCACCACGGCCTCGGTGATACCGGACTCCCGCTCGTCCAGGGTCTCGCCCACGCACAGGATGGGGGTCAGGCCCGCGGTCTGGGCGGCGGCGAACTTTTCCGCCACCACCTCATCACTCTCGCCGTACAGGGCGCGGCGCTCGGAGTGGCCGACGATGACGTAGGTGCAGCCGAAGTCCTTGAGCATGGCGGCAGAGACCTCACCGGTGTATGCGCCCCTGGCATGCTGGCTCATGTTCTGGGCGCCCCAGGCGATGGCGCTGCCCGCCAGCTTGGCCTGGACCTGAGCCAGATAGGGGTAGGGCACACAAACCGCCACGCCGGCCTTCACGTTCCCCATGCCGGCCAGGATGCCGGACAGCAGGGCTTCGTTCTCGGCCAGGCTGCCGTGCATTTTCCAGTTGCCGGCGACGAGTTTGCGACGCATGGAGATCCCCTCATAACGGACATGGCGACAGCCACCACGAAACATGAATGTCGCCCGACCCGCTCCCTCATCCCCAGCCCTTCTCCCCGATGGAGAAGGGGGCTTCGAGGTCGGCTTACGCCGACATTCACGTTGAAAAGACTGCACATCTTAGTGAGTCGGCGCCGGATGGTCAATTCGTCCCTGCATTCGTCCGTGCGGGGTTGCAGTTGCGCGACAGCCGAAAGCGGGGCTGCATACGGTCGAAAAGCGTAACCTGGCCGTCACATTGGGCTGGCACAGTGGCGTGCCATGCCAGAAGTAAGGTCCATCTTCATTTCGGATGTCCACCTGGGCACCCGTGCGTGCCAGGCGGAGCGGCTACTGGATTTCCTACGGGAATACTCCGCCCAGCACCTGTTCCTGGTGGGCGACATCATCGATTTCTGGAGCATGAGCCGCTCCATCCACTGGAACACGGCTCAGAACACCGTGGTGCAGAAGGTGCTACGCCGGGCCCGCCACGGGGAGAAAGTCATCCTGGTGCCCGGCAACCACGACGAAGCCCTGCGGGACTACTGCGAATCCGCCTTCGGCGACATCCATATCGCCAACGAATACGTGCACGAGACCGCCGATGGGCGCCGCTACCTGCTCATCCACGGCGACGACTTTGACCAGGTGACCCGCTACCACAAGTGGGTGGCGGTGCTGGGAGACATGGCCTACAACCTGCTGGTGCGGGCCAACGTCTGGCTCTCCCGGCTGCGCCGTCTGCTGGGCATTGCCGGCTATTGGTCCCTGGCCGGCTATGCCAAGCGCCGGGTGAAGTCCGCCCTGCAATTCATCTTCGATTTCGAGGACTCGGTCATGCACCACGTGCGGGAGCGGGGCCTGGACGGGGTGATCTGCGGCCACATCCACTGGGCCGCCCTCAAGGAGGTGGACGGCCTGGTCTACGCCAACTGTGGCGACTGGGTGGATTCCTGCACCGCCATCGTCGAGCATGGCGACGGCCGTCTGGAACTGGTGGACTGGGGCGCCATTTCCCGCGCCAGACCGGTCAATCTTGAATTGCTGCCCGAGGCCAGAGAGGCCGCATGAGTGTTTCACCGCGCGTCCTGATGGTGTCGGACGTGTACTTTCCCCGCATCAACGGGGTATCCACCTCCATCGAGACCTTCCGCGCCGCCTTGGGGGAACACGGCATCGAGGTGGGCCTGGTGGCCCCCCGTTACGGCGACGAGATCGACAGCGGCGGCATCGTCCGCATCCCCGGCCGGCGCCTGCCCCGGGACCCGGAAGACCGACTCATGCATTATGACCGCCTGCGGGAAGCCGTGTTGCGCACCGCCGCGGACTACGATCTCATCCACGTCCAGACCCCCTTCGCGGCCCACTACGCCGGTCTGCATGCCGCGAAGAAACTGGGCAAACCCATCCTGGCCACCTACCACACCCTGTTCGAGGAATATCTCCAGCACTACATCCCTTTCCTGCCCGCCAAGGCCCTGAGGGCCCTGGCGCGGCGATTCTCCCGGGGCCAATGCAACGCCCTGGACGCCGTGGTGGTGCCCTCCACGGCCATGCGGGACAGGCTGCGGGCCTATGGGGTGGAGACGGACATGCACGTGCTGCCCACGGGCCTGCCCGAAAGCGCGTTCAGCCCAGGCGACCGGGCCCGCTTCCGCGCCCGCCATGGCATCTCGCCGCAGACCCCCGTGCTCCTGTTCGTGGGCCGCGTAGCCCACGAAAAGAACATCGCCTTCCTGCTGGACGCCCTGGTCCACGCCCACCGGCAAATGCCCGGGCTCCTGCTGCTGATCACGGGGGAAGGTCCGGCCCTTCCCGACCTGCGCCACCAGGCCGACCGCCTGGGGCTGGGGGATGCGGTGCGCTTCCTGGGCTACCTGGACCGCCGCCACGAACTGCCGGATGCCTATGCGGCGGCGGATGCCTTCGTGTTCGCCTCGCACACCGAAACCCAGGGCTTGGTCCTGCTGGAGGCCATGGCCCAGGGTTGCCCCGTGGTGGCCCAGGCGGTGATGGGCACGGCCGACATCCTGGGACCGGGCCGGGGCTGTCTGACTGCTCCGGACGACCCCCATGCCTTTGCCCGGATCATGATCCAGCCGCTGCGGGATCCCGGCCTGCGCGCCCTGCTCTCCACCCAGGCCCGGGAATACGCCCGGGAGTGGTCCGACCATGCCCTGGCCCAGCGCATGGCCCAGCTTTATCAAGGCCTCGCGGCGACGCGATGAAGGTGGATACAACCATGCGCGTGCTCGTCGTTACCGAAACCTACCCCCCGGAGATCAACGGCGTGGCCATGACCATCGGACGCATGGTGACCGGCCTGAGGGAGCGGGGCCACTGGGTGGGCGTGGTGAGGCCAAGGCGGCATCGCAACGATGGGGACAATGGGGACGATGGGCAGGAGTGGACGGTCCCCGGATGGGCCCTGCCCAATTATCCCGGCGTGCGGCTGGGCACGCCCGCCTGGCGCCGGCTGGGCAGGCTGATGCGGACCCAACGGCCGGACCTGGTGCACGTGGTGACCGAGGGTCCCCTGGGCTGGGCTGCCGTATTGGCGGCCCGCGGCCTGGGGCTGCCGGTCACTTCCGGCTATCACACCCATTTCGACCAGTACAGCGGCCACTATGGCCTGAGCTGGCTGGCCCCCCTGGTAACCCGCTCCCTGGATGCCCTGCACCGGCGCTGCCGCGCCACCCTGGTGCCGGCGCCGGAACTGGCATCCACCCTGACCGCGCGGGGCATCCCCAACGTGCAGGTGGTGGGGCGCGGCGTGGACATCGACCTGTTCAACCCCACGCGCCGGCGCAAGGAACTGCGCCAGTCGTGGGGGCTGGGCGAAAGCGCGGGTCAGGAGGGATTGGCCTGCCTCTACGTAGGCCGCCTGGCGCCGGAGAAGAACCTGCAGGCGGTGGTCCGCGCCCATGCCGCCATTGCCGCCCTGCGGCCGGACGCCCGCATGATCTGGGTGGGGGACGGCCCTGCCCTGTCCCGGTTGCGGGCGGCCCACCCTGACCACATCTTCGCCGGTTCCCGCACCGGCGAGGACCTGGCCAGCCATTACGCCAGCGCCGACCTGTTCCTGTTCGCCAGCCTGTCGGAAACCTGGGGCAATGTCCTGGGCGAGGCCCTGGCCAGTGGCCTGGGGGTGGTGGCCTACCGGCGCGCGGCGGCCAGTGCGCTGATCCGCCACGGGGAAAACGGCTTGACGCCCCAGCCAGACGATGAAGAAGGATTCATTGCAGCGTCCAGACGTTTGGCCAGTGACACGCAATTACGCCTTCGCCTTGGACGGCAGGCCAGCCAGGACATGGTCCACAACGGCTGGGCGGCGGTCATGGACCGGCTGGAAGCGGTACTGCACCAGGCCCAGACGCCCTTTGCCTGAAGGGCCGCACGGGCGCCGGATCAGGACTCGTCGTCCTTCTGCTCCATGTATTTCTGCAGGCGGCGTTCCACCACGTGGCGGTCGAAGCGCCATTCCTCCAGCAGATCCAGGGCCAGATCGAAGGCCTTCTTGTCCAGTTCGTAGATACGGTGGATCTCGAAAGCCTCCTGGGACTCCAGGGCCGCACACAGGCCCCGCAGGATCTCCTCGCCGCTGGAGCCCGGATTGTTCCTGATGTACTTGGCGATGGTCTTGACAGCGTTTGCCATGGTTCGCTTCCTCGTTTCCGTTACTTCGTGACTACCAATGCAATGCCCGCAGGCGGGCGCTTTTTTTCAACTGATGTCCCTGCATGCGTCCGGCGATGTCATCCAGCAGGGTTATGGCATCCAGCACAAAGGGGCCCTTGTTCAGCATCACGCACTCAGCCCGTTGGGACATGGCCGCATCCGTCATTTCCGCCCGGGTGGGCTGGTTCTCGCGGATCAACTGCTCGAACACCTGGGTGGCCCAAATCACCGGCACCCGGGCCGATTCCGCCAGCCACAGGATTTCCTCCTGCATCTCCGCCAGTCGGGCCCAGCCCAGCTCCACCGCCAGATCGCCCCGGGCGATCATGAGGCCGAAAGGTGCCCTGGCGGCACCATGCGCGATGATCTCGGGCAGATGGACCACGGCCTGACGGTTCTCGATTTTGGCGATGCGCCCCATGTCGCCCACGCCCCGGGTCTCCAGCTCCGTCGCCAGCCGGTCCATGTCCGCCGCGTCGCGTAGGAAAGAATAGCCCACCAGATCGGATTCGCCGGCCACGAAGTCCAGGTCCCGCAAGTCCTTGTCCGTCAGGGCGGGCAGGGCCAACTCACTGTCGGGGAAATTCAGACCCTTGCCGGAACGGATCTTGTCCCCCTCCGGCGCGGTGCGCGTAACGCGCAGCCAGGCCCCCGCGTCATCCACCTTCTCCACTTCGGCGGTGATGCGGCCGTCGTCGATGAACACCCGTTCGCCCGGTTTGACGAAATCCAGCACCTCCGGTTGGGCACAGGGCACCTGCCCCACGCATGGACCTTCACCCCCCGGGACACAGGCAGCCACTGTCGGGGCCCCTTCACGGGTCAGCAGTATCCGGTCACCCATGTTCACCCGGATGGACTCCGCCCGGGCCTCCATGGGCCCCACCACCGTCTCGCCCGCGCCGGGGCCCCGGCGCTTGGGCCGATGCCGCAGCCCGAGGCCGGGCTCCAGCAACACCGACTCCGTGACGCAGGCCAGCATGTGGTAGTCGCCGAGGCGGTCCAGCACCAGGATGCGGCGTTTGCGTCCGCGGCTGTCCGTCACCTCCACGCCATCTCCGGGCTTGAGACGCCGCAACCACTCCCGGGCCACGGCGATGCGTGGGTAGCGTCCCATGCCCGCCACCTGGCCCAGGCCCGGACCACCCGATTCGCCGCTGGCATCCAGCAGGAAATAGGCCGGCGTGCGGGCCTCACCGCCGTCATCCCGTTTGGGCTTGAGGCGCAGGGAAGGCGGCTTGGCGCCGATATCCCCGGTGCGCAGCTTGGGCCCGGCCAGGTCCATGAGCACGCGGCAGGGACGGCCCGTGGCCGAGGCCGCGCCGCGCACGTGGCGGATCATGGCCTGCCAGGCATCCGCATCGTCATGGGCGCAGTTGATGCGTGCCAAGTCCATGCCCCGTCGTACCAGGTCGTGCACCAGGCGTTTGTCGTCCGCCGCCAGGGCAGGCAGGGTCACCATGATGCGCATGTCCCGGTTAGGCGGTGCCTTGCCCAGCAGGCGCTCGCTGTGCCGCGCCAGGCGCCGCCGTCCCTGACGGATGTCCCTGGCCAGTTTTTCAAGCTGTTTCTCCCCGGGGGGCGAGCCCATCATGGCATCCAGGCCCATCCCCACCGCTTCCAGCGTGGGCAGCACATGGGCCTCGCAACGCCCCAGGGAGGACAGCCCCAATTCCACCAGATGATCCTGAAGCCTGCGCAGGTCCTGGCGGCGGAAAGCCACGTAGGCCGCCAGATTGGCGGCGTCCGGTCCGTAATCCCCCCCCTCCAGCACGGGGTGCCATTGCTGGAGCAATGCCTGTTGCCCATTCAGGACAAGGGCATGCAGTTCTCGCAGTTCATTGCGGATTTGCGCTGGGGATTTCATAAAGGTGCCTCGGCGACACCTTACCTCGTCTCACGGGCCAGATTCATGAATGTTTTATGACAGCCCGCCAGCCTCCTCCCCGACCCCACGCGCCCCTTCGGGCAAGGTTATCCGAAGCGGCCTGTGATGTAGTCTTCCGTCTGTTTCTGCCGGGGTTTCACGAACAACGTGTCCGTGGGGCTGAACTCGATCAACTCGCCCAGGTACATGAAGGCGGTGTAGTCGGAAATCCGCGCCGCCTGCTGCATGTTGTGGGTCACGATGAGAATCGTGACCTTCTCCTTCAATTCGGCCACCAGTTCCTCGATGCTGGCCGTGGCGATGGGGTCCAGGGCCGAAGTGGGCTCGTCGAACAGGATGATCTCCGGGTCGGAGGCCAGGGCCCTGGCGATGCACAATCGCTGTTGCTGGCCGCCGGACAGGTTGAAGGCCAAGTCGTTCAGGCGGTCCTTCACCTCGTTCCAGAGGGCGGCGCCGCGCAAGGCCGCCTCCACTTTGTCCTCGATCAGGCTTTTGGTCTTTTCTCCCCGGACCCGCAAGCCATAGGCGACATTCTCGAATATGGACTTTGGAAACGGATTGGGCTTCTGGAACACCATGGACACGCGCATGCGTACCTCGATGGGATCCACGCCCTTGGAAATCATGTTGACGTTATCGGGGTACAGCATGATGCCCCCTTCGTAGCGGTTGCCCGGATAGAGGTCATGCATGCGGTTGAAGCTGCGCAGCAGGGTGGACTTGCCGCAACCGGATGGGCCGATCAAGGCCGTGACCTTGCGGTCCCCCACCGGCAGGTTGATGTCCTTCAAGGCATGGTTCGATCCATAGAAGAAGTTGAACGCCTTGGTCTCGGCCTTGAGGGGGCCCACTTCAGGGTGGATGTGTTCGGTCATGGACTTCACCACTTGATGTTTTTGCGGATTCGGTAGCGTAACCAGATGGCCAGGGCATTCATGGCCAAAGTGGCGACGATGATGACAATGCCCGTGGCGGCGGCGTTCTCCAGGAAGGCCGCCTGGGGACGGGACACCCAGTTGAACATCTGGATGGGCAACACGGTGAAGGGCGAGAACAGCCAGTCGAAGGGGCCAGCCGGCATATTCCTGGCCGGGTCGATGGTGCCGGGCAAGGGCGGCAGAAAGGCGATGAAGGTGAGGGCGCCGATGGTGATGATGGGGGCGGTCTCGCCAATGGCCCGGGCCATGCCGATGATGACGCCGGTGAGGATGCCGCCCATGGAATAGGGAATCAGGTGATCGCTCACCATCTGCCAGCGGGTGGCCCCCAGGGCGTAGGCCGCCTCGCGGATGGCCACGGGGATGGCGCGCAGCGATTCCCGGGTGGCGACGATGATCACCGGCAGAATGAGCAGCGCCAGGGTCAAGCCCGCCGAGAGGATGCTCTGGCCGAAGTCCAGGATGTACACGAACAACCCCAGGGCCAGCAGGCCATAGACGATGGAAGGCACCCCCGCCAGATTGGTGACGTTGATCTCGATGAGGTCGGTCACCCAGTTCTTGGGCGCGTATTCCTCGAGATAAACCGCGCCGGCGATTCCCATGGGCACGGCGGCGGCCACCGTCACCAGCATGACCAGGATGGTCCCCACCCAGGCGGAGAGGATGCCGGCCTCTTCCGCGCGGCGGGAAGGGAAATTGGTGAAAAACTCCGGCGTGAGACGCCCATAGCCGCCCATGACCAAGTCGATGAACAAGGCCAGCAGGGTGATCACCCCCACCAGAGTGGCCAACAGGCCGATGATGCCGAACAGAATGTCGTAGCGCTTGTGCTTGGCGATCAGCGTACGCAGGGTTTGAATGTCGGTGGCATGCATGTCAGTAAGCCTCGCGGAATCTGCGGCGCAGCATATGGCCCAGGATGTTGAACACCAGGGTCATCAGCACCAACACCAAACCGGCGGCGAAGATGCTCTGGTAGGCGATGCTGCCGTGGGGCAGATCCCCCATGGCCACCTGCACGATGTAGGCCGTGATGGTGGCGGCAGGCTCGCTGGGATTCCAGGTGAAGTTGGGCTGCTGGCCAGCGGCCACCGCCACCACCATGGTCTCGCCCACGGCCCGGGAGATGCCCAGGATGAAGGCCGCCAGCACGCCGGAGATGGAGGCCGGGAAGACCACGTTCACGGCGGTCTGGAAGCGGGTGGCGCCCATGGCGTAGGAGCCTTCGCGCAGACTCATGGGCACGGCGCGCATGGCGTCCTCGGACACGGAGGACACGTAGGGAATGATCATGATGCCGATGACGATGCCCGGCCCCAGCATATTGAAGCCCGGCAGGTTGGGCATGAAGATTTGCAGCAGGGGCGTGACGAACAGCAGGGCGAAATAGCCGTACACCACGGTGGGCACGCCTTCGAGCAGCTCCAGGAAGGGTTTGACGGTTTCACGCACCTTGTGGGGCGCGAACTCGGACAAATAGATGGCGACGATGACGCCGATGGGAACGGCCACGGCCAGGGCCACGCCGGTGGTCACCAGGGTGCCGGAAAGCAGCGGCAAAATGCCGTACTGGGGGTTTTCGAACATGGGCGTCCACTGCGTATTGGTGAGGAATTCCACAATGGAGACGTGCTCGAAGAAACCGGAGGCTTCATACAACAGGATGGCGACGATGGCCGTGGTGGTGGCCACGGCGGAGAAGGCGGCCAGGAACAGCAGGGTCTCGATGGCCTTTTCCTTGACCTTGCGAAGTTTTTTTTCCGACAGCCTGTGGGCTTGGGTATTCATGACGACGCCTGCGCTTAGGGTGGGGAAATTATCCACGGATGCCTCTCACGAGACAAAAAGAGAGAGGGCCAGGCCCTCTCTCCCCGCTTGGCATGGGATCAGTGCTTGCCTTCGCGGGTCAGCAGTTCCTCCACGCTCACGCCCACTTCAGCCTCGCCGCCGAAGGCGGTGCCGATCTTGCGTTTCTTGAAGTTTTCCAGGGCCATGGTGTAGGCCTTGGCGGGCAGGTCCACGTAGCCCACTTCCTTGGACAGCTTGGCACCATTCTTCAGGTAATACTCGACGAAGGCGACCACTTCGGGGTTGTCGGCCGACTTGCGGTTGACGTAGATGAAGATGGGACGGGACAGGGGCTGATAGGTGCCCTTGTTCACGGTCTCCAAGGAGGGCAGGACGGCGGGGGACTTGTCGTCCAGCTTGATGGCCACGGCCTTCAGCTTGCCCTTGTTCTCCTCGTAATAGGCCAAGCCGAAGTAGCCGATGGCGTTGACATCACGCTCCACGAACTGCACCACGACGTTGTCGTCCTCGCTGGCCAGATAGTCGCCACGGCTGGACTTGGCCTTGCCGACGATGGCCTCGGTGAAGTAGTCGAAGGTACCCGAGTCGGCGCCAGCGCCGGACAGCTTCAGCGGGGCATTGGGGAAACCTGCGCGGATCTGGTTCCAGTTCATGACCTTGCCCTGGGCGGCGGGCTCGTACATCTTCTTCAGCTCGGCCACGGTGAGCTCATTGGCCCAGGTGTTCTTGGGGTTGACGACCACGGTGAGGGCGTCGAAGGCCACCGGCAGTTCGATATACTCGATGCCAGCCTTCTTGCAGACCTCCATTTCCTGTTTCAGGATGGGGCGGGAAGCGTCGGAGATGTCGGTCTCGCCGCGGCAGAACTTCTTGAAGCCGCCACCGGTGCCGGAGATGCCCACGGTCACCTTGGTCTTGCCTTTGTTTGCTTTCTGGAATTCCTCGGCCACGGCCTCGGTAATGGGATAGACGGTGGAAGAACCGTCGACCTTCACCAAACCAGCGTGGGCGGCCTGGGCCATAAAGGCGCCGGCCAGCACGCCGGCCAGGGCAGTCATCTTGAACTTCAGGGTGTGTTTCTTGTACATGGCTTAACTCCGGTTGGGTCTGGGTTGAAACGCCACTCATCCTAGGGTGGAAATATTACAGAACGATGAAACCGCCAAACCCAACGCCCACCACGCCTGAGTCTCAACCCCGGGGGATTCATGGAACTGTCATATTTCATCCCTAAGATGGCTCCGCTTTACCAACCTCACAGGAGCCCTCAAGCATGAAATCCCTGCCCCTCTTCGTCGCCATGACCGCCATCGCCACCCTGGGTGGTTGCGCCACCGGCGGCAAATCCGCAGCCGAACAGACCCCCGGCAAGTTCATCACCTATGCCTGCGAAGACAATCAATCCTTCCAGGTGCGCTTCGACGCCGAGAACGGCACCGCCCGCATCCGTACCCAAGACGGTTCCGCGGAACTGGCCAAGGGGGCCCGCGGCCTCTACCGTGACGATGAAGGGCTGTGGATTCTGGCCCTGGCCGACGGCAACGGTACGGAACTGGTACACAAGAGCAAGGCCGAGTACAAGAACTGCGCCGCCAAGTAAGCGCGAAACGTTCGCGCCGAGGGGCCGCCGCGAGCGGCCTTTTTTATTTTCATCCCCACTGGCCACACCGCCCCTGTCACCACTTCTTCATCAAACCGTCATGGAGAGGTAACCCCGGGCTTCTACCTTTCCGCCTCAGCGTGCAAAAGGAGAACCCGAATATGTTGCAGGAACGCATTGCCGCCAAGGCGCGGCTGAAGAAGTCCTTCCATGTTTCCATGGCCCGCCACGCGGACGAGGTGAAGGAAGCCCAGCGCCTGCGCTGGAAGGTGTTCGCCGAGGAACTGGGCGCTCGCCTGAACAGCCCGGAGGCCGGACTGGACGTCGATCTCTACGACCCCTTTTGCGAGCACCTGCTGGTGCGGGATCCGGACACCGAGGAGGTGGTGGGCACCTATCGCATCCTGACCCACGCCGCCGCCAAGCGGGTGGGCAGCTACTACTCGGAAAGCGAGTTCGACCTGACCCGGCTCCAGCATTTGAAGAGCCGCATGGTGGAGGTGGGGCGTTCCTGCGTCCACGCCGACTACCGCAACGGCGGCGTCATTACCCACCTGTGGGCCGGACTGGCGGAATTCATGATGCACAGCGGCTATGACTACATGATCGGCTGCGCCAGCATCGGCATGCAGGACGGCGGCCACAATGCGGCGGGCATCTGGCACGCGGTGCGCGACAAATACCAGGCCCCCGTGGAATGGCGGGTCTTTCCCCGTTGCCCCCTGCCCTTGGAGGAACTCACCGCCACCCCCGCCCCCAGCGTACCGCCCCTGGTGAAGGGCTATCTGCGCCTGGGGGCTTACGTGGGTGGGGCACCGGCCTGGGACCCGGATTTCAACACCGCCGACCTGTTCATCCTATTGCCCATGAGCCGGCTGAACCCGGTCTATGCCCGGCACTTCCTGAAGTAAGCGCGCCCCACGGGGGCCTCAGGCCCCCGCTGCCACCTTTACGGCCTCGGCGATCTGTTCGGCACAACGGCGCACTTGTGCCGCATCCCGCCCCTCTACCATGACCCGGATGAGGGGCTCAGTGCCTGAGGGACGCAGCACCACCCGGCCCGTTTCCCCCAATTCCCCTTCCACCATCCGGACGGCGTGAATCACGGGCTCCTGCCCATCCAGCTGGAAGCCTTTGGCCACCCGCACGTTGATGAGCAATTGGGGATAAACGGGACACGCCCGCGTGTATTCCGCCAGGGACTGGCCGGAACGCCGCAAAGCCGCCAATACCTGCAGCGCTGAGATGATGCCGTCACCGGTGGTGTGCTTGTCCAGGCACAGGATGTGGCCGGAGCTTTCGCCCCCCACCTGCCAGCCCTCCTCCTGCAGCACCTCCAGCACGTAGCGATCCCCCACCTTGGCCCGGCGGAAGCCGCAGCCCAACTGCTTCAGGGCCAGTTCCGTGCCCAGATTGGTCATGAGGGTGCCCACCACCCCGCCCTTCAACTCGCCGCTGTCCTTGCGGTGACGGGCAATGGCGTACAGGAGCTTGTCGCCATCCATGATTTCGCCGGAAGCATCCGCCATCATCAGCCGGTCGCCGTCGCCGTCCAGGGCCACCCCCACATCGGCCCTGTGCTGACGCACGGCCCGTGCCAGGGCTTCGGTGTGGGTGGCGCCGCAATGCTTGTTGATATTCAGGCCATCCGGTTCGTTGGCGATGGCGATGACGTCCGCCCCCAATTCGTGGAACACGTGGGGCGCGATGTGGTAGGCCGCGCCGTTGGCGCAATCCACCACGATACGCATGCCCCGCAGGTCCAGGTCGTTGGGGAAGGTGCTCTTGCAGAACTCGATGTAGCGGCCGGCGGCATCGTCGACTCGCTTGACCCGGCCCAAGCCCTTCGATGCCTCCGCCTTGATGGGCGATTCCATGGCTTCCTCGATGGCCAGTTCCACCTCGTCCGGTAGCTTGGTGCCCTGGGCGGAGAAAAACTTGATGCCGTTGTCCTCGAAGGGGTTGTGGGAAGCGGAAATCACCACCCCGGCCTGGAGACGCAGGGCCCGGGTCAGGTAGGCCACACCCGGCGTGGGCATGGGACCGGTGAGGCGCACATCCACCCCGGCGGCGGTCAGACCCGCCTCCAGGGCCGACTCCAGCATGTAGCCGGAAACCCGCGTGTCTTTGCCGATCAGCACCGTGGGGCGCTCGCCGTGCAGGGCATCGTGCCCCGCCGTGGCCAGCACGCGGCCGGCGGCGTAGCCCAGACGCATCACCATGCCGGGGGTGATGGGGTCTTCACCCACCCGACCGCGCACGCCATCGGTGCCGAAAAACCTTCTGCTCATTGTTGATCTCCCAAAGCTTGCCAAATCTTGAGGGCGTCCACGGTCTGCCGCACGTCGTGCACCCGCAGGATGGCGGCGCCCCGCAGGGCCGCCAGCATGGCCGCCGCCACGCTGCCCGCCAGGCGCGCCTGCACGGGCTGGCCGGTGATGTGGCCGATCATGGACTTGCGCGACACCCCCACCAGTACCGGGGCCATATCGGCCAGGTGGCGGATTTTCTTGAACAGCGCAATGTTGTGTTCCAGGGTCTTGCCGAAGCCGAAGCCGGGGTCGATGACGATGCGGGCGGGATCGATGCCCGCCCGGACACAGGCGTCCAGGCGCTCGCCCAGGTAGTCCTTCACCTCCGCCACCACGTCCCGGTATTGGGGACGGTCCTGCATGGTGGGCGGCGCGCCCCGCATGTGCATGAGGCAGATGCCGCAGCCGCTGGCTGCAACGGTGTCCAAGGCATCCTGCGCCTCCAGGGCATGCACATCGTTGATCATGTCCGCGCCGGCCGCCAGGGCCGCGGCCATCACCTCCGGTTTCATGGTGTCCACGGACAGGGCCGCGCCGCAATCACGCAAGCCTTCCAGCACGGGCAGCACCCGGTCCAGTTCTGCCTCGATGGATACCGGCTGGGCCCCCGGCCGGGTGGATTCGCCGCCGATGTCCAGCAGATCCGCGCCCGCTTCCCTCAGGCGCAGGCCATGTTCGATGGCTTGGCGGGGATCGAGGAAAGCCCCGCCGTCGGAAAAGGAATCCGGGGTGACGTTGACGATGCCCATGACCAGGGGACGGTCCAGGGCAAAAGAAAAACGGCCGCAGCGGAACATAGGGGAGACGAGAGGCAGGAGGCGCGGGATCCCCGCCTCCCGCCTTGCCGGGATCAGGCTTCTTGCGCGGGCGTGGCCGTGGGGGCCGGGGCGCTGGGGGTGCTGCTGCCGGGCGTGGTGGTGGGCGGGCTCACCGGCTTGGGCGGACGGGGCTCCCGGCCGGCCATGATGTCGTCGATCTGCTCGCTGTCGATGGTTTCCCATTCAAGCAAGGCACGGGCCATGCGCTCCACCTTGTCCCGGTTCTCCTCCAGAATCTTGCGGGCCAGGGCGTATTGCTCGTCGATGATGCGCCGCACCTCCTTGTCCACCTGCTGCATGGTGGCCTCAGACACACTCTTGTGGGTGGTGACGGAGCGGCCCAGGAACACTTCGCTCTCCTCCTCGCCGTAGACCATGGGGCCCAGGGCGTCGGACATGCCCCACTGGGTCACCATGCGGCGGGCCAGGTCCGTGGCGCGCTGGAAGTCGTTGGAGGCGCCGGTGGTCATCTGGTTCATGAAGATTTCCTCGGCGATGCGGCCCCCGAAGAGTACGGCGATGGTGGACAGCAGGCGCACCCGGTCCTGGCTGTAGCGGTCCTCGGTGGGCAATTGCATGGTCACGCCCAGGGCCCGGCCCCGGGGGATGATGGTGACCTTGTGCACCGGGTCGGTCTTGGGCATGAGCTTGGCCACCACGGCGTGGCCGGACTCGTGGTAGGCGGTGTTCCTGCGCTCTTCCTCGGGCATGATCATGGAGCGGCGCTCGGCGCCCATCATGATCTTGTCCTTGGCCCGCTCGAAATCGTCCATGTCCACCACGCGCTTGTTGGCCCGGGCGGCGAACAGGGCCGCCTCGTTCACCAGGTTGGCGAGATCCGCGCCGGAGAAGCCGGGCGTGCCGCGGGCGATGATGTCCGCCTTCACATCCTGGCTCACGGGCACCTTGCGCATATGCACCAGCAGGATCTGCTCCCGGCCCCGGATGTCCGGCAGGGGCACCACCACCTGCCGGTCGAAGCGACCCGGGCGCATGAGAGCCGGGTCCAGCACGTCGGGCCGGTTGGTGGCGGCGATGACGATGACACCGGCGGTGGCTTCGAAACCGTCCATCTCCACCAGCAGCTGGTTCAAAGTCTGTTCCCGCTCGTCGTTGCCGCCCCCCAGGCCGGCGCCACGCTGGCGGCCCACCGCGTCGATTTCATCGATGAAGATGATGCAGGGGGCGTGCTTCTTGGCCTGCTCGAACATGTCGCGCACCCGGGCCGCGCCCACGCCCACGAACATCTCCACGAAGTCGGAGCCAGAGATGCTGAAGAAGGGTACCTTGGCCTCGCCAGCGATGGCCTTGGCCAGAAGCGTCTTACCCGTACCCGGGCTGCCCACCATGAGCACCCCCCGGGGGATGCGCCCCCCCAGCTTCTGGAATTTGGACGGGTCCCGCAGGAATTCCACCAGTTCGCCCACCTCTTCCTTGGCCTCGTCGCAGCCGGCCACGTCGGCGAAGGTGACCGTGTTGGTGTCCTGGTCCAGCATGCGGGCCTTGGACTTGCCGAAGGAGAAGGCGCCGCCCTTGCCGCCCCCCTGCATCTGGCGCATGAAGAAGACCCACACCCCGATCAGCAAAATCATGGGGAACCAGGAAATGAAGATGCTCATGAGCATGGAAGGCTCTTCCTCCGGCTTGGCCTCCACCTGCACGCCATACTTCAGCAGGTCGGACACCATCCAGGGGTCGGAAGGCGCATAGGTGGTGAAGCGGCGCCCGTCCGCGCGCACGCCCCGCAGCACATGGCCATCGATGGTGACCTTGGCCACTTGGCCGCTCTTCACTTCCTCGATGAACTGGGAATAGTCCACCTGGGCCTGGGCGGCGCCCGGGCGGGTATTGAACTGGTTGAACACCGTCATCAGTACCAGCGCGATGACCAGCCAGATGGCGACGTTCTTGAACAGGTTATTCAACTCTCACTCCTTCGCGGCCTCACCGCACACTCACTGCGCATACGCCATTCTAACGGCGCTTCAGACTGATTGCTTGAGCCCTCGCCCCAGCAAATAACACTCACGGCTCCGGTCCCTGGAGGCATCCGGGTTTCGCGTAGCCACGCTCTTGAACGCCCCGCGCATGGCTTTCACGAATGCCTCGAAGCCCGCGCCCTGAAAGACTTTGATGAGAAAAGCGCCATCGGGTTCAAGGTGGTGTAGGGCGAAATCCAGGGCCAGTTCCGCCAGGGCATACACGCGGGCCTGGTCCGAGACCACGATGCCGGTGATATTGGGGGCCATGTCGGAAAGTACAAGGTTGGCCTTTTTCCCACCCAGGGCGGTTTCCAGCTCAGCCAGGGCGGCATCCTCGGTGAAATCCCCCTGGATGAAGGTCACGCCGTTTATGCCCGTCATCTCCAGCAGGTCGATGCCAATGATGCGGCCCTGGCCCTTCATGCGGCTGGCCGCCACCTGGCACCAGCCGCCGGGGGCGCAGCCCAGGTCCACCACCACCTTGCCTGGCTTCAGCAGCCGATCCTTGTCGTCGATCTCCATGAGCTTGAAGGCGGCGCGGGAACGCCAGCCCTGCTCGGTGGCCTGGCGGACGTAGAAATCATGCACGTGGCGATGGTGCCACTCGCGGGTTTTTGCTTGTCGTTTCATGAGCTACTATCGCCGCCCTGATTGGAGAGTCACATGCTTGAGCTTACGCCCGAACAACGCACGTTCCTCAAGGCCCAGGGCCATGGCCTCAAGCCCGTGGTCATGATCGGCAACGCCGGCCTCAGCGAGGCGGTGATCCAGGAAGCTGATCGGGCGCTCAAGGCCCATGAGCTGATTAAGGTCCGGGTACTGGGGGACGACCGGGAGGCACGGGAAACGTGGTTCATGGCCTTGTGCGAATCGCTGAAG
>Ga0272446_1004187_pt1 | contig 17328 bp, 20 predicted proteins | sample YNPCB0061_FD_194587 | JGI IMG/M metagenome (GOLD analysis project Ga0272446, IMG submission 194587) | Hot spring microbial mat communities from Yellowstone National Park, WY, United States - YNP-CB-006-1 | ecosystem: Environmental > Aquatic > Thermal springs > Hot (42-90C) > Sediment | place... | reverse complement strand
GTAGGGCGAGGCGGATCCCGCGGCAGAAGGCGGCGGGCGGGACGGGGCGTGCCTCGACGGCTGGAGCGGGTAGCGGGAATCGAACCCGCGCGTTCAGCTTGGGAAGCTGACAGGCTACCATTACATCATACCCGCCCGTCCCTCCCGCTTATACGGGCACCCGGCTTGACCCCGCAAGCGCCTGCCCCTATGCGTCACGGCGGTGTTCGCACGCCCCTCGCGATTTGTCCGGCCGGCTTGCGGCGAGGTGAAACAAGCGCGCTAAAAGGCCGCAGGCCCTCCCTTCCTGGGGGTCGCGACCCCGTGGCCGGGCCCGCGATGAGAAGGGTCCGACTGTGACGAACACTCCCCGCTACCGCCCCGCCACCCTCGCCGTCCACGGCGGGCAGACGCGCAGCCAGCATGGCGAGACCGCCGAGGCGCTCTTCCTCACCTCCGGCTTCGTCTATGACGACGCCGCGCAGGCGGAGGCCACCTTCCTCGGCACCGAGGCGCACTACCAGTACTCGCGCTTCGGCAACCCCACCGTCGCGATGTTCGAGGAACGCCTCGCCGCGCTCGAGGGCGCCGAGGCCTGCCGCGCCACCGCCACCGGCATGGCGGCGGTCGCCTCCGCGATGCTCGCGCACCTCAAGGCGGGGGACCGCGTGGTCGCCTCCCGCGCGCTGTTCGGCTCCTGCCATTGGATCGTCTCGACGCTCCTGCCGAGGTTCGGCATCGAGACCGAGTTCGTCGACGGCCGCGACCTCGAGGCCTGGCGCGCGGCGCTCGCGAGGCCCGCCCAGGCGGTGCTGGTCGAGAGCCCCTCCAATCCCTGCCTCGAGGTGGTCGATCTCCGTGCGGTCGCCGGCCTCGCCCACGCGGCCGGCGCGACGGTGATGGTCGACAACGTGTTCGCCACGCCGCTCCTGCAGAGGCCGCTCGAGTTCGGCGCCGACGTGGTCATCTACTCCGCCACCAAGCACATCGACGGCCAGGGCCGCTGCCTCGGCGGCGCGGTCCTCTCCTCGAAGGCGTGGATCGAAGGGACGCTCCAGCCCTTCATCCGCAACACCGGGCCGGCGATGAGCCCGTTCAACGCCTGGGTGATGCTGAAGGGGCTCGAGACGCTGGCGCTGAGGGTGGGAGCGATGTGCGCCTCGGCCGCCCGCATCGCGGATTTCCTGGCCGGCCGGCCGGGCGTGACGCGCGTGCTCTACCCGGCGCGGCGGGACCATCCGCAGCACGCCCTCGCCATGGCGCAGATGTCGGCCGGCGGCACGATCGTCTCGTTCGAGGTGGCCGGCGGCAAGGCGGCGGCGTTCCGCATGCTCGACGCGCTCAGGCTGATCAGCGTGAGCAACAACCTCGGCGATTCGAAGTCGCTCATCACCCACCCGGCGACGACGACGCACATGCGCATCGGCGCGGAGGAACGCGCGCGGCTCGGCATCTCCGACGGGCTCGTGCGCCTCTCCGTCGGCCTCGAGGACCCCGCCGACCTCGAGGACGACCTGGCCCAGGCGCTCGCCTCGGCCGGGCTCGCCCGGGCGGCGGAATGATCGGCTCTCGCAAGGGATAGGCCGGCGATGGAGATCGGGACCTGGCTTGCCTTCGTCGCCGCCGCGGCGGTGATCCTCGCCATCCCGGGGCCGACCATCCTGCTCGTGATCGGCCAGTCGATCGGCGCGGGGCGGCGCGGCGCCTGGCCGCTCGTCGCCGGCGTGGCGGCGGGCGACCTCGTGGCGATGACGCTGTCGCTCGCGGGCCTCGGCGCGCTGCTCGCCGCCTCCGCCATCGCCTTCACCATCCTGAAATGGGCAGGTGCCGCCTACCTCGTCTGGCTCGGCATCGGGCTCTGGCGCGCCCAGGTGCCGGCGGAGGGCGCGGCTCCGGCAGCGCTCGCGCCGTGGCGCGCGGCGCGTGCAGCCTTCCTCGTCACCGCGCTCAACCCGAAGTCGATCGCCTTCTTCGTCGCCTTCGTGCCGCTGTTCCTCGAGCCCGGGAGCGCCTTCCTGCCGCAGGCGGCGATCCTGGTCGCGACCTTCGTGGCGATGGCGGCGGCGAATGCTGCCCTCTACGCCGTCGCCGCCGCGCGGCTCTCGGGGGCGGTGCGGCGGCCGGCGGTGCGCCGCTGGTTCAACCGCGGCGGCGGTGCCATGCTGATCGGCGCCGGCGCCGCGACGGCGGCGATGCGCACCTGACGGCGGGACCGGCGGCGGCGATGCAGGTGCTGGGGGGGCGATGAGCGAGGGCGGCTACAGCGCGACAACACGCGGCATCCGCGTCTCGGTCGAGCCCTTCTTCCTCGAGGAGCAGTCCTCGCCGGACGAGGGCCGCTACGTCTGGGCCTACCGCGTCGAGATCGCCAACGAGGGGGCCGTGACGGTGCAGCTGACGCACCGGTCCTGGTCGATCACCGACGCGCGCGGGCGCGTGCAGAAGGTGCACGGGCCGGGCGTGGTGGGCGAACAGCCTGTGCTCGCGCCTGGGGAGAGCTTCGAATACACGTCCGGCGCGCCGCTGCCCACGCCGTCGGGGTTCATGGAGGGTGCCTACCACATGGTGGTGCCCGACACCGGCGAGACCTTCGACGCCATCATTCCCGCATTCTCGCTCGACAGCCCGCACGCGGCGATGCGGCGGCACTGACCGCGGGCGCTGACCGCGGGCACTGAGTGCTGGCACTGGGCGCGGACGCAGAGCGATGGCTCACGCGCGCGTGAGACGCCGCAGGATGTCACGCCCGCTTGACGAGTCGTGGCATGGCCATACGTGGGGAGAGGTTGAGGACGGCCGCGGATGGCTCACGCCGCCGCGGCGCCTGAATGACCCCGACGTGAGAGCGGGGCGACAAGAACGGTCATCCCGCCACCCCAGCCGTCCGGAAGGACATCAGCCACATGAACATCCACGCTCCGACCGCGGTTTCCACCGCCACCGTCAGCCGGTCGCGCCCGACGCGCGAGGAGGCAGAGGCGGCCGTCCGCACCCTCCTCCTCTGGACGGGCGACGACCCGGACCGCGAAGGCCTCGTCGACACGCCCGCTCGCGTCGTGCGCGCCTACGAGGAGTTCTTCGCAGGCTACGAGACCGACCCCGTCGAGATGCTCGCCCGCACCTTCGAGGAGACGGACGGCTACGACGAGATGGTGCTCTTGCGCGACATCCGGCTCGAGAGCCACTGCGAGCACCACATGGTGCCGATCATCGGCCGCGCGCACGTGGCCTACCTGCCGCACAAGCGCGTGGTCGGCATCTCCAAGCTCGCCCGCGTCGTCGAGGCCTATGCCAAGCGGCTGCAGATCCAGGAGAAGCTGACGGCGCAGATCGCCAACACGATCAACGACGTGCTGCAGCCGAAGGGCGTGGCCGTGGTGATCGAGGCCGCACACCAGTGCATGACGACGCGCGGCATCCACAAGCCCGGCGTCTCGATGGTGACGAGCCGCATGCTCGGTGCCTTCCGCGACGACGCCGCGACAAGGCGCGAGTTCCTGACCATGATCTCGATGGGCGGGACCTCGGCACGCATCGCCTCGGAGGCCTGACACCGCGCGCCGGGCGGATCGGTTGAACGACGAAGGGGGCCGCGAGGCCCCCTTTCCAATATCCCGCCCGGGTTTCGCGCCTCAGCGCGACGAGCCGTCGCCCTGTTCGGCGACGGCGGCGGTGTGGCTCGCATGCAGGAGCAGCAGGAACGCGTCGCCCGCCTGGCCGCGCCGATCCGCGAAGGCGCCGGAGGCAAGCACGGTCGAGGCGCCGATCAGCGCTGCGACGAGGGGAATGATCAGCCGGGTCATCGTCGTCCATCCTGCCAGTCAGCGGCGTTGAAGGTGGCACACGGATGTTTCCGCTTCATGTCCAGTGCCGGAAAGGGTCCGGCATGGCTGGCATGCATCCGGCATCGGGCACCACCCTCCCTTCGGACCATATTGGACCGATGCGCTGCCGCGCGACGTGCGCCCGATCACATGACGCCGATCGGTCCGGCTGATGCGACGGCCAGGGCCTCGACCTCGATGGCGCAGCGCGGGTCGGCGAGGCCGGCGACGATCACCTGCGTCGACGCGGGCGGAACGCCGGGGAACAGCGCGTCGCGCCGCGCCTGCCAGGGCCCGCGGGCCTCGCGGGTCGTCAGGTAGGTTGTGAGCTTCACCACATGCTCCCAGCCGAGGCCGTGATGGGCGAGCGCGGCGGCGATGTGGGCGATCACGAGATCGGCCTGGGCGCCATAGTCATCGGGCACCGAGCCGTCGGCGGCGACGGGAAGCTGGCCGCTGACCAGCACCCAGCGCGCGGGGCCGGAGACCTCCGCGGTCATGCTGTAGCGTGCGGCCGGGGCCGGCATGCCGGCTGGGTTGGCGAAGGTGACGGTCGGCATCGGCGGGCTCCCTCTCCGGCCCGCCGGCGTAGCGCCGGAGGCGGGCTCAGTCGAGCCGCCAGGTGACGCTGCCGCTGAAGAAGCCCCAGGGGCCTGCGCTGAGCGGCCCGAGGTGCATGATCCGGACGAGCCATCCCTCGCCCTTGAGCCGGCGCCAGACGCCGCTGCCGTCGCCTACGCGCACGGCGATCCGATGCGCGTCCCAGGCCCCCGGCACCGCGGCGAGATCGAGCCACACGAGGCTGCCGTACCGGTCGGTCGCCCGGCAGGCGGCCTCGTCGGAGAGCAGCGTGCCGCCGGTGACGCGCATCGTCCCCCGGCAGGCGATGTGGAAGCCGCCGAGCAGCGTCTCCTCGCCATCGGCGCCGTCGATCCCGCCGCGGATCCGGTAGTGGCCGACGAAGCCGCCCTCGCCGTCATCCTCGCGCGCGAGCCACTCCATGGCCATCTGGCCGCTGATCGGCATCGTGCCGAGGTCACGCGCCCCTGCCGGCGACGCGACGACGGCGAGGAGGGCGAAGAGCGCGCGCACCGTCACTCGGCTCCGTTCGGCGCCGGATGCAGGGCGAGGCGGAGCGTCATGCTGCCGCGCCCGGTCGGGCGCTCGCCGGAGAGGTCCATCCCGCGCAGGCCGGATGCCCGCCCGACCTGGCCGGCATAGGCGCCGCGGCCGCCATGGATCTCGAAGGCGAGGGAGGCCTCGGCCACGTCCCCCTCGGCCGAGCGCAGGCGAGCGAAGAGCACGTCGGCATTGTCCGCGAGGCGGCAGACGCCCTCCTCCCCTCCGAGCCGGTGGTCGAAGCCCCAGGCAGAGCCGATGCAGGCAAGCGCGAAGGATCCCTCGGCCCTGTCGTTGGGAAAGGCGTGGCCGCGCAGCTCGTAGGTCGCGAACCAGAACCCGTCGCGGTCCTCGAGCCGATTGCGGAGCGCATAGGAGAACTCTGCCGTCAGGCGCTGGATGGTGACATCGCCCCCCGTGGCGGGCTGGCCATTGGCCGGCGGCACGCCCGCCAGCATGATGAGGGCGGCGATCAGTCCGGCGCCTCCGACGCGCATGTCCGTCTCCCCTGCTGCGATGCAGCAATGATGGCACGCGGCACCGCCGCACGGTGTGACTCGACGCACTCCGGCGCATGAATTCCCGTTAACCCGACGTTCCGGCCGACGGCGCGGCCTGGTCCGGGAGGGACCGCGACGCGGGAGGCCACCTCAATCGAGCCGCCAGGCGATGCTGCCGGCGAAGACGCCCCAGGGGCTCGCGTTCTCCGGCGGCAGCAGGATGCCGCGCGCCACCGTGCCGCTGCCGGACACGCGCGCGTAGCGGCCGGTGCCGCCGGAGACGCTCACGGTGAGGGCATGCGAGCCCCAGGCGCAGGGGCCGGCCTGGTGGAGCATCGTCGCGCGGTCGCCGCAGGCATCGGAGAGGCCGCACGTGCCGCGGCCGTCCGTTGGGAACTCCCGGGCGAGTGTCAGTGTGCCCTCGCCGGCGAGGGAGACCCCGGAGACCGGCAGGCCGGACACGGGGCCGAGGGCATGAGCGGATGCATCCCGACCCTCTGCCGTGCAGCGGCACCATCATGGACCGCGGCATGCACCATGCGCTGTGCGACCCGTCACAGGGTCGCGCCGCCTCGCGGCAGCGTTACGATAAGGAACCGATGCGCAGGCGGATCACGCCACGGATCGGCGCGTGCGGGTCCTGCGTCCGACCCTTGCGGAGGATGACGACCCGACCGGCGCGCGCAAGACGCAGCGCCTCCTCGCGCACGGGATGCATCAGCGTCCGCCAGGCCTTCTCGTCGCTGCCGGCGAGCGCGCGCGCCACCTCCGAGGGGCAGATGCTCCTCTCCGCCCCGCGGGCGGCGCAGAGGGCGAGGATCGTCGCCTCGATGGCGGAACGGTCGGCGCTCATTCGCCGAGCGGCAGCGCCCGCTGCGCCGGCGCCTTGCGCCGCTGCCCCGTCCGCGGCATGCCCGAGCGACGGCTGCCGTGCCGTTCCTGGACCGCATCGGCAGCGGCCCTGTAGCCGGCGCCGCGCCGCAGGCCCCAGAGGCGCTCGCGCGCCGCACGCGCGAGCGCCTCGTGGTCGCCGATCGGCGGCGGGTAGGCGGCAGCGCCGCCGGCGCTCCAGGGCGTGTGGACGGCGGCGCCGGCGAGGCCGCGCAGTTCGGGGATCCAGCGTCTGACGAACACCCCGTCCGGGTCCTGGTCGAGCCCCTGCTTGACGGGGTTGTACATGCGGATGGTGTTCACCCCCGTCACGCCCGACTGCATCTGCACCTGGCTCCAGTGGATGCCCGGCTCGTAGTCGGTGAAGCGTCGCGCGAGCTGGAGCCCGACGGCCCGCCAGTCGAGCCCGAGATGCATCGTCGCGACCGAGACGAGCATGGCGCGGGCGCGGAAGTTGAGCCAGCCCGTCTCGGCGAGGCAGCGCATGCAGGCATCGACGAAGGGCCAGCCGGTGCGGCCCTCGGCCCAGGCGCGGAAGCGCGGGTCGTGCTCGCCCGCGCCCTCGAGGCCGCGATAGGCGGGGTGGAGGGCCCGCCGCTCGAGCCCGGGCTCGGTCTCGATCTTCTGGATGAAGTGGCAGTGCCAGGCGAGCCGGGTGAGGAAGCTGTCGATGCCCTCGCGCAACTGGCCCTCCGCCTGCCCGCGCGCGGCGCGCGCCGCCTGCGCAGCCTCGCGCACCGAGAGCGTTCCGGCTGCGAGATGGGGCGAGAGGCGCGAGCAGGCATCCCAGCCCGCGAGCGGCGAGGCCATCGCGCGCCGGTAGCTGCGCGCGCGGCCCGACAGGAAGGAGGCGAGGAGCGACCGGGCGGCGCCGCGGCCGCCGCGCTGGCGGCCGGGGCACGGGTCGGGCGGGAGGCCGAGCGCCTGCGGCCCGGGGATCGTTCCGGGATCGATGGGAAGCGGCGCGAGCGCGCGCGGCGGCGGCACGATCGGTGCGCGGGTGAACCTCTCCCACCGCGCCGCCCAGCCGTCGCGGCTCGCGAGCGCGCGGATCGCGCCGTTCTGCCGGTGCTCGCGGAAGGCGATGCCCGCCGCGCGCGCCCAGGCCCGCACCGCCCGGTCGCGGGCGAAGTCGCGCTCGCCCGTGCTCTCCTGGTGCGCCTCGATCGCGGCCACCGGCAGCGCCGCGGCGAGCGCGCGCAGCACCGCCACCGGCTCACCGATGCGCACGACGAGCTTCTGGCCGAGCGCAGCGAGGTCGGCCGAGAGCCCGGCCGCGCACTCGACCTGGAACAGGTATTGCCGCCCGGAGGTGTCGGGGGCCCGCCACTGGTCGGGCTCGACGATCCAGAGCGGCAGCACCGGCCCGGCGGCGGCCGCAGCGGCAAGCGGGGCGTGATCGGCCAGCCGGAGGTCGCGCTTGAACCAGACGATGCTGACGGGGCGGCGCATGCGGGGGAGATGGGTGTGGCGTGCCGGCGCGCCAGCGGACCACCCGGCACGCGGGGAAGGACGGTCAGGCGAGTTCGCTGAAGGGCAGGAAGGCCACCGTCTCTCCTGGGGCGACGGCGCGGACCTCCTCGCCCAGTTCGACCAGCCCGTCGCTCTCGACCAGCGAGGAGAGGATTCCCGCTCCCTCGCGGGGGAACTTGCGCGCTTCCGTCACCCCGTCGGCGCCGGGCGCGAGGCTTGCGCGGACATACTCGCGCCGCCCCTGCTTCTTGCGGTAGTCGAACGCCGAGCGCACCGCGAAGCGTGCGGGCGGAGCCACGGCGGCACCCATCAGGTGCAGCGCCAGCGGGCGGACGATGTGGGCGAAGGTCACCATCACCGCGACCGGATTGCCGGGAAGGCCGACGAAGGCCGTGCCGCCGACCTGGCCCATCGCGACCGGCCTTCCGGGCTTGATCGCGAGCCGCCAGAGGAACAGCGATCCGGCCGCCTCGACCGCCGCCTTCACATGGTCCTCCTCTCCGGTCGAGACGCCGCCGGAGGTCAGGATCAGGTCATGCGTCGGCGCCGCGGCGGCGAGCGCGGCGGCAACCGCCTCGCGCCGGTCGGGCAGGATGCCGAGATCGGTCACCCGGCAGCCGAGGCAACGCAGCAGGGCAGCGAGGGTGAAGCGGTTGCTGTCGTAGAGCCGCCCCGGGGCGAGCGGCGTTCCCGGCTCGGCGATCTCGTCCCCCGTCGAGAACAGCGCCACCCGAAGCGGCGTCCGCACCTCGAGCGCCGTCAGCCCGACCGAGGCAGCGAGGCCAACGTCCTGCGGCCGGAGCCGCCTGCCGGCGCGCAGGATCACGCTGCCCGCCGCCACGTCCTCGCCCGCCTCGCGCGCATTGGCACCGCGCCTCAGCCCGGCTGGCAGCCGCACCGTTCCGTCCGGCAGTGCCTCGGCGTCCTCCTGCATGAACACGGTGTCGGCGCCCTCGGGCATCGGCGCGCCCGTGAAGATGCGGATCGCCTCGCCGGGGCGGATGGGCCGGCCGAGCGCGCCGCCGGCAGCCACCCGCCCGCCGACTGCAAGCACGGTGTCGCCCTCCCGCGCGAGGTCGGCGTGCCGGACGGCATAGCCATCGACCGCGCTGTTGGCGAAGGGCGGAACGTCGCGCGGCGCCTCGAGGTCGGCCGCCAGCACCCGGCCGGCCGCCTCGGCGAGGCCGGCTCGCTCGGTTCCGGTCACCGGCGCGAGCCGCGACGCCAGCAGCGCGAGCGCTTCCTCGACGCGCATCAGCGCGCCGCCGAAGGCGAAGCAGTCGTCGCTGAGCTGGGCCACGCCCGGCTTCCTCAGGCCGCCCGGGAGCGCAGCCCGGCGGCGTCGATCACGAAGGCCGCGATCGCCTCGACATCGTCGAGGTCGAGCACGGGGATGGCGCAGCCGGGGACAGGGCCGTCCGACGCGACGGCGACGACGGCGGGGTCATCGGGCCAGAGCGGCGGCTTGCCCACGGCGGCGCGCCAGACCTCGAGCTTCTGGTGCCGGCCGCGCTTGAACCCCTCGACCAGCACGAGATCGACCGGCGAGAGGCGGGCGGCGAGCTCGTCGAGCGTCGGCTCCGGCGCGCCGCGCAGCTCGTGGATCAGCGCGTAACGCGAGGCTGAGCCGACCAGCACCTCCGTCGCCCCCGCCAGCCGATGCGTGTGGCTGTCCTTGCCCGGCGTGTCGAGGTCGAAGCGGTGGTGCGCGTGCTTGATGGTCGAGACGGTGATCCCGCGCGCGACGAGGGCCGGGATCAGCTTCGCGAGCAGCGTCGTCTTGCCCGAGCCGGACCAGCCGGCGATTCCGAAGAGGGTCATGGAGATGAGATGGGGGCTGGCGGAGGGGATCCGCCAGCCCCAGCGGAACCGATCCGTGTCCGGCTCAGTCGGCGCCGGCCTTGGTCGCACCGGGCGGGGCGGAGGCGCCGCGGCCGCCGGACATCACCTCCTCCACCCACACGGCGTGATGCTCCTTGGCCCAGTTGAGGTCCACCTTGCCGCTGCCCATGGCGGCGAAGGCGCCTTCAATGCCGATCGAGCCGATGTAGACGTGGGCGAGGATGAGCGCGATCATCAGGAGCGCGATGATGCCGTGCAACTGGGTGGCGAGCTGCATCCCCTCCATCGTGGTCACGAACTGGAAGGGGAACATCATGATGAAGCCGGTCACAGCGATCGCGCCGCCGCCGAGCACCGCCGACCAGAACACCACCTTCTGGCCGCCGTTGAACCGGCGCGCCGGCGGGTGGCCGTGGCCGATGAGGCCGCCGCCGGCGGCGAACCACTTCAGGTCGTCGCCGTTCGGGATGTTGTCCTTGATCCAGATGACGAGCATCAGCAGCACGCCGAGCGTGAAGGGGAAGGACAGGAAATTGTGCGCGATCTTCCCCCATTGCGACCAGGCGGTGAACGCCTCAGGCCCCATCAGCGGCAGAAGCAGGTCGCGCCCGAAGCTGATGTTGAGCCCGGTGATGCCGAGGATGATGAAGGTGGAGGCGGTCAGCCAGTGCGCGAAGCGTTCGAGCCCGTTGAAGCGCTCGATCGTGCGCCCCGACAGCCCGGCCTCGATCCGCACCTTGCCGCGAATCATGTAGAAGAGCACGAGCACCGCCAGCATGCCGCCGATGGCGATGCCGCCGATCCACTTCAGCGTGGTGCGCAAGAAATGCTGGAAGTCGCGCCCCTGCGGCTGGATCAGCAGCGCGGCGCGCTGGTCGGGGATGGTCACCCGGCCGCGCACGTCGCCCTGGAGATAGTTGAACAGCATCTGCTCGTTCACCGCGCTCGGCGCGGCGGGGGGCTGCGACGCGGGGGCCTGCGCGGCGGCCGGCGTCACGGCCGCGGGCGCGGCTGCGAGAGCGATGCCCAATCCAAACATGGCGGCGGCCAGCACGCCGCGCAGCCGGGTGATGAGACGTGTCATGCGGTGCTCCTGCCGCTGTGCTGCATCGGGGCGAGGGAGGCGGCTCGGAGCCGCCTCCCTCGCCTGTCCTCGGCGACCGGTTCAGCCGGTCGTCATGTCCTTGTAGGCGGTGCGCCAGCCCCACGCGCCGGAGCCGTAGCCGCGCCGCGTCACCCGCTCGGCGTAGATCTGCGCGATGATGTCGCCGTCGCCGGCGAGCAGCGCCTTGGTCGAGCACATCTCGGCGCAGATCGGCAGCTTGCCCTCGGCGAGGCGGTTGGCGCCGTACTTGGCGTATTCGGCCGGGGTGTTGTCGGCCTCCGGGCCGCCGGCGCAGTAGGTGCACTTGTCCATCTTGCCGCGGGTGCCGAAATTGCCCAGCCGCGGGTACTGCGGCGCGCCGAACGGGCAGGCGTAGAAGCAGTAGCCGCAGCCGATGCAGAGGTCCTTGGAGTGCAGCACCACGCCGTCTGCGGTGGTGAAGAAGCAGTCCACCGGGCACACCGCGGCGCAGGGCGCATCGGTACAGTGCATGCAGGCCATCGAGATCGAGCGCTCGCCGGGCTTGCCGTCGTTGATCGTGACGACGCGCCGGCGGTTGATGCCCCAGGGCACCTCGTTCTCGTTCTTGCACGCCGTCACGCAGGCGTTGCACTCGATGCAACGGTCGCTGTCGCAGAGGAACTTCATGCGGGCCATGGTCTTGTCTCCCCTTCCCTACCCGCTCACGCCGCCCTGATCTGGCACAGCGTGCACTTGGTCTCCTGCATCGAGGTGACCGGGTCGTAGCCGTAGGTGGTGACGGTGTTGACGCTCTCGCCGAGCACGATCGGGTCGGTGCCCTGCGGGTACTTGCGTCGCTGGTCCTCCTGCATGAACCAGCCGGCGAAGTGGAACGGCATGAAGGCGACGCCGCGGCCGACGCGGTCGGTCACCAGCGCCTTCACACGCACCGACTTGCCCTGCGGCATCTCGGGACCGTTCACGAGCACCCACTGGCCGTCGCGGATGTTCCGCTCCGCCGCGTCCTGGGTGTTGATCTCGACGAACATGTCCTGCTGCAGCTCGGCCAGCCACTTGTTCGAGCGCGTCTCCTCGCCGCCGCCCTCGTACTCGACGAGGCGGCCGGAGGTCAGCACGATCGGGAAGTTGCGCGCGACATTGTTCGCGACCGCGCGGTCCTGCACCGTCTTGCCGATGTTGCGCACCCGGTGGGCGATGAAGTTGTCGCGCGTCGGGTACTGCGCCACGAGGTCCGGCCGCGGGCTGTAGATCGGCTCGCGGTGGACGGGGATCGGGTCGGGCAGGTTCCAGGCGTTCGCCCGCGCCTTGGCGTTTCCGAAGGGCGAGCAGCCGTGCTTCAGCGCCACGCGGATGATGCCGCCGGAAAGGTCGGTCGCCCAGCTGACGCGGTCGGCGTTCGCGCCGCCGATCCGCTCGATCACCGCCCGCTCGGCCTCCGTCAGCTCACCGTCCCAGCCGAGCCGCTTCAGCACCGCGTAGGTGAACTCCGGGTAGCCGTCGGTCAGTTCCGAACCCTTGGAGTAGCTGCCTTCGGCGAGCAGCGTCTGGCCGTTGCGCTCGACGCCGAAGCGTGCGCGGAAGGTTCCGCCGCCGTCCATCACGTGGTCGTTGGTGTTGTAGAGGATGTGCGTGCCGGGATGGCGAAGCTCCGGCGTGCCCCAGCATGGCCAGGGCAGGCCGTAGAAGTCGCCCCTCACCTCGGCCGGCGCATCGGCCTTGGCGCGCAGCGTGACGATGTCGAAGGCGCCCTGGTTCGCCATGTGCGCCTTCAGGCGCTCCGGGCTCTGGCCGGTGTAGCCGGTCGACCAGGCGCCGCGGTTGATCTCGCGCAGGATGCTCTCGGGCTCCGGCTCCTTGCCGTTGACCGTGATGTTCTTGAACATCTCGGAGGCGAAACCGAGCTTCTCCGAGAGGCGGTAGATCACCTCGTAGTCGCTCTTGCTCTCGAAGATCGGCTTGACGATCTGCTCGCCCCACTGGACGGATCGGTTCGAGGCGGTGCGGCTTCCCGCGCACTCGAACTGGGTGCAGATCGGCAGCACATAGGTGTTCTCCCGCCGGTTCGAGAGAACGGCGAAGGTCGTCGGGTGCGGGTCGGCGATCACGAGAAGGTCGAGCTTCTCGAGGCCGGCGACCGCGTCGGGCATGCGGGTGACGGTGTTGCCGCCATGGCCGAACACCACCATGCCGCGCAAGTTCGGCTGCCCGGCGACGAGGTTCGCCGTGTCGCCGGAGCCGGGCGGCAGCACGGTGGCGTCGAAGTAGCGCGTCGTGGTGATCCCGGGCATCTCCATCATGCGCTTGCGCGCGGCGTCATCGGCGCCGGGCGGGCCGAAGCGGCCGCGCAGGTAGTCGTAGGACACGTCCCACACCCGGCCCCAGTGGCGCCAGGCGCCCTCGTCAAGCCCGTAGTAGCTGGGCAGGGTCGTCACATCGAGGCCGAAATCGGTCGCCCCCTGAACGTTGCAGTGGCCGCGGAAGATGTTGGCGCCCGTGCCGGCCGAGCCCACGTTGCCGGTGGCGAGCAGCAGGATGCAGGCCGCGCGCACGTTCGCCGTTCCCACGGTCTTCTGCGTCATGCCCATGCACCAGACGAGCGTCGCCGGCTTCTGCTTGGCGAACATCTCCGCCACCTTGCGGAGCTGCGCCCCCGGCACGCCGGTGACACGCTCGACCTCGGCGGGGTTCCACTTCGCCACTTCCTTCCGCACGTCCTCCATGCCGTAGACGCGCTGGCGGATGAAGGTCTCGTCCTCCCACTTGTTCTCGAAGATGTGCCAGAGCAGGCCCCAGAGCAGCGGGATGTCGGTGCCCGGCCGGAAGCGGACATACTCGGTCGCGTGCGCCGCCGTGCGGGTGAAGCGCGGGTCGGCGACGATCAGGTTGGCGCGGTTGATCTCCTTGCCCTGCAGCACGTGCTGCAGCGACACCGGGTGCGCCTCTGCCGGATTGCCGCCCATGATCAGGATGGTCTTCGACCGGCGGATGTCGTTGTAGCTGTTGGTCTGCGCGCCGTAGCCCCAGGTGTTGGCCACGCCCGCCACCGTCGTGGAGTGGCAGATGCGCGCCTGGTGGTCGACGTTGTTGGTGCCCCAGAAGGCCGCGAACTTGCGGTAGAGATAGGCCCCCTCGTTGGAGAACTTCGCGGAGCCGAGCAGGAACACCGCATCGGGGCCGGACTGCTGGCGGATCTCGAGCAGCTTGTCGCCGATCTCGTTGATCGCCTGGTCCCAGCTCATCCGGGTCCACTGCCCGTTGACCAGCTTCATCGGGTACTTCACCCGGCGGTCGCCGTGCACGAGCTCGCGCACCGAGGCGCCCTTGGCGCAGTGCGTGCCGCGGTTGATCGGGCTCTCCCAGGCAGGCTCCTGGCCGACCCAGACGCCGTTCTGAACCTCGGCGATCACCGTGCAGCCGACCGAGCAGTGGGTGCAGATGTTCTTCCTCTTCACCACCGCGACGCCGGGCTGCATCGGCCCGGCCTCGGCCTTCCGAACCGTGCCGGCGCCGAGCGCGCCGAGCGCGCCGAGCCCGCCGGCGACGACGCCGGACTTCCTCAGGAACCCGCGGCGGTCCATCGCCCCGCCGGAGAGGCCGGCGAACGCGGCGGAGAGACCCGTGCGCGAGACCCTGCCCTCGCTGCGCTTGATCAGCATCGCCCCCTCCCTCACTGCTCGTAGCGGTTGGTGCGGTAGAACGCCTGGACGTCAGGGCTGTTCGACTGGTAGCGCGCCTTGCGCGCCTCCTGCGGGCTCTGGCGCGCGGCAGCCGGCGACGCGAGCAGCGGCGCCGAGGCAGCCGCCGCGCCGGCCGAGAGGCCGAGCGCCTTGAGGAACCCGCGCCGCGCCGGCACGGCCTCAGCCTTTCGTGTCTTCATCGTCCCTCACTCCGTACCGATCCGTTCCAGTCACCGGGAAGCCTTCGCCCCGGCCCTCGGGTCACCCCTCAGGCCGGCAGCGTGGCCGCCTCGGCCTCGATCTCCACGAACACCGCCCCGAGCCGGCCGACCGCCCGGTAGAACCGGGCGTGCTCGGCACGCTCGAGGTCGGAGAAGAACGTCGCCGCCCAGGGCGCGACGTGCCGCGAGAAGAAGCGGCGGGCCTCGTCGCCGCCCTCGCCGAACGACCCGCGCACAAGCCCGGCCATGATCTCGGCGAGCGTCGCGATGTGATCCTCCGGCTCGGCCACCCCGTCCTCGCGCGCGATGCCGAGCCGCTCCATCTCGGCGCGCACCTTGGCAAGCGGCTTCTCGTGCAGGAAGCCGGTCAGGTAGTAGCTCGCATAGGGCAGGAGCTCGCCCCGCCCGAGGCCGATGAAGAGGTCGTGGAACTCGCGCTCGAGCGCGGCGGGCTCGGCCGAGCGGGCAGCCTCGGCGAGCGCGCCGCGGGCGGCGCCGAGCGGGGTGTCATCGCCGCCGAGCGCGGCGAGCTGGCGGAGCAGCGCCGCATCCGGAGCCCGGGCGAGAAGGCGCGACAAGAGGCCCCAGTGCAGCGCGCGCATCTCCTCGACCGGGTCGGCCGGGTCGCCTTCGGGATAGAGGTCGGGCCGCAGGATCCCGCGCGGCACGCCGGAGGCCGACTCGACCGCCAGCACCCGCTCGGCCGGGACGCGCTGCCAGTGGGATACGGAGGGCTGCGAGATGCCGAGACGGCGGGCGAGCTCGCTGACCCCGCCGCAGGCGCGGATCGCGGCCTCGAGCCCAGGCTCTCTCCCGGTCGTTCCTATCTCCATAGGGCAACGCTATGCCTGAGCGGGCACGTCGGTCAATAGCGCGTGACCCAGCGCTTCCGCCGGCCCGACGGCCGCGCCGCGCTGGCCCGGACCCGAACCGTTCCGGGCACGACACGTCGGCTGGCGAATACCCGACCCGCACGCTCAGCTTGGCACGGCTCCGCCATGGCGCGGCCGCGTCGCCACGACCCTCTTCGGGCCGTCCGCCGTCGTGCCGTCGAGGGGCGCGGGAGCGGGTGTCGGCGGGCGTGGCATAGCGTCGGCGGGAGGCGCCTCGGCGATCGGCTCCGCCGTCACCGGCCCGGCGGAAAGGCGCACCGGCGCGGGCGGCGGCGCCTCGTCCGCGGGTGGTGCGCCGGCGGCCTGGTGCGGCCCGGCCGGCGCCTCGCCTTCCGCCGGCGGCGACCCGTCGCGACGCTCCGGGTGCGCGGGGTCGGGGCGGGCGAGGTTGAGGATGCGGTCCGCCAGCGCCTCGACATCGGGGCCGGAGGCGATGTCGGCCACGTAGCCCGGGGCACCCCCGGGAACGTTCCAGTCCCAGGCGTAGTCGGCCGGGCCGATGAAGTCCCGGATCGTCGGGTCGACGCTCCAGGCTCGCCGGAGCGCGGCGTTCCTGAGCGCCGCCGGCACCCCCTTGCGGAGAAAGGCGGTGATGTCGGTCCCGGCCGTCAGCGTCTCGATCGGGGGCAGCGAGGCGAGGTCGATCTCGGGCTCGGGCTCGGGCCCGGGTCCCGCGGCTGGCGCCGCAGCGGCCCCGACGGGCGCGGCCACCGGCGCTGCCACCGGCGCGGCGGCGTTCGGGGGAGAGGGCGAGGCGGCGGGGAGGGGCGGGGTGTCGCGCGTCTCCCTGCCCCCCGCGCGCTTGAGCCGCGACCAGCGGGAGAGGAAGCCCTCGCCGCTCCCGTCCTCCTCAGCCATCGCCCCCCACCCGGCGGCGGACGCCGAGCGCCTCCGGGTCGGCCCGGTCGCGCCTGCGCTTGTGGAAGCCGCGCTCGACATGATGGGCGGCGACGAAATCCTCGAGCGCCTCGCGGATCTGCCCCGGCATCGGCACGGTCTCGATCACGTCGGAGCCCGCCGTCGTCATCGCCTCCGCCTCGCCCGGGTCGGCCAGCACGGCGACGAGCTGCATCCCCGGCGGCTCCGCGCAGGGCCTCAGCACAACCCACAGCACCGGCGCGCCGCTCTCGAGATTGGCCTTGTAGTTGGGCGTCTCCGAGGAGAAGAAGCTCACCCGCGCGCTGCCGGCGATGTAGGCGGTGAGGTCCCTGCCCTCGCGCAGCACCGTCCACGGGGCCGCCGCGGTCTCGCCCGGCAGCACCGCGACGGGCACCCAGAGATGCTCGGCCCAGGGCGTGCTGGCGGCGCGGCGCTCGACCACGACGGCGACGGTGTGATGCTCCTCGGCCAGCATCCCGCCCCCCCCTCAGGCAGCCTGCGCCTGCCTCAGCGGCAGGCCGGCGAGCAGGTTCTGCGGCTTCATCCGCACGGTCTTTCCCGGTGTCATGGCCAAGGCGAGATAGACCGGCCGCCCGGCGACGCGCGGCAGCATCTCTGCCGGGTCCTCGAACTCGAGGCGGAACAGCGCCAGCACCCGGCCCAGCTCCGCCGGCCCGACCCTCTCGCCGTTCCAAAGGCGCGTGCAGATCGCCGTCGCCTCCGCATCGAGGCCGACATACCAGGCCCAGGCCTCGTCATGGATCGTCTGGAGGGGCTGCACCGAGACGGCGACGCCGAGGAGGTGCCGCACCCAGGCCTCGATCACGCGCGCGAGCGCGTCCTGACCCTCGCGGCCGAAGGTGAGGTCGAGCACGGTGTCGAAGCGGTCCGACCGCTCCCAGTAGAGCGAGGCGTTCCCGGGAGAGAGCACGTCGAGCTCGAC
>Ga0272446_1004185_pt1 | contig 17334 bp, 13 predicted proteins | sample YNPCB0061_FD_194587 | JGI IMG/M metagenome (GOLD analysis project Ga0272446, IMG submission 194587) | Hot spring microbial mat communities from Yellowstone National Park, WY, United States - YNP-CB-006-1 | ecosystem: Environmental > Aquatic > Thermal springs > Hot (42-90C) > Sediment | place... | reverse complement strand
CGGTGCGCCAGCGAAGCTGGCGCACCGCAACGCCAACAACACCCAGGTTGGGAGAGGGGGGGAGGGGGGTGAGGGCAAGCAGCGCATCAGGACGCCATCCGCCAGAAACTCTACACCTGAGAGCTCCCAACCTCCCCCCGCTGGGGGGAGGAGTCTAGCTCCCTCCCCCAGCGGGGGAGGGCTGGGGAGGGGGCGAAGTGCTTCTTTGCAAGGTATTGGCCTTAGACATAGTTCAAACCTGCTTGACAAGCTGGGGTTCAGCTCCACAGCTCTACACCTCCACACCCCCACACCTCCACACCTCCACACTCCTGCCTGTGGTATCCTGACTCCAGAGTCCGATCAGCTGGAAAGGATACCGCAACCTCATGCCAGGACGACTCTGGATTGCGTCACTTCTGATGCTGCTGCTCGCCGGCTGTGGGCCCACCTCCGGCGCCACGCCGGCTCCCACGCTCGCGCCGCCGCCCGCGGCGCGCCCGCCGGCTACCATGGCCCCTGCGCCAACGTCGCCCGTCGCCGCGCCCTCCGCGGCGGATCTCACCAGGCTCAGCTTCCGCCTGGAGCCCGTCGTGCAGGGGTTGAACCAGCCAACCCATGTGACCAGCGCGGGCGATGGTAGCGGCCGGCTCTTCGTGGTCGAGCAGGCCGGGCGGGTGCGCATTGTGCGCGATGGGCAGTTGCTGCCCGAGCCCTTCCTCGCTATTGAGCCGCTGGTCGGCTCGCGCGGCAATGAACAGGGCTTGCTGAGCATCGCCTTCCATCCCCGTTTTGCCGAGCATGGGACGTTCTTTGTTAACTACACCAACCGCGATGGCGCGACCGTCGTGGCCCGCTACCGGGTCGCGGCCACTAACCCCGACCAGGCCGATCCGGCCAGCGCCAGCATACTGCTGACCATCGATCAGCCCGCCGCCAACCACAACGGTGGCCTGCTCGTGTTCGGCCCCGACGGCTATCTCTACATCGGCACCGGCGACGGCGGCGCCGCCGGCGACCCCTGGGGCAACGGCCAGCGCCTCGACACGCTGCTCGGCAAGTTGCTGCGCATCGACGTGGACGGCGGCGCGCCCTACGCCATTCCCGCCGACAATCCCATGCTGAACCGCGCCGACGCGCGACCCGAGATCTGGGCCTACGGCCTGCGCAACCCCTGGCGCTTCTCCTTCGACCGGGCCACCGGTGATTTGTTCATTGCCGACGTGGGCCAGAATGAGTGGGAGGAGGTCCACTTCCAGCCCGCGGGTAGCCCCGGCGGCGAAAACTACGGCTGGAACGTCATGGAGGGCGACGCCTGCTTCCGCGCTCAGCGCTGTGACCAGACGGGCCTCACGTTGCCCGTGGCGGTCTACGCCCACGGCTCGCCCGCGGGCGGCTGCTCGATCACGGGCGGCTACGTCTACCGTGGGGCGGCCTTCCCCCAGCTTGTGGGCACGTACCTCTACACTGATTATTGCAGCGGCAACCTGTGGGGGCTGCGCAGCGACGGCGCCGGGTGGGTCAGTAGCCTGGTCGGCACCTTTGCGATCAACGCCAGTTCGTTTGGCGAGGACGAGGCCGGCGAGCTCTACCTGACCGATCGCGACGGCGGTGGGCTCTACCGGCTGGTGGTCGAGTAGTCGGTCCGCCCGAGGGCCTGCTCCACAACGGTGGCGGCGCGCAGCAGGGTGGTCTCGGCCCAGGGCTGCGCGACGAGCTGGAGCGCAAGCGGCAGCCCGTCGGCGTCGCGTCCGGCGGGCAAGGTGAGCGCGGGCCAGCCCAGGCAGTTGAAGGGGATGGCGAGGCCGTTGTTGGCCGGCACGCCGCGGGCCGGTACCGGCCCGGGGTGGATCGGCGTTACCAGCAGGTCTAGCCCGGACAGGCGCTCCGTCACGGCCCGGCGCAGCACGGCGCGGGCCTGCTGTGCCTGGATGAAGGCCCCCGCCTCGTAGGCGAAGTTGGCGAGCAGGCGCTGGCGCGGAAATTCGCCATAGTCGTCGAGGCGGGTCTGCAGCCAGGGCAGGTGGAAGGCGGCTGCCTCCATACCCAGGAGCGCCGTACCGAGCACGCGCAGCCGATCGAGTTCGGGCACGTCGAGTTCGACCAGGCCGGCACCCGCGGCGGTCAGCGCTTCGGCGCCCCGGCGGGTCGCCGCCAGCTGCGCCGGGCCCGCGGGCGGCTGGCCCGAGCCGTCATCACGCAGCAGGCCCACACGCAAGCCGCGTACACCCGCTTCCAGACCAACCGGGGTAAACGGTGCAGCCTGGTGCAGCGTGCGCCCGTCGCGCGGGTCGGGGCCGGCCAGCACCGCCAGCAGTGCGGCGGCATCGGCGACGCTGCGCGCCAGTGGGCCGAGGTGGTCCAGTGACCAGGAGAGCGGGACGGCGCCAGCCAGGCTGGTGCGTCCCCAGGTGGGCTTGAGGCCAACCAGGCCGCAGAAGGCGGCGGGGATGCGGATCGAGCAGCCGGTGTCGGTGCCCAGCGCGGCGAGCGCCATGCCCGTGGCCACGGCCGCCGCCGAGCCGCTGCTGGAGCCGCCGGTGTCGCGGGTGGGATCGAAGGGATTGGCGGTGGAGCCGTAGTGGGCGTTGTTCGATCCGGGTGAGTAGGCAAACTCGGACAAGCGGGTCTTGCCGATGATCACGGCCCCGGCGGTGCGCAACCGGACCACCGCGGTGGCGTCAGTGGCTGCAACCAGCCCGGCGCAGATCTTCGAGCCGGCAGTGGTGGGCAGCCCGGCCATGTCCAGCAGATCCTTCACCGCCAGCGGAATGCCGTGGAGCGGGCCGCGGTCCTGGCCGGCAGCCAGCTCGGCCTCGGCGCGGCGGGCGTCGGCGAGCGCTTGCTCAGCGAGCACCAGCTGAAAGGCGTTGAGCTGGCCGTCGAGCGCCGTGACGCGGGCCAGCGCCGCTTCGAGCAGGGCGGTGGGCGTGGTGGCGCCCGCGCGGATGGCGGCCGCGGCGCCGAGCAGCGTTTCGGCGGGGGCGGGCGCTGCGCTGGCCGTGGTGACCTGCGTGGCCGCAGCGGGGGCCGGCAGGCTGCCGGCGTCGAGGTAGTCGGGTAGCGTCTCGCCCGGCAGCCCGGCGACGATGCGCGCGAAATCGGCCAGCCGGCTCAGAAAACCCCTCGCCTGGATGCCCGTCAGGTCGTCGTCAGTGGCCGGGATGGCCGCCGCCCGCAGATTGGCCCGCAGTCGGTCGATGGCGCTGGTCATGGTAATGTCCTTGCACTCTTTCGGGTTTCTGGCTGAAGGCCCTCACCCTCGTTTCCACTCCCTCAGGCATGTTTCAGAATCGGCCATGCCAGTGTGACCGTTACTCCCCAGCTCCCCAGCTCCCCAGCTCCCCAGCTCCCCAGCTCAGTTTGAACCATAGCTTAGCGCGCCGGGTCGGTCAACGCCTCGGTGTAGACGTCCTCGATCCGCTCGAGCATCCGCTCCAGGCCGAACTCGCGGGCCGCCCGCGCGCGACCGGCCGCGCCAAGGGCGCGGGCGAGCGCGGGGTTGGCCACCAGCACCTGGAGGGCGCGGGCTAGCGCCGGCACATTGTCGGGCGGCACGACGAAGCCGGTGCGCCCGTGCAGCGTCACGTAGCTGGTGCCGGTGCCCAGTTCGGTGGTGACCACCGGCAGGCCAGCGGCCTGGGCCTCCACCTGGGCCATGCCGAAGGCCTCGCTCCGCTCCACCGCGGGCAGCACGAAGACGTCGGCGGCGTGGTAGAAGGCCCGCAGCTCGGCCTCCGGCTGCTCGCCCACGAAGTGGACGCGGCCAGCGAGCCCCAGGCTGGCGGCGAGGTGCTCCAGGTCGGCGCGGCGCACCGTGGCATCGCCGCCGACGAAGACGGCGCGGGCGGGCACGTCGGCCATCGCGCGCACCAGCCGGTCGGCGCCCTTGTAGTAACGCAGGCGGCCGACGAAGAGCACGAGCGGGCCCGGGAAGCGGGCGCGCAGCGCCGCCACCCGGGCCGGGTCGGCCGTGGCGAAGCGTTCCAGCGGCACCCCCAGGGGCACCACCCGGCAGCGCGAGGCCAGCGGGGCCAGGAGTGGCGAGGAGCGGATGTAGGCCGGGCTGGTGGCGATGATCCGCGCCGCCCGCCGGAGCGTCCAGCGGAAGAGCGGCGCGAGCGCCCACGCCAGCCGCCGCTGGCGCACAATGTCGCTGTGGTAGGTCACCACGAGCGGCGTGCGCCGCGCGGCGAGCAGGGCCGCCAGGTCGCCGGGGGGGAAGGGGTGGTGCAGGTGTACCAGCTCGGGCCGGGCGCGGGCCAGCAGGAGGGGCAGCGCCGGGCAGAGCGGCGTGGAGGCCAGCGTCGCCAGGCGTCCGGCCCTGATGATGCGCAGCCCGTTTCGTTGCTCCACGCTCGTGCGGTGAGCGGCGCCGCTGACCAGCACGCTGACGGTGTGGCCGTGGGCCGCCTGCCCCTCGGCCAGCAGCCGCAGGTGGTGCTCGATCCCGCCGAGCACCGGGTCGTACGCCTTGTACAGGTGGAGGACGCGCATAGGCGCCATTATACGCCGTGCAGCGTGTTACAATACAGCTGTTTTGTCGACACCTCAGGGCGTGTGCAACGTCTTTGGGTCAGCACAGCCGTCATCACCGGAGGCGGACGTTGCACGATCCTGCTGGCAAACCTGGGTAGGCGGGCGGGACGCCCACGCACCCGGCACAGGAAACACGGAGGTTGCCGGTAGTCTCCGTGCACAAGCCCTGGTGGGCACGGTTCCTGAGTTGAGTAGCCAACGAAAGTGCTGTATGGACGCAGTCCTCGTGCTCGAAGATGGCCGGGTCTTTCCGGGGCGCTCCTTCGGGGCGCCGGGCCAGTGTATCGGTGAGGTGGTCTTCCACACCGGGATGACCGGCTACCAGGAGATCCTCACCGACCCGTCGTACTGCGGCCAGTTGGTGACGATGACCGCGCCGCATATCGGCAATACCGGGGTGAATGACTTTGATCCGGAGTCGCTGCGCCCTCAGGTGGCCGGCTTTATTGTGCGCAGCTACAGCGAGGCGTACAGCTCGTGGCGAGCGCGGGGCAGCCTGGCCCAGTTGCTGCGCGATCACCAGATCGTGGCGATCAGCGACGTGGATACGCGGGCGCTGACGCGCCATATCCGCACCGCGGGCGCGATGCGCGGCATTATCGCCACGACCAGCGAGCCTGTCGAGACGCTGCTGGCCCGGGCACGCCAGGCCCCGCCTATGGAGGGCCTTGACCTGACCCGCGTGGTTAGCTGTGAGGAGCCCTACCACTGGGCCGAGGGCTCGGCGCCCTTTGGCCCGGTCTATCCAGATGGCGTCCCCCCGCTCACCTACCACGTCGTCGCCTACGACTTCGGTCTCAAGCGCACCATTCTGCGCCGCCTGGTGGATCACGGCTGCCGCGTCACGGTCGTGCCCGGTTCGACGCCGGCGAGCGAGGCGCTGGCGCTCCAGCCCGACGGCATCTTCTACTCCAACGGCCCCGGCGACCCGGCGGCGACGGTCTACGCCTTCGAGACGCTACGCGCGCTCCTCGGGCGCACACCGGTCTTTGGCATCTGCCTGGGCCACCAGTTGATGGGCCTGGCCCTCGGCGGCAAGACCTACAAGCTGCCCTTCGGCCACCACGGCGCCAACCACCCCGTGCGCTACCTGGCCACTGGCCGCGTCGAGATCACCTCGCAGAACCACGGCTTTGCGGTCGACCCGGACACGCTGCCGGCTGAGGTCGAGATCACCCACATCAATCTGAATGATCAGACGGTGGAGGGGCTGCGCCACGCCGGCCTTGGCTGCTTCAGCGTGCAGTACCACCCCGAGGCCGGCCCCGGCCCCCACGACGCTACCTACCTGTTCCGCGAGTTTACGGCGCTTATGGCGGCGTGGAGGCAGCGGGACAGCGGGGTAGTGGGGTGACGGGCAGAATTCGCCCTTCGGCAGCTCGATACGTAATGGACGATCCGACCAATATTCCCGACATCGACCCTCGCAATCGCCTCAATGACCTCACCGGTCGCGAGTGGACCTATGCGCTCCGCTCGGTGATCAGCACGCGCTATCCAACCAGGGGCCCCGAGGGCTACGCCCACGAGTTGCGCCGGGCCCACCCCTCGCCCAAGCCACCCCAGTTGCTCGCCGAGCTGGTGCGCTTCTTCACCCGCCGCGGCGGTCACGTGCTCGACCCCTTTGCCGGGGCCGGCAGCACCCTGATCGCCTGTTCGCTTGAGGGACGCAGCGCAGTGGGGGTGGATCTCTCGCCGGAATACGCCGCGATCTACCGTGCCGTCTGCGCGCGCCTGGGCCTGGAGCCTCAGCCCTATCTGGTGGGCGACGCGCGGCGCCTTCCCGACCTCGCAGCCATTGGTGAGCGGCCCTTCGACCTGATCCTCACCGATCCGCCCTATGCCGCGATGCAGGCCCGTGAGAAGACCGGCGAGCGCAAGAAGCGTGGTGCGAGCGCGGCCACCCCCTTCACCACCTCACCAGACGACCTGGGCAACCTCGACTACTGGGCGTTCCTGGACGCGCTCCGCCTGGTGCTGGAGGGCGCGCTGCCCCGCCTCAAGCCTCGCGGCCACCTGGTGCTCTTCACCAAGGATCTGCAGCCCACGCTGGAGCATCACAATATGCTCCACGCCGACATCGTGGCCACGCTGCGCGCGCTGCCGGGCCTGGAGTTTCGCGGCTACCGCATCTGGCACGACCAGAGCCTCAACCTCTACCCCTTCGGCTACCCCTTCGCCTTCGTTGCCAACCAGGTCCATCAGTTCATTCTGATCTTCCGCTATCTGCCCGCAGCGAGCACCTGAGGTGGAGCAGCCGGAGCCGCCGCGGCAGCGAATGCCGCTTCTGCCGGCCTGGCCGCTGGGCTGCGCCGTGGCGGTGCTGAGCCTGCTGTTGATGGTCAACCTGGTGGGCCTGCTGGGCATTCTCGCCGCGGCCGGTGGTGGTCCCCCGTGGCTGGTGATCGGCGTCCCACTGGCGGCTGGCCTGACGGTGCTGCTCGCTCAACTTGGCGGCTGGGCGCTGCTGCGGCGCCGCAACCCCTACGCCGCGCGCGTGCTACTCTGGGGCTTCGGGCTGACCCTCGCCCTCGCCGCGGCGATCACGGTGGCGCTCAATCTCGTCGACCATCTCACGCTGCGCGCTTCGCACCGTAACGAGATTGGTGTGGAAGGTGCTCTGCCCGGCCAGGTCGGCCAGGTCGTCGGGGGTGGTCCAGTTGATGTTGCGGCCATCGGGCGAGAGGCTGGCCCAGTGGCCCTTGGGGGCCACGGCGACGCCGGGGGGCACATCGTCGGTGATAACGGCCTGCAGGCGGCACCAGCCGCGCTCATTCGCGACGATCACCTCGTCGCCGGCAACGATGCCGCGTGATGCCGCGTCGGCCGGGTTGAGCTCGATGAATGGCGCCCCCTCCCGGGCGCGCAGGCTCGGCTGGTTGGCCATGCTCGACGAGACGAAGTGGTGCGAGGCCCCCGAGAGCACCACCAGGCGCTCGTCATTGGGATGGGCGGCACGGAAGGCCGGCGGCTCCACATAGTCGGGCAGCGGGTCGAGGCCCTGGGCGGCCATGGCGCGACTGAACAGCTCCACCTTGCCTGAGGGGGTGGCAAAGACCCCGCCGGCAAAGGGCACCTCGGCCCCGTCGAGGTGGAGTGGCACGGTGCCCTCGGCCTGAAGCCGCTCCAGGGTGATGCCGGCGAGGAAGGGGTTCCGCGCGCGGCTCGCGTCGAGCACGCCGCGGATGGCCTCTTCGCCAGACTCCTGGAGCCAGGGCTCCGTGTAGCCCATCCCGGCGGCCAGCAGGCGCATCACGTCCCAGTTGCTCTTCGCCTCGCCGCGTGGCGCGATCGCGGGCTGGTTGTACTGCAGAAATCGGTGGCCGTAGGCCCGGTGCAGGTCCACGTGCTCCAGCTGGGTCGTCGCCGGCAGCACAATGTCGGCGTAGCGGGCCGTATCGGTCATGAACTGTTCGTGAACCACGGTGAAAAGATCATCGCGCTGCAGGCCCGCGACGATCAGGCCGGCGTTGGGCGAGGAGGCCACCGGGTTGGCGCCGAAGACATAGAGCGCCATGATCGGCGGATCACGCACCTCGCCGGTGAGCGCTGCGCCGAGGCGGTTCATGTTGACCCAGCGTGGCGTAGGCGGGCAGTCCGCGGCGTGACCCACCGCTGCCCCGTCCCAGGTAGCGTAGCCGCCGGTGGAGTAGGCCAGGCCACCACCGCGCACGCCATACTGGCCCACCACGGCGGGCAGGCAGCAGAGCGCGCGGAAGGTCTGGCCGCCATTCTGGTGGCGTTGCACGCCGTCGGCGGTCTTGAGCAGGGCGGGCTTCGTCGTAGCGTAGCGGCGGGCCAGCGCGACGATCGTCGCCGCGGGCACGCCGGTGATCGCGCTCGCCCGTTCGGGGGGGTACTGCAGCGCCCGCTCGCGCAGTTCGCGCCAGCCCAGACTGTGGGCCTCCAGCCAGGCCTCGTCGTGCAGATCCTCGCTGAAGATCACCTGCAGCATACCGAGCGCCAGGGCGGCATCGCTGGCCGGGCGGAGCTGGATGTGCTCGTCCGCGGAGCGGGCGCTGAGCGTGCGGCGCGGGTCGATCACTACCACAGAGGTGCCCTGCTTCTGCGCCTCACGCAGGAAGGGCATAAAGTGCGGCGCGGTGCTGGCCGGATTGTGGCCCCAGATCAATACCAGCCGGCTATGGCGCACATCGGCGTAGTCGGCGCTGTGGCGCGCGCCCAGCGTCGCAGACACCGCCGCGTGGGCGGCGGCGGAGCAGATCGTGCGCTCGAGCCCGCTGGCGCCCATGCGGTTCCAGAGCCGCTCGTTGCAGATGCTCATCTGCAGCAGGCCGAGGGTGCCGCTGTACGAGTAGGGCAGGATGGCTGCTGCGCCGTGGCTGGCGATGATCGCCTGCCAGCGGGCGGTGATCGTGGCAAGCGCCTCCTCCCAGCTGATACGCTCCCAGCGATCGGCGCCCTTCGGGCCCACACGGCGCAGCGGGGTGAGCAGCCGGTCGGCGCTGTAGACGCGCTCGAGGTACGGGCGCACCTTGGCGCAGAGCCAGCCACGGGTGACCGGGTGCGCCCCGTCGGCGTAGAAGCGCAGCGCGCGCCCGTCCTGGACCTCGGTGAGCGTGGCGCAGGTGTCGGGGCAATCGTGGGGGCAGGCGCCGCGAACAATGGTCAGCACAGGGTCGTGCATGGCAGCCTCCAGCAGGTGGTGGCGTCGAGTTGTGGGCCACGAAACGGTGCCATGATACCACGTCCCCAGTTCGCCCCCACGAGTATGGTACGGATGGTATACTGCGAATGGTCGTAGCGTTCTGGTGACACCAAATCCAGTTGGCAGTTCCGCATTGTCGTTGCCGTCATCGCTCATCGTGACGCCATGTGCGGCAATCTGCAATCCAAAATCTGCAATCGGAAATGGTATGACATCCTGACGCTGCGCACCGCCTGCTGCTGGCGCTGAATTGCCACCGCAGGGCCTGCTGCGCTTCACCCGCCAGGCGCGGCGGTCGGATCGTTCGACCAGACCAACCCCCAGCAGACGAAGGAGCTTCCACCATGCTCGACCGCGCCCACGCCCTCGCCAACGAACTCGTGCGTCTCCGGCGTGACATCCATGCCCACCCGGAGCTTGGCTTTCAGGAGACGCGCACCGCCGCCCTCGTGGCTGACACCCTCGGCGAGATCGGTGGCATAACCATCCGCACGGGGGTGGCGAGAACCGGTGTCGTCGGCGACCTGGGTGATGCGAACGGGCCGACCATCGCCATCCGGGCCGATATGGACGCGCTGCCCATCATAGAGGCTACCGCGCACGGTTTCGCCTCCGCCAACCCCGGTGTCATGCACGCCTGTGGCCACGACGCCCATACCGCCATGCTGCTCGGCGCCGCCCACCTGCTGCGCGAGCGTTTCGCCGTCGAGGGCCTGCGCGGACGGGTTCGCTTTGTGTTCCAGCCCTCCGAAGAGGCCTGCGATCGCGAGGGCAAGAGCGGCGGGCTGCGTATGGTCGAGGAAGGGGTGATGGCCGAGGTGGATGCGGTGATCGCGCTGCACGTCGACTCCATGCTGCCCTTCGGCCAGGTCTGCATCCGCTCCGGCTGGACCTCGGCGGCCGTCGACGATTTCGCCGGCGTGCTCCTCGGCAGCGGCGGTCACGGCGCTTCACCCCACGAGGGCAGCGATCCGGTGTTTATGCTCATCCCGGTGCTCACCGCGCTCTACGGGATCAAGGCCCGCCGCATCGATCCGGTGGAACCTGGTATCCTCAGTGTGGGGGTGGTGCGGGGTGGTCAGGCCACCAATGTCATCCCCAGCGAGGTCGAGCTCCAGGGAACGCTGCGCAGCTACAGCCCCCGCGTGCGCGAGCTACTGATCGCCGAGGTGGAACGGGCCTTTGCCGTCAGCCGGGCCTACGGCGGCGACTACCGGCTCACTGTTCAGCACGGCTACCCCGCAGGCTGGAACGATGAGCGGGTCGCCGGCTGGCTTGAGCAGGTGGCCGGCACCTTCCTCGGTGAACGGGCCTTCGACCATTCGGCCCCCGGCCTCGGCGCCGAAGATTTCGCCTATATGTGCCAGCAGGTGCCCGGCGCGATGCTCATGCTCGGCGCGGCTATCGGCGATGGCGTTGCGCGCGCCCACCACACGCCGATCTTCGACATCGATGAGCGCTGCCTGCCCATCGGCGCCGCCATCCTCGCCGAGACGGCCGTCCGCTTCCTCAAGGGCGAGGTTGCGCTCTAGAGCGCCGGTGATGCATGTATCAATGTTCATCACACGTACCGCGCCTCCTCGCCGCGCGCATGGCCCTGGCCTGGCCATCAGGTGCGTTGTGCAGCGCTGCGCCGGCCAGAGCTGGCGTAGAGCAAGATGCCGAGCACGATCGCGCCGAGCACCAGCAGTGCCAGCAGCTTGATCAGCGGCGCCACGTCGAGCAGGGCGATCGCCCCGAAGACGGCGCTGAGCCCGTAGTAGATCCAGACCACCTGGCGCTGTGAGAGGCCCATGTCGAGCAGCCGATGGTGAAGATGGTCGCGCCCGGCGTGGGCAGCGCCCCGGCCCTGGATGGTGCGGGTGAGGATGAGCCAGGCCATGTCGATCAGCGGCACGCCCAGCACGAGCAGTGCCGTCGCCAGCTTGGCCCCGCCGATGATCGCGCTCACCCCGAGGATATAGCCAAGGCTCATCGCACCCACGTCGCCCATGAAGGTGCGCGCCGGGTGCATATTGAACGGCAGAAACCCGGCGCACGCGCCTGCCAGTGCGATCGGGAGCATGGCCACGGTGTACTGTGGCGGCTCCAGGCTCAGGGTATGCAGCCCCAGCACCAGCGCGGCGATCAGCGTCACGCCCGCCGCGAGCCCGTCGAGCCCATCCGCCCAGTTGACCATGTTCTGCATGCCGACGATCCAGAAGACGGTCGCGCCGATCGCCAGCCAGGGGCTCAGATTGTGCAGGTGGACCTGGTCGACAAAGGGGAAGTTGAAGGCGGTGATGATGATCCCGCGCGCCTCGGTCGGGTTGCCCAGCGCGTCGGGGTAGAGGGTCCGGTCCCAGAGGTATGGGCCGACCGCGATCAGCGCGGCGAGCACATGCACGGCCAGGCGGCCCGTGGCCGGCAGATCGTACAGGTCATCGATCAGGCTGACGATCGCCACCAGGCTGGCGCCGGTGAGCAGCAGGCCGAGGCGCAGGTACTCGAATGGCGACCGATCGAGCAGGGGGGTCAGGTGTTCGAGCGCGAGGCTCAGCAGCAGTGCGGCCGTGAAGCCGGCGATCATCGCCAGGCCGCCTACAGTGGGAGTGGGCGCGCGGTGCACGTGGCGTGGCCCCGTCGCCGCCAGCCAGCCCTCGTGCCGGCTGAGCCGGATCAGCGGCGGCACAAGCAGCGCCGTCGCCGCGCAGGCGACCACGAACGTGGTGGCGAGCACCAGGGCAAGCATGCCCGTTTACCCGGTGCCGAACTGCCGGTCGCCAGCGTCGCCGAGGCCCGGCACGATGTAGCCTCGCTCATCGAGATGGCTGTCGATGGCGGCGAGGTGGATCGGCACATCGGGATGGGCGTGGCTGAGCGCGCGCACCCCCTCCGGGGCAGCGATCAACCCGAGAAACTTGATCCGCCGCGCGCCCCAGGCCTTGAGAATATCAACCGCAGCTACGGCCGAGCCCCCCGTCGCCAGCATAGGGTCGACCACGATCGACAGGTCGATATCGGGCTCTTTGGGCAGCTTGTTGTAATAGGTGACCGGCTGCAGCGTCTCGTGGTCGCGGTAGAGACCGAGGTGCCAGACGTGGACCGTCGGCAGGATGTCGATGATCGCCTCCGACATGCCCAGGCCCGCGCGCAGGATGGGGATCACGCCGACCCGTTCGGCCACCTCATAGCCCTGGGCCGAACCGAGCGGCGTCTGGACCGTCAGCGGCGCCAGGGGCAGGTCCTCCGAGGCCTCGTAGAAGAGCAACTGGGCGATCTCGCGCACCAGTTCGCGGAACTTCTTCGGCTCGGTCAGTTCGCTGCGCAGCAGCGCCAGCTTGTGCTGCACCAGGGGGTGCAGCGAGACGCGCACCTTGTCGGCCATGGTCTACCCTTCTGACAGCTTGTAGCCGACGCCGCGCACGGTGACGATCAACTGGGGCCGCGAGGGCACCGTCTCGACCTTCTCACGCAGGCGACGTACACAGACATCCACCAGATTGGTCTCGCCGACGTACTCATAGCCCCAGACCTCGCGAAAGAGCGTCTCCCGGTCGAAGACCTGGCCAGCGTTGGCGGCGAGGAAGTAGAGCAGTTCAAACTCCATCGGCGTGAGATTGACTTCCTGGCCACGCACGGTGACCCGGTGGCGCGGCTCGTCGATCTCGAGGGGCCCTACCCGCACGATTGGTGGGGCGCGCCGCGCCTTGTAGCCCTCCACACGGCGCAGAATCGCCTCGACCCGGGCAATCAGTTCGACTGTCTTGAATGGTTTGGTGATATAGTCATCGGCGCCAAGCTCGAACCCGTGGACGATGTCATCGGTGCCGTCACGGCTCGTGAGGATGACGATCGGCACATCGCTCTGCTCGCGGATGCGCTGGCAGGCTTCGAAGCCGTCCACATAGGGCATCATCACGTCGAGGATGACCACATCGAAGGGCTGATGTTCGAACGCCTTGAGCGCATCGAGGCCGTTGCTGACGGACGTCAGTTCGTAGCGCGGGTCCTTCAGCGTGATCTGGATGAGCTCAGCGATCGAGGGGTCATCATCGGCGACCAGAATTCGCCGCGGCGCCTGTGGCTCCTCGGCGATACGGTCGGCTATGCGACGGATAGGCGGCATACAGCAAGCATCGCGGACAAAGGAGGCAGGATGTTACAGGAGGTGCGGCGTTCCGCCGGCGTCCTGCGCTCCGCCTCCCACATCCATCCCTATGGCATGGTTCAGGAGCGGGCGTTCTCGCTTGACAGTTGCTCTCCAGCTCCACAGCTCTATATCTCCACAGAACCGGTCTGCAGAGCTGTTGAGCTGTGGAGCTAAAGGCTGGATTGTCAAGCGCGTTTGAACCATGTCTATACGGCTTCATCCAGGCGCCGGCGGTACTCAGGGCGCTCGGTGCGCGGCACCAGGATGGGATGGCCGCGCCCGGCCACCACCTCGGCGTTGACAATGCAGCGCCCGATGTGCTCCTGGGCGGGCACCTCGTACATCACCTCGAGCAGCACCTCCTCAACGATGCTGCGCAGCGCCCGCGCCCCCGTCCTGGACTGCATCGCCCGCTCGACGACCGCCTCGAGCCCGTCGGGCGTAAACTCGAGCTCGACGTGGTCAAGGGCGAGCAACTTCTGGTACTGCTTGATCACGGCATTGCGTGGCTCGGTGAGGATGCGCAGCATCGCCTCGTGGGTAAGCGGTTCGAGGCCCACCACGACAGGCAGGCGACCGATGAACTCGGGGATGAAGCCATAGCGCATCAGGTCATCGGGGTTGATCTGGGCGATCAGCCTGGCGTGGTCCTCGGCAGTTGCGGCCACCTTCTGGCTGCCGAAGCCCAGCAGGTTCTGGCCACGCACGCGCCTGGCGATCACCTCCTCGATGCCCTCGAAGGCGCCGCCGCAGATGAAGAGCACGTTGGTCGTATCGAAGGAGATATACTCCTGTTGCGGATGCTTGCGGCCTGGCAGCGGTGGCACGTGGGCCACGCCGCCCTCGAGGATCTTGAGCAGCGCCTGTTGCACGCCCTCGCCCGAGACATCGCGGGTGATCGAGGGGTTGTCGGCCTTGCGGGCGATCTTGTCGATCTCATCGATGTAGATGATCCCGGTCTGGGCGCGCTCGACATCGCCATCGGCGGCCTGGATCAGGCGCAGCAGGATGTTCTCCACGTCCTCGCCCACATAGCCGGCCTCGGTGAGCGCCGTCGCATCGGCGATGGCGAAGGGCACATCCAGAATGCGCGCCAGCGTCTGGGCGAGCAAGGTCTTGCCGCTGCCAGTGGGGCCAAGCAGCAGGATATTGCTCTTGCTGATCTCGACCTCGTCGATCTTGGAGCCGGCGCGGATCCGCTTATAGTGGTTATAGACCGCCACCGAAAGCACGATCTTCGCCCGGTCCTGCCCCACGACGTACTGGTCGAGCTTCTCACGCAGCTTGCGCGGCGTGGGCAGCCGTGAGGGGCCGGGCGGTGTGTTCCGGCGCGGCGTCGCCATCTGCTGCTCGGTCTCCTCGGCGATGATCGCGCTGCAGAGCGCCACGCACTCATCGCAGATGAAGACGGTACCGGGGCCCGCGATGAGGCGCTGCACCTCATCCTGGCCCCGGCCACAGAACGAGCAGACGTAGGCGCCACGGCCACTATTGCGGGAACGGGTCATCTGCTGTCTCCGGTTGGTAGTCGCCGGGCTGGCGGTCGTCAGGCGGCCCGGCGCGAACACTGCCGCGCGCCTGACGACCGGCACCTGCCTGCGTGGTTACTTCTTCTCGGCCAGGTCATCGCGACTCAGGATCTCATCGATGATGCCATACTCCTTCGCCTGTTGCGGCGTCATGTAGGCATCGCGGTCGAAGTCGCGCGCGATCCGATCCACCGGTTGCCCGGTATCGCGGGCCATCAGTTCACGGCCCAGGTTCTGGAGCCGCAGCAACTCACGGGCCTGGATCTCGACATCGGGGCCCGAGCCACGGAAGCCGCCGAGCGCCGGGTGCATATGGATCGTCGAGTTGGGCAGGCTGAAGCGCTTGCCTTTCTCGCCGCCCGCCAGGATGATCGTCGCCATACTCGCGGCCATCCCCAGGCAGACCGTCGCCACGTGGGGGCGGATGTGGTGCATCGTATCGTAGATCGCCAGCCCGGCGGTGACCGATCCGCCCGGGCTGTTGATGTAGAGCCAGATGTCGCGATCGGGGTCCTCGCTCTCAAGGAAGAGAAGCTGGGCAACGATCAGGTTAGCGATCTGATCTTCGATCGGCGTGCCCAGGATGATAATGCGCTCCTTGAGCAGGCGCGAGAAGATATCGAAGGCGCGCTCGCCACGGCTGGTGCTCTCAACGACCATCGGGATAAGGCTCTCGGGCCGCTGCAGCTCCCAGGACGGGCTCGTGGGAGAGATCCAATTCATTGTTACCTCTAGTTCCAGTCGGATGCAAACGTTCATCTGGCCCATCGTGCGGCTGATCGCCGCAGCGGGCGCTGCTATGCTTCTGCCGTGCTGCGCGGCGTCTCAGCCGTCGCGGCGGTGGTGGTCACGGGCACGGGTTCAGCCTCCGTGGCGGCTGGCGCGGGCTCGCCCCCGGTGGCGGCTGGCGACTCAGGCTCAGGCGCCGTGCCGGTCGCGATGGCGAGCAGCCGCTCACGCAGCTTGCGATCAAGCACGGCATTGGCGACGGTTGAGCGAAGCTGGGTGCGCAGGATCTGGGCGACATTGGCCCGATCTTCCGCCTCGTAGTCGATCAGGAGGCGATCCATCTCGCTTACCAGCTCGGCTTCGGTCGTCTCGAGGCCCTCGCGGCGCACAACCTCACGCAGCGCCAGGTTGATCTTCGTCTGGCGCTCGGCATCGGGCATCAGCGCTTCGATCGCATCGTCGCGGCTCTGGCCACGGAACTCGAGCATCTGCTCCAGGGTGATGCCATAGCGCGCAAACTGGCGCTCCTGTTCCTGGAGCAGCGACTCCGCCAGCTCGCGCACCATCACCTCGGGAATGTCGAAGCTGGTCTGGGCGACGAGCTGGTCGATATAGCGGTCGAGCGTCTGGCGCTCAGCCGCGTTGCGCACCGTCTGCTCCAGCTCGGCACGGGTCTTCGCGCGCAGATCCTCGAGGCTGCCCTCGAAGTTCTCCAGGGTTGGCACGTCCTCCCAGTCGGGCAGCAGCCGTTCCTGGATGCCGAGCAGTTCGACCTTGAAGGTAACCTCCTTGCCGCGCACCTGCTCGTTGGCGTGATCCTCGCTCATCTGGGCGACCATCTCACGGCGTTCGCCCACCTGCATACCGAGCAAGCCGGCGTACAACTCGTCGACCAGGCGGCCCGGCACGACATCCAGGGTCTGCTCGGCAGGCTCTTCGTTCTCATCGCGCTCTTCGAGCGGCTCACCCTCGACGATCGTATCGAGCCGCACCCTGATCTGATCACCCTCCTGCACGGGGCGCGGCTCGGCCAGTTCTTTGAGCACCACATGCCGCTCGCGGATCACGTCCAGGGCCCGATCGAGCTGTTCCTCGGTGATCGGCTCGATCTCCAGGGGCGCGTGGATGGCGCGGTAGTCACCGACATCCACGGTGGGCGGTACCGGAACGTGGATGGTGAAGGTAAACGGTTCAGCCGACGAGATGCCCTGCAGGCTGGCCGGGCCCACCGGCTCGATCTTCTCCTGCTTGAGCGCGTCGCGGAATGCCTTGTTGATCAGATCCTCAGAGGCCTCTTCGATCAGCGATTCGCGACCGAAGGTGCGCTCGATAATGAAGCGGGGCGCCTTGCCAGGGCGGAAGCCGTGCACCGGGTACTTCTGCGACAGGCGGCGCGCAGCCTGGTCGAGCCCGCGCTCGAAGCGCTCTTTGTCCAGTTCGATCTGTAATGCTAAGAGGCTCTGTGGCAACTTTTCGGTTGTAACCTTCACGCTCAGACGTCTCCTGATCAGGGCCGCGCCGCGCTTGACGGGGCGGATACACGATGCACGCGATCATTGCGCCACCGTGGACAATGCTCCGGCTCATTATAGCATGGTGAAACGATGGTGCAAAGCCTTCGCCCGATCCTGACAGGGCTGATGCAAAGTCGGCGGCAAACCGCTGACGCACAGTGAACACCTTTCCGGTACGATGAAGGTACCAACCAATCATCACTACCAACAAGGTGTTCACGATGGATGCTACCACAGTGACCG
>Ga0272446_1004184_pt1 | contig 17337 bp, 15 predicted proteins | sample YNPCB0061_FD_194587 | JGI IMG/M metagenome (GOLD analysis project Ga0272446, IMG submission 194587) | Hot spring microbial mat communities from Yellowstone National Park, WY, United States - YNP-CB-006-1 | ecosystem: Environmental > Aquatic > Thermal springs > Hot (42-90C) > Sediment | place... | reverse complement strand
CATTGCCGAAAACAAGATCACCAACGTGGTGTGGGTCGCTGCTGATATTCACGGAACCATCGTCAATAACCTGTACTATCAGGAGTCAGCGGACGGCCCCCGCGTGGATACCGCCATGTGGGAAATCACCACCGGATCGGTGGGCTACGATGCGCCCTTCGGCCCGACGGTCATCACGTTGGGGACGGAGGCAGGCCTCATTAAGCCGAACCAAGCCGAACTCTTCCGCCAGCTGCCCCTGCTCGGCAAAGATGCGATCATCAAGGCCGTCCTGAACGAGCAATACACGGCTTTCGGGCTAGACCCAATCGGCCTGCAAGACTCGGCCATCCCGGCGGAACTGATCAAGGGCGATTACTTGGCCGTCAACACCTACGGCTGGACGGAATTTGAGATCGACGCTGCCACGCAGGCCTTGCTGGTCACCACCTACGGGATCGAACCGTACTCGCAGGCCGAGCTAGAGGCCGACCCCGCCGCCATTACCGCCCGCCAACCCGCCATTGTAAGCCAATTCCGCGTGCAAGCTGTCCGTTAGGGTTTTTGGGGCGTGGCCGTCATCGGGATCGGGACAATGGTCGATCCCGGCCCGGCGAGGGGCGGGGTCGCGGTTGGGTTTTGGTTGCGGGCGGCCCACTCCCCATAGCCGATCAGCAGACAGAAGGCCAAACTCAGGGTGAGTGGGATGAACCACGCCCGCCCCAAGCCTAGATCGGGGGCGGCGGGCGGCGGAAGCGTCTCGCGTTTGGCGGCCTTCTTGGGCGATTCCGGCGCGGGCGGCGTCTCGGTAGGCGTGACCCGCCCGCCGCGTATGAATTGCAGGATCAAGAAGGCGAGGAACGCCGTCAGGCCGGAGAGCAGCAGCCACCACCCGCCAAAGAGTGCTTGTGGCGTCGTGCCCAGAAAATTGAACAAGCGGGTTTCAAGGGCAGTGCGTTCGATCAGGGGCCGGATCACGCTGTAGCCGCCCACGACGGCCATTCCCACCCACGCCGACTGCGTGTATTGAACGGTGAAGGCCGCCAACAGGCCGATCAGCAACAGGCCCGGCACAGCCGCATACCCAAACTCCGTGCTGACGAGGCCAAACAGCGCGTACAGCCCCGCCGCAAGGGTGGCCGCGCCGTTGCCGCCCAACCCCCGCGCCCCCCTTTGCAGGAATCCCCAGAACAACAGCCCATGACAGATCGGGATCAGGATGCCGAGTTGGAGGGCGATGGTAATGGGCAACGCCCCTTCAGCTACCAAGCCGGGCGGCGGCAGCAACCCGATCAAGGTGTTGAGGAGGGTGTTTGTCGCGAGGATGAGCCACGTAGCGGGCAACCATGCCAACAGGCCGATCAGGATGGCGGGGATTAGGACGCTGAGGGGGGGCAGGCGGCCCAGCGTCGGGGCGAGGGGCGCACCTGACAGCCGCCCAAACAGCCACGTCAGGCCGCCCGCGAAGAATAACGCCGCGATCAGGCGCAGGAAGACGGCCTCTACGTTGGCCTGTAGCCCGATCTGAACGGCAGCCGTCAGCAGCAGGGCACAGAAATACAGCCACAAAGCAGCGGAAAGAGTCGGTTGGCGCAGGTTGGGGGTAGGGGGCGTGGTCATGGGTCATCCTCCGACATGGAAGTATACATCAGAACTTCCACCCTCCCGAACCTCACCCCTTTCCCCCCGCTCCGCAAGCAAAGAGGGGAAGCAAGAATGGGCGGGGAAAGCCGCATGGATGGGCATCGCTGCCCGGCGCCCCCTTCCTCCATTTGGGGGAAAGGGGACGGGGGATAGAGGGATTCTTACTTCTTATCCTTCTTCTTCCGCCCGCCAAAAGATGGCATCAGCGGGCCAAACAGATTCATCGATCCGCGAAGTTCGCTTTTCTCTATCGCCTCTGGCTCGGTGCTCCACCGATTCCGCGCCCGCGCCGACTGCCAATCGGCATACTTCTTCATCGCATCGTCGTAGTATTCCGACATTAGGTCGGCGTCGTCAATGGTGAGCGCCTCCCGCAGGCGGGCCAACGCCTCCATGACCGCATCAACTTTGGCGATCAGGTTTTGGCGGTTGTGGTAGGCCGCCGCCCCCAACGCCATTGGATCGCCTTCGGCCAGTTGGTGGGTGGCGAGGAAGAAGGCTGGGTTGCTCAGCCATTGCGAATCTTGCCACGACGACGAGTTGACCAAGCTGCGGAAGTAGGCCAACTGCAGCAGGGCGGGCAGGCCCTCCGTCGAAGCGACCATACCATCGTGTTCGGCGGGGTCGCTAAAGTGCACCTTCACGTTGAGGAGATCGCTCAGATCGCTGACCAGCCGGACGGCCTCCGGCGGGCAGTCGGCGGCGGGCACGATGAAAAACACGCCGTTCGTGAACAAATCTGGGCGGGCGGCGGCGGTCTCTTCCCACGCCTCGCCCAGATATTCGGGGTTAATCACGGGGGTGAGGCCCACGAGATAGGCCACATTTTCGCCCGCCTCGTTGCGCCGGAAGTACTTCTTGGCCCACGCCACCGAAGGGGTCTTAATTGGGGCGCAATCGATGACGACCGCGCCGGGCTTCAACGCGGGGCCGATCAGTTCGTAGATCGCCTCGACATCGCCAAAGGGGGCCGTCACGATCACAATATCCGCCCCCCGCACGGATTCTTCAATATTGGCTTGCTCGGCATCCAACGCGCTGAGTTTGGCGGCGGCCTTGATCTTGGCAGGGGTCTTATCGCTGCCCGTGATGCTGAAGGTGTGCTTGACCTCTGGTTTGCCGTTGAGCGCCTTCAGGGCCAGCCCGAAAGAGGCTCCCATCCGCCCCAATCCGATGATTGTTACGCTTACGTTTGCCATAGGGGTTTTACTATCTCTTTTCTTGGGTTCATTTGGGTTAACTCGCGTCGTCTGCTGCTTGTAGGGCGGCCAAAAGGCGGCGGAAGAGGTCATCGCCGCCCGCCGCCGCAAGGGGAGTCTGGTGGGCGGCGATCAGCTGGACGGCCAACGGCTCCGCCCCTGCCGTTTCGGCCATTTTCGCGCCCCATGTCGGGTGTTGAGCGCTCAGCATGAAGGGCCGCCGCCACGTCCGCAGCCCAGATTCATCGCCCGCGCCCCACTGTTTGGCCAGACTGGGTGCAGCGGCTTTGACCAATACCACAATCACGCGCTCCGGAAGTGAAAAGGGGGCGCGGGCTTTGCCGCAATCGTGCAGTAGGGCGGCCACGCGCAGGGCGGCAGGCGCTTCGCCCGCCGCCATCACCCTGCGCAGGACGTTTAGACTGTGCAGTTGTTCGCTGCGCCGCATTCGGTAAAACAGCGCCCGTAACGGCTCGGTGAGGGTGGCTTCAACAAGGGCGTGATCGACGGGTTTAGCCCACGCCGATAGCGCCCGCACCCCCTGACGCACACGCCCAACCGCGCCCGTCCGCCCCATACCGACCTAAAATCCCAGCAGTAACCGCGAGAAGAACTGCAGCGGCGGGTTGATGATCCAGCCGATGATGTTCAGTTGCGGGATGAAGAAGCCGAGAAAGATCACGATCAGGAAGCCGGCGAACACCTGCCGTTCGTACTGTTCGATGAAGGCAGCCTCTTTGGGGGGGAGCAGCTTCCGCAAGATGTGCCAGCCGTCTAGTGGGAAGACCGGGATCAGGTTAAAGATGAACAGGAGCAGGTTGAATTGAAAGAACAACGTCATGAACACGTTGAAGGTCGGGATGATTTCACGCGGGCCAGCGAAATCGAACCGCCAAAGGTTGAGCCGATACAGGATCGCGGCGAAGGCCGCCAACCCCAAGTTGGAGAGCGGCCCGGCCAACACCGCCCAAAAGTAGCCCCAGCGCCGATCCCGCATCCGGTATTCGCTGATCGGGGCGGAGCCGAGAATCCCGAAGCCGATGACGAGCCACATCAACCAGCCCGGCCAGTAGATATGCACCATCGGGTTGAGGGTGAGGCGGCCTTCGATCTTGGGGGTCATATCGCCCATGCGGTAGCCCACGTAATTATGGGCGAATTCGTGTACGGTCATCGCAATCAGCAACACCAGCGCAAGGGCGATCAGTTGCGCGATGATGATTTGTCCACCGAGTAGCAAAGCGTTTTCGCTCCTTTAGTCGTCATGTTTCCTAATTATAGCCGATGTAGCCCGAATAGGCGTTCCGCGTTGGCCGTCGTGAGCGCGGCGATCTCGGCGTCGGTGCAGTTATGGAGCGCCGCCAAGCGCTCTGCTACGAAACGCACATAGGCCGGTTCGTTCCGGCTGCCGCGATGTTGCTGCGGCGTCAGGTAGGGGCCGTCCGTCTCGATGAGCAACCGGTCAAGGGGCGTGGCGGAGGCCACTAAACGCACGTCGTGGGCGTTCTTGTAGGTGATCGGGCCGGTGAAGCCCAGACAGAAGCCGAGCGCTAAGGCCTGCTCCGCGATCTGGAGTGGGGCCGAAAACGAGTGCAGCACGCCGGGCCGATCCCGCAGGGCCTCCGGCAGGGTCGCCGCCCATGCCGTCAAGATTCGTAGTACGTCTTCGCCCGCCTCGCGGTTGTGAATGATCACGGGCAGGCCGAGCCGAGCGGCCAATGCCAACTGATCTTCAAGGGCTTGCCACTGGACAGGCTTTGGGCTGGCGTCCCAGTGGTAATCTAGCCCGATCTCGCCGATGGCAACGACCTTCGGCGCAGCAGCCTGCTCAGTGATCCAGCCTAGATCGGCGGGGGTGTAGGCGGCTGTGCTGTTCGGGTGCATCCCGACGGCGGCGTACACGCCCGGATAGGCCGCCGCCAACGCGAGCGCCGCCGCGCCCGTCTGGCGGTCTGTGGCGGGGTTGATGATGCGGGTGACGCCGACAGCCGCCGCCCGTTCGATCACGGCGGGGCGGTCTGAATCGTAGGCATCAAAGTCTAGATGGCAATGGGTATCAATGAGCATGGCGTTGGGCCTTCCCTGTGGTATAATTCAGAACACTTGTGCATAAGCCCGGCACGTAAAGAGACTCTAGCATGGCCAAAAAGCAACCCGCAAAAGCGCCGCCACCTGCCTCCGCACCGATCCTGCCCGCGCCGACGACGGTGGGCGGGGCGGCCTATCCACTCAGCGCCGTCCGGCGGTTGGCGCTCCACACTCAGGGCCTGACCACGCCCAACGGGGCCGAATCTACGCCCGATCTGGATGCCATTGCACGCACGATCCACCAGCTTGTGTGCGTGCAGATCGATACGTTGCACTTGGTACAGCGTAGCCAGTATTTATGCTTGTGGAGCCGACTGGGAACGTATGACCCCGCCGACCTAGACCGGGCGGCCTATGGCGATCCGGCAGATCGGAAAGGTACGCGCCGCCTGTATGAGTATTGGCTGAAAGAAGCATCGCTGATCCCACTGGAAGACTTCCGCTACAGCCTGACCAAGATGCACCACTACCGCAACGGGGGCCGGAGGTGGTTCCTGAATTGGCGGGAAAACCCCGAAAACGCCGCCCTGATCGCGCATATTATGGGCCGCATCGAAGCAGAAGGCGGCCTGCGCGGGGCCGATTTTGAGTATAAGGGCGAAAAGCGCGGCAGTTGGTGGGATTGGAAGCCCGCCAAACTGGCCCTCGAGGGGTTGTACAACGAAGGCTACCTCATGATCGAACACCGGGTCAATTTCCAACGGGTGTACAACCTCACCGAACGGGTGCTCCCCGATTGGGTAGACCGCACCGAACCTACCCCCGACGAGACGCACCGCCATTTGCTGATCCGGGCGTTGCGGGCGTTGGGGGCGGCTGGCCCTCACCACATCGGGCATTATGTGCGGATCGGCCCGAAGGCGGCCCGCCCCGTGCTAAATGACCTGATCCGGACGGGGGAGGTACACCCAATTCAGGTCGAACAAGTCGGCGGTGGGACGGCGAAATACCTGATCCATCGGGACGACCTGCCCACCCTCCAGCGCGCCGCCGATGGGGAGATCGCCGCGCCGCGCACCACCTTTTTGACCCCCTTTGATAACTTGATGTGGGGCATTGGCCGCGAATTGCAGTTGTGGGGCTTCAAACAAATTTTGGAATGTTATAAACCTGCCCCGCAACGGATTTGGGGCTACTTCTGCCTGCCGATTTTGCACAAGGATCGGCTGATTGGGCGCTTTGACCCCAAGTTAGAACGGGCCACAGGCGTGCTGCGCATCAAGGCGCTGCATTTGGAGCCGGGAATCGCGCCGGAGGCGGGCATGGTGGCCGATGTCGCCGCCGCCATGCGGGATTTTATGAAGTTCCATAAGGCCAAAACGCTGGTGATCGAAGCCAGCAACCCGCCGGAGTTCGGGGCGGCGCTGATGCGGGCCATGTAGGCGGAACCCCTCACCGCCCTGCCCCCCTCTCCCACGCAAGCGAGGCGAGGGGGAATCCGGATCGCGGCAGGGAGTCTCCCTATCTTACGCCCCTTTCCCCCCGCTTTCGTGTGGGAAAGGGGACGGGGGATAGCGGGGGTCCTACAATGCGAAGCGCTCGATGGCTTGGGCGACGCCCGCCTCATCGTTCGTCCCGGTGATGTAGTCTGCAACGGCCTTCAGGTGCGGGGTAGCATTGCCCATCGCCACGCCGATCCCGGCCAGTTCGATCATCTCAATGTCGTTCTCGCCATCCCCAATGGCCAGCACGTTCGCCGCTAAAATCCCCATGTCGTCTAGCACCATCTTGAGTCCGCCGCCCTTGCTCGCGCCCGGCGGCAACACTTCGATCAGGTTGGGTTGGGACAGGAACACACTGGCCGATTCGCGCACCACATCGATCAGCCCGTGCCGGATTTCCTCTGCCCGCGCCGGATCGTCCACGAAGACGAACTTGCTGATCGGGTGGCGGCCCGGCACCGAGAGCATGTCCGGCTCAAAATGGGGGACGGTTTCGCCATACTTCTGCATCTGCGCGGTCAGGATGTTCGATTCCCGCGTGATCACGCGCTCTCGGTTGTAGGCCATCACCGAGAGACCGTTGGCGAGGGCATATTCGAGCACGCGGCGGGCCGTTTCTGGCTCCATCAGGCGCTCGTGCAACAGCGTGCCATCGGGGGCATGGATGTTTAGGCCTTGCAAGTACACGCCGGGCGTTTGCAGGTTGAGTTCTTGGGCGAATGAGTAGCCGCTCCAACGCGGGCGGCCCGTCGCAATCACCACGTGGATTCCGGCGTCGACAGCGCGTTGGATGGCCTCGCGGTTGCGGGCGGGCAGTTGGTGGTTGCTATCTAAGAGCGTGCCGTCTAGGTCGATGGCGATCAGTTTAACGGGATGCTTCATGGGTACTCCGCGTGGGCAGGCTAGCCCGTCTTTTGGCGTTGAAGGGCGCGTTCATGCAGTTTGAGAATATCGCCCACGATAATATCACGATTTTGGCGGTGGACGCGCTCCCATGCCTCGCCGATTGAGAATAGGTAGTGCGTGCCCAGCATCACCCGCACCTGATCGACATCGAAATTAAGTTCGTTGAGCAGGTCAAGCATCGGGATCAGCCCGACAAGAGCATCTCTGTGGCCCAAAAAGACCTGCATATGCGTCCATTGGCGGGGCATGGGGTGGTCTTTGATGGTTCCCATCGCAGCGAGGGTGCGGGCGGTCACGCTGCGCGGCGTGGCCTTATAGATGCGGTCATGCTCGGCGCGGACGGCCTCGCTCGCCCCTTCGGTGAGCGTCTCTAGCACGCGGGGGGAAACCAGCCGTTCGACGGCCTCGAGGAAGGTCAGCCGCCCGACTAGCCCGATCCCAAAGCCGAGCGTGGTGAAGAAAGCCCGGCCCAAGTCGTCGTGGAGCAACAGGGCGGGGGCGATGGCGGTGCGGGTCAGTTCACCCAGCCGCCAACGGCTTTCATCAATGAAGAACAAGGCCGCACCGCCCATCGAATGGCCGATAAAGTTTACCGTCTTGGGGCGCGGGTCACCGATCTGGCGGCGGATGGCGAGCAGTTCGATCACCCCTTCGATCACTTTCATCGCGGCGACGGGGCTACATTCGTCGTATTCGGGGGTGCGGTCAGAGAAGGGCGAGTCGCCGAAGCCGTTATGGTCGACCACCAACGAGACCAATTTGCGGTTACGGTTGATGAGCAGGCCGGGGATGCCCTCCCAGATGGCGTGGCAGCCCGTCCAGCCATGAATGAAGACCGCGTAGCCGTCTACGTTGCCGATGCGGTCGGGCAGTTCTTCATCGGGGGTGGCGTAATCTTCGCCCCAGATCAGGCGGAACGAGAAATCGATCAGGTCGGCGTTGACCAACAGGCGGCTGGCGCCATTTTGCGAGATCAGGCCGCGTTCGGCCAAGCCCTTGACCGAATAAACCGCCATTTGGGTACGCGGCGTCGGGCCGTCTCCGCGTGCGGTGTACCCCTTCACCCAGTTCAGAGCAGGCATATAGGTCGTTCTCCGTGTGTGGCGTTGCGCTCACTCACCGCATTATATGCCATAACGCAGGGGAGGGGCGGGAATCAGCGTTCGGTCATGTAGGCGCGGATGGTGTGGAGGATCACGCCGGTGAAGATGCTGAACACGCCCAAAATGCACAGCGTGATGGCGATCAGGGCGTTGCCGACGGCTAACGCCGAATACAGGTTATAGGTGCTCACGACGGAGAAGCCGATCAGGACGCCAACGGCGAGTGCGACCATACCCGGCACGCCGAAGAAGAACAGCGGGCGGTTTTGGCCGACCATGCGGAGAATCCCGTTGAGGACTTGCAGCCCGTGCCGGATCGGGTTGCGCTTGGGGGCCTCATCGTAGTTGACGATGATCGGGACTTCGCGGGCGGTGAGGGCGTGTTCCTTGATGATGAACTGCATCTCAGATTCGACGGAGAAGCCCGGCGCTTTGAAGACCATATGCGCCAACGCCCGCGCCGACAGGGCACGGTAGCCGCTCTGCGAATCGGTCAGGGCCACGCCGGAGGCGGCATTGGTGACGGCGGTCAGGGCTTGTTGGCCGAAGACCCGCCAGCGGGGGGTATTGCTCTCCACGCCCATGAAGCGGGAGCCAATCACGATGTCGGCCTCCCCAGCGAGGATCGGGGCCAAGAGTTTGGGGATGTCGTTGGGGTCTTGCTGGCCGTCCCCGTCGATCAGGATCACGGCGGCGGCGGCCCGTTGGCGGGCGATGGCGAGGCCGGTGTTGAGGGCGGCAGCCTTGCCCATGTTGCGCGGCTGGCGGATCACCTCTGCTCCGGCGGATTCGGCTATCCAAGCCGTTTCATCGGTAGACCCGTCGTCGACGACGAGGACGTGCCCGACGTGGCGGCGGGCCTTCAACACCACCCCCGCGATGAAGCGGTCTTCGTTGTGGGCCGGAATCACGGCCATGATCAGGGACGACGGGGCGTCTTGCGCGATGGGCGCAGGTTGGGTTGCAAAGTTCACCATGCGGGGGATTGTAGCATCATAGCGGCAGGCCCTCAACCCCCTTCTACCGAGAGGGGAAAGCCGACCAACCTGTAAATGACATTAGCAAGTCTTTACTACTTCTTAAAATTTATTTAATGGGGTAACCGTGTTTCCTTAATATGGGAGGGCTATTTTTCCGACTGTAGGTTTTTACCTACTTTTCGACCTTTCAAGCGAGGAAACTCACCCTATGAAGAACCGTATCATTGCTTTGATCGCCCTCGTTGCGATCCTGCTCGTGCCCGTTGCGGGTGCTGTGCAGGCGCAAGGCGGCAAGACGATTGTCGAAATCGCCATTGAAAATGGCAACTTCAAGACCCTCGTGGCTGCCGTGCAAGCCGCTGGCCTCGTCGATGCCCTGTCCGGCGCTGGCCCGCTGACCGTGTTCGCCCCCACCGATGAAGCCTTCGCCAAGATTCCCGCCCCCGTGCTGGAATACCTGCTGAAGCCCGAGAACAAGAAGCTGCTGACTGACATCCTGACCTACCACGTCGTGCCGGCGAAGGCGATGGCCAAGGATGTGGTCGCTGCGCCGTCCCACAAGACCCTGCAGGGCGAAGAGCTGTTCGTGAGCGTCTTCGGTGACACCGTCAAGATCAACGGCGCCACCGTCGTGACCGCTGACATCGAAGCCAGCAACGGCGTGATCCATGTCATCGACCGCGTGATCCTGCCCACCATCACCCTGCCCGAAGTTGACCCCGCCACCGTCAAGGGGAATATCATCGCTGCGGGTTCTTCCACCGTCTTCCCGTTGACCCGCGCCGTTGGGAATGCCTTCAAGAACGAAGGCTACACGGACAGCCTCGAAGTGGCGTCCATAGGTACGGGCGCTGGTTTTGAACGCTTCTGCAAGAGCGCCGAAACCGACATCTCCAACGCCTCCCGCCCCATCAAGAACAGCGAACGTGAAGACTGCCGCGCCAAGAACCGCGAACCCATCGAATTCTTCGTGGCGATTGACGCCCTCGCCGTCGTCGTCGGCAACCAGACCAACTATGTGACCGGCCTGACCGTCGAAGAACTCGGCAAGGTCTTCTCCGGTGCTGTCAAGACGTGGAATGAAGTCAACCCTGCTTGGCCGGCGGACGAGATCAAGCTGTTCAGCCCCGGCACCGACAGCGGTACGTTTGACTACTTCGTGGAAGCCGTCTTCAAGAACGACAAGGAAAAGATCTTGAAGGCCCCCGGCATCCAACTGAGCGAAGACGACAACGTGTTGGTGCAGGGTGTGGAAGGCACGAAGGGCGCCATCGGCTACTTCGGGTTCGCCTACTATCTGCCCAACCGTGACAAGCTGAAGGCTGTGGCCATCAACGGTATCGAAGCCAACGAAGTGAACGCCGAAAACGGCACCTACCCGCTGGCCCGCCCGCTGTTCATCTACACCACCGCCCAGATCATGAAGGACAAGCCGCAAGTGGCCGCCTTCGTCAACTACTACCTGACCAACGTCAACGAACAGCTCGGCCCGGATAAGGTTGCCTACTTCCCAGTCAACCGCGACTCGCTGAACCTTGACCGTCTGGAATGGTTGGCTGCCCAATAACTTCTTGAGCCTTTCACCGGCTTAAACGGTGGGGAAGGGTCGCCTGCCCTTCCCCATTTTTCATGTACAGGGATCTCTTCAGCACCTTGAAAATGCTGATCATCCTTCGGGATATTTACACGGGGGGACATAACTAACCTCATGGCACTTGAACAACCACTGGGCCAATCGGGCATTACGACCGCCGCAGATCGGCTCACGAAAGGCAAGCGGAAAGATGCCCTGCATCGGCACGTCCGTATCCGTGAAGACCTCATCCGTTACTCGCTGTTTGCATGTGGCATCCTTTCCATCTTCACAACGCTAGCAATCGTATACGTCCTCGCTTCAGACGGCATTCAATTCTTCACGCGGCGCGGTTTCTTGAACACTAACCAAGAGTTGAGTGTAGGGCTGAGTGCGGAAGATACCATTCTCCGTGTCAACGGCACGGGGTCGCCCCTTTCCGTCGATATGGTCATCCTCATTGGGCGGGAAGAAGAAGCGCTCATTGTGCGGCAGATCGACGACTTGACCTTTGAAGTGGTGCGCGGGTATGAGAACACGCCCGTTGAGACACATCCTGAAGGGACGACGATTTTTTACGGCAAGCAGGCCACTATCGGGGAGTTCCTAACGGGGACAAACTGGCAGCCGCAGATTGCTGAATTCGGCGTGCTGCCGCTGATTACGTCCACATTGACCACCAGCGTGATCGCCCTCCTGATTGCCGGGCCGATTGGCTTGGGCGCGGCGATCTACCTGAGCGAATACGCCCCGTCGCGGCTGCGCACAACCCTCAAGCCAATTCTGGAACTGCTGGCCGGCATCCCGACGGTGGTGTACGGGTACTTCGCCCTCACCTTTATGACGCCCATTTTGCAGGCGATCTTCAATTCGCCGGGCCTCTTGAACCCCAATGGCGATCAGCGCATCGGGACGTACAACATGCTCTCCGCTGGGTTGGTGATGGGGATTATGATCATCCCGACGATTGCCTCTATTAGCGAAGACTCGCTCAGCGCGGTGCCGAGTTCGCTGCGCGAAGCCAGTTACGGCATGGGCGCGACCAAGCGCGAAACGGTCTTCCGGGTGCTGTTGCCCGCCGCCTTATCAGGCATTATTGCGGCCTTCATTTTGGGCATTTCGCGGGCCGTCGGCGAGACGATGATCGTGCTGATTGCGGCGGGGGCTGGGCCGCGCTTCACCATCAACCCCTTCGAAGCCGCCGAGACCATGACGGGGCACATTGCCCGCATCAGCACCGGTGACCTCAGCTTCGGGTCGATTGACTACAACGCCATTTTCGCCATCGGCCTGACGCTGTTCATCATGACCTTCCTGCTCAACATTGTCTCTAACATAATTCGGAACCGCTTCCGCGAGGTGTACGAATGAGCAACTTACCCCAAAAAAATGACATCCCCCTGCCTTCGGATGCCCTGCCACAGGGGGAAGAGTTCCAAACCCTGTTGGCGGCCCGTAACCGGGTCGCGCGGCGTTGGCGCAACTTGTTCTTCATCGCCAGCGTGATCGGCTTCGTGGCCTTGGTCTTGCTCTTCACTAACGTCATCAACCAGACTTTCGGCCTCGTCGCGGTAGAGTACAACGTCAAGCCGGAGACGCTCAGCTCCCAGCCGCTTGACCAACTCTCCGAAGATGAGTTGCTGACGATCTTGGCCGATAAGGTGGGCCGCCGCCTGCGTATCGTCTTTCGGGATGCCGAATTGGGCCGCACAGCGGATATTCAACAGACGGTGAAGGTGCTCTTTGGCAGCAAGCCTTACCCACCTGAACTGGGCGATGTGGTGTATGCCCAACTGACGACCCAACAAGTGAGCCAGATCATGGGATTGCTCTACACGAAGGAGCAGTTATTGGCCATCATCGAAAAAGACGTGCTCCAACCGCGCTATGTCGAGAGTTGGCCGTTGTTCTATTCGCTCCAAAACCGGCCCGCCATCGAGGCGGAAATCGCCCAGAAGCAGCCTAACGCAACACTCCAATGGCGGAGCTGGCTGAATGCGACCTTCGTCGGGGGCGACCTGACCAGCGACGCCAGCACGACGGGTCTGCGCATGGCGTTGACCGGATCGTTATGGATCATCGTCCTCACGATCCTGATCTCATTGCCGTTGGGCGTGGGGGCAGCCGTCTACCTTGAGGAATATGCGCCGCATACGCCGCTCTCCAACTTGATCGAGACGAACATCCGCAACTTGGCGGGCGTGCCGTCCATTATTTACGGCATGTTGGGCCTCGCGGTGTTCGTCCGAGCACTGGGGGATACACTTGGGTTGACGAGTGGACGCGTCTTCGGCTCTACGGATACTAGCGGGCGCTCGATCATATCGGCGTCACTCACAATGGCCCTGCTGATCCTCCCCGTCGTGATCATCAACGCTCAGGAGGCGATCCGCGCCGTCCCTTCTACCCTGCGCGAGGCCAGCTTCGGGGTGGGAGCGACCAAGTGGCAGACGGTATGGCGGGTGGTGTTGCCCTCGGCGACGCCGGGTATCCTCACCGGGCTGATCCTGTCTGTCTCCCGTGCGGTGGGCGAAACTGCCCCGCTGATCGTGGTCGGCGGGCTGACGTTCATTACCGTCTACCCACGTAACATCTTCGATAAATTCACGGTGATCCCGATCCAAGTCTACAGCTGGACATCGGAACCGACGGCCCAATTTAAGAATGTGGCTGCCGCCGCGATCATCGTGCTGCTTGTCTTGCTCGTCTCGCTGAATGCGACGGCGATCGTCATTCGTAACCGCTTTGCACGCTACCTCCGGGGGAACTAACCGAAATGAGTGCCCAACCCAACATCAGTTACGCGGTCGAACTCCGCAATCTGACGGTGTACTATGGTAAGCACAAGGCCGTCGAAAACGTCAACATGAAGCTCGAACGTAACCGGATCACGGCCTTCGTCGGCCCGTCTGGGTGCGGCAAGAGTACCGTCTTGCGGGCCATTAACCGCATGAACGACTTGATCCCCGGAGCGCGTGTGGAGGGGGAAATCATCTTCCGCGATGAAAACCTGTACAGCCCCGCCGTCGACCCCGTCGAAGTCCGCCGCCGGATCGGGATGGTCTTCCAGAAGCCGAACCCATTCCCCAAGAGCATCTACGAAAATGTGGCCTACGGGCCGCGTATTCTCGGCGTCAACAACCAAGCCGCGTTAGATGAGATCGTGGAACGCAGCTTGCGCCAAGCCGTGCTGTGGGACGAGGTGAAGGACGACCTGAAGAAGTCTGGATTGGCCCTCTCCGGCGGGCAGCAACAACGCCTGTGCATCGCTCGGGCGTTGGCGGTAGAGCCGGAGGTGATCCTGATGGATGAACCGTGCTCCGCCCTCGACCCGATCTCGACGTTGAAGATCGAAGACCTGATGCAGGAACTGATCAGCCAGTACACGATCATTCTGGTGACGCACAACATGCAGCAGGCCGCCCGCATCAGCTATATGACGGGCTTCTTCCTCTCCGACGAACGCCGGACGGGGGCGCTGGTGGAATTCGACCAGACCACGCAAATCTTCACCAAGCCGAAGGACAAGCGCACCGAAGATTACATTTCGGGGCGGTTCGGTTAAACCTCACTCCCTCCCCCCCTCTCCCAAGGGAGAGGGGGAATCCAGATCGCGGGGGGGGGAAGGTTAGTTTGGTTTGCCGTCCGTCACCTGATCGCCGATCACGGCTAGATCGCGCAACAAATCCCGCAGGGTTTGGGCCGGAATGGCCTGATACAGCTTCTCCAGATAGTCGATCATGATTGGGTCGGCCTTGACCTTGCCGACGATCCCGCGCAGCATCACGACGGCCCCGCCGCCGCCCAACAGCGCCCCCAAGACGAAGGCAAACAGGTTCACGAGAATCTCGCTTGGCATGTGGTTACAGCCTCCCTTTAGCCCACTTCATGGGCGCTGAATGCGACTAGAAAATCTTCCCCTGCGACGGCGTTCCCGCTGTACAGGCCAATGGCTCCTGCTGCCAAACACCGCCATACTGGGCGGAAGGTGTGGCTCCCGATGCTGAGACCGGCCACCAACACGGCCATGTGTAGTGGGGTCGGGGCGTTGGTGGAAAGCGGTGTCACGCGGGCGAGGCCGTTACTGCACGTGTTGGCGTAGCGCACCCCGTCGATCTCAAAGTCGAACAGGGCCGATTGGTCGGTGTTGGCGTTGCGGACGACGGCGTTTAGGCTCAGGTAGACGGCGCTCCCACTCACGTTCAGGGTGATCGATAGGTTGGTGGCGTCAATGGGCGTGAAAGTGATGCTAGTCGTGGTGTAGGTGGCCCCGTTATCCCGTTTGAGCGCGGCGGCGGGCCGCGTCAGCAGGTACAGCAGGTCGTCCCGCACGACGTTGCCAAAACTGGCGGCGCTGATCACGGTTCCCGGCGAGACGCTCGGCGGCGTAGCCCATGCCATAGGCGGTCAATCTCCTTTCCAAACGAAGGGGCTACAGCCCCCACACGGCCTGATCCCAGCGGGTGGCGAGGTCAGGGGAGAGGTGGCTGAAGTCCCATGTACGGAAGCCCTCCGCCAACGGGCGCACATAGAGCGTCGTCTCTAGCACGCCCGCCGCCTCCCCCACATAGTCGATTCCCACCACAATGTACGGCGCGGCGGGCACATTGGCCCCTGCGTCTTCCAGCCACAGGGCGCGGAAGCCTGGCCCAATTTCGATCAGGCTGATGTTTGCGTTCATCCCCGCATCCCACAGCCAGACGCCCCCCCGAAACGTGATCTGCTCGATCCGGTAGCGTGGCGTGGCCCGTTCTGCCAACAGCTGATCCGCCACCGATTCCGCAAAAACTTGCCGCCCGCCCAACGGAAAAGCGATCTCGGCTGTGGCGAGGCCATAGGCGGCTTGGCTTTCGGCATCCTCCCGCGTGATGTGAACCGGATCGTAGGCGGCGATCCCCGTCCCACGCACCTGCAAATTCCGTACATAGAGCGGCCCCAACGCTGTGTTTTTTAGCGTGATCTCAGCATCGCCTGCGTTGACCACGACGCTCAGGGTCAGGACGCCAGTGTAGGTGTAGTCAAAGCCAGAGATGCCGTCTGGCGCGTCGTTCACGGTATAATCGAGGCCCGGCTCCAACGGCAAAATCAGGGATTTGGCCCCGACGGGGATGCCCGTCGCGGGGTCGGTAAAGGGCAGCCGCACCATGACCGCGCCGCCCTCCGGCAGGCGCAGCGTGCCGTTCCAGCGTTCATAGCCACTCTGACCGGGCACGCTGATCACGCCGGTGGCGCGGGCGAGGACGCTCAACGGCAGCAATCGGCGCGGCGTGTAGCGCACAACGACCCGATTCACCACCTCCGGCTGGACGACACGCAGGGCGGTGTAGGCGGAACCACCCTGTGCGCTGCTTTCGACAGGCGTATACGGCCATGCTGCATCCCGAAAGGCGAACGTCCCAACGCGGGTGAGGTAGAATAAGCCACGTTCGCTGGCCGTCGTCTCCCGCACGGCCCGGAGGGCGTCGATTTCGACGGCTCCCCACCGATCTCCCGCAAATTCGAAGCGTTCTTGCCCGGTACTGAGGCTTGATCCGTGAGGGTAGCCGTCTGTGCCGCCGGTGAGCGTGGCGCTGCTGAGCGTCAGGGCCGCGCCGGACTTGGCAAGGGGCAGGCTATTCCCCCATGCGCCGGGCCGATTGGCCGTCAGCACCACGCCGAGCGCCACATTTCGGGCGGCATAGTGGTCGGCAACCTGATCGGCGCTCAGGGCGGCCCAATACAGCGCCACCTCGTCGATCTCGCCTTTGAAGTAATCGCCCCCGAAGGCCCCGCGCCCGATGTTCAGGACGGGCCATTCCCCGATGAAGGGGCCGCCCGCGCTGCTGGCCACCTGAAGGCCGTTCACGTACACCCGCGTGCTATCGGTGTGGTAATCGTAGGCAATGGCGGTGTGGTTCCACGCCCCAAACGTGATCGTATTGGTGGGGCTGGTCACGTCGCCCGCGCCGCCCCACCCGATGGCTAGCGCCCCTGAACTCAGCACACGGCAATTGAAGATCAATCCGGTTGTGCCGGGCGAACGGTACGCCCCGAAATAGGTTTGCGTGGCGGGCGGGCTGCCCGCCGACGGTTTGATCCACGCCTCGACGGTGAAACTTCGGTTTTGGAGGTCGAGGCTGGGTAGGTTGACGTACCCATTGGCGCCGCCGAAGGTAGCGGCCTTGTCGGGATCGCCGCTCAGTGCCCCCGCCGCCCCCAATGTCACCCCGCCTAGATACGTCCCATCGGCCCGATTCAGCCCGCTATCGATGGCGACGGTTCCGGCAGCTTCGCCCAAGCGGTAGAAACGTACCGGACGGTCTGCGAGCACGCGGGCGGCGTAATCGGCGGTAGGGGAGGCCGTCACTGCCGCCGGACGGCTGGTGACCGCGTGATAGATAACCCCCGCGCCGTCCTCCCCGTTGATGGCCGCCCGTAAATTCC
>Ga0272446_1004183_pt1 | contig 17338 bp, 14 predicted proteins | sample YNPCB0061_FD_194587 | JGI IMG/M metagenome (GOLD analysis project Ga0272446, IMG submission 194587) | Hot spring microbial mat communities from Yellowstone National Park, WY, United States - YNP-CB-006-1 | ecosystem: Environmental > Aquatic > Thermal springs > Hot (42-90C) > Sediment | place... | reverse complement strand
CAAAGATGGTTTCAATACCAGCCGCCTGGGCCTTGCTGATCATTTCTACCGTTGCCTGGTCTACCGAACATTTCGTCGGATCCAGTTTTTTCTCCTCGGCCATGAACCGTCCTCCTGTAACGGATTGATCTCAAAGCGATTTACTTACCCAACTCTCTTCTATACATGATCATAGCCAAATAAAATTGCTTTGTCAATAATATTGTTTATAACAATTTCATTTTGGCAGGGTTTGCAGTCAGAAAAAAATATTATCAATAATTTCCATGAAATATCACCAAGAAAATAAAAAATCATTTCGTGGCGCCGGTCTCCAGACCGGCGAAATAGCGGCAATATCCTGGCTCAGCGGACCTGGAGGTCCGCTCTTCGAGGGCTTATCCTGAACCATGCAACTACAGACGGCCACCCTTATTTTCATGGTTCGCGGGTTACTTTTGTAACTAATGGCAATTACAAAGAAAATGCAGTTCATAGTTCGTAGTTTATAGTTCATGGTTCATGGTTTCCGGTTTCCGGTTTCTGGTTTCTGGTTTCTGGAAAAATTAGGTTCAGTGGGGCGGGCCGTGACGGCCCGAGGCAGCCAAAGGTGGGCAATGCCCACCCTACAAAGCTGGGAAGCTGGGGGGCAGCCGGGGGTGGCTTATAGTTAGAGGCAGCCTTATCCCTCCTCGTTCCCAAGTTCAACTTGGGAACGAGGAGGGAAAGACCTATAGGGCGGGCCGGGCCCGCCGTTGGATCATTGTCAGTGGTGAGTGCCGGGCCCGCCCCGCTTGGCCATCAGGGCCAACATGGAAAAACCTATTTCTGGAAACCAGTTATTATGAGCCTGCGGCCCGCCCAAAAAGTTCCCTTAAACATTTTCTGTCCGGAAACCCTCTCGAAACTCTAAATATATTTCCTGCTGACTTTTCAATCTGGGGCAGAAAGCATCAGCGGGGCAGAGGGCGGACCAGGCGGAAGCCGATGAAGCCATCGGCCTGGTTGGGAAGGGCGAACTGGCGGGCGGCACAGCGGAGGTCCCGGGCTCGGGAATACCAGGACCCGCCCCGGAGCACCCGCCAGGTGCCGGCGGGGGGGCCGGTGGGGTTATCAGGAGGGCGGTGCCGGTAGGCGTCGTCGGCATACCAATCCTGACACCATTCCGCCACGTTGCCGGCCATGTCATAGAGGCCGAAGCCATTGGGCGGGAAACTGCCCACCGGGGCGGTATACCGGAAGCCGTCCTTGTCATAGGGGTTGGGGTTGAAGTTGGCCAGGAAGCGGCCGTCCTGCTCCGGAGGCTGGTGGCCCCAGGGGAAGGACTGGGCCACGAGACCCCCTCGGGCCGCCGCCTCCCATTCGGCTTCGGTGGGCAGGCGATAGGTCTGGCCGGTGACCAGGCTTACCCAGGCCGCAAAGGCGCAGGCATCGTGCCAGGTCACCCCCACCACCGGCTGCTCCGGCTGATTGAGGTTCTTATCCTGCCAATACAAGGGCGCCGGGTGCCCGGTGGCTTTCAGAAAGCGGCCATATTGGGCGTTGGTGATCTCCTTGTCCGTGATATAAAAAGGGGATAACTCCACCATATGTTGGGGACCCTCGTGCCAATAACGGCCGGCTTCTTCCGGCGGGCTGCCCAAAAGATATTTCCCTCCCGGAATAAGACGTAGCGTCATTCCTAATCTATTGGTTTCAGCAGTCGGCCACGGGAGCGGTGGGGCCGCGGCCAGCTGCTTAGCCAGCAGCAGGCAGCAGACCAACACAAGGAAGCCTAATCTCTGGGAAAAACGGGCGATAGCTTTGGTTCCAGTATCACGTAACCGCATCATGAATTATTTGGAACTCTCATTGACAAAGAGAATATTGAGATTGACCTATCCGAGTTTGCCCGCATATAATATCTGAAAAATTCTGTCTGTTGGGTTGTGGACGTTAAAAATAATGTAAATTTTTCCCAATGCTTTTTTCCAGAAAACCAATTAAGAAATTTCAACCGGAAAGTCCGAATTCCCTCGCCCGGCCCAACGGGGAACGGCGAAGGGGCAGAGAATAATAATTTCTGCCAGTTAAGCTGGCAAGAAATGGAGGCTTTTCTCATGGGTTTACCCTCTGCATTTCGTTTCAGGACGAACATTCAGGCAGAAAATTAAGGGGCTACCATGCTCACCCGACTTAAAGTAACAGGCTTCAAAAATCTCGTTGATGTTGATATTTATTTCGGTCCTTTTACCTGTATCGCAGGTGCCAATGCTGTCGGCAAGTCAAATCTCTTTGATGCTATCCACTTTCTGAGTGCGATGGCCGATCGTCCCTTGATGGATGCGGCTCGCTCCATCCGCTCCGAAGCTGGCCGGAGTTCTGATATAAAAAGCCTGTTTCATCGCCTAGGTAATGAATTCGCCACGGAAATGTCCTTTGAAGCTGAGATGATAATTCCTGCAAAAGGAGTTGATGATCTTGGTCAAACAGCATCCGCAACGGTTACGTTCTTACGTTACTCAGTTACAATAGGATATAGAAAAGAAGATTCTCCAATGAGTTATTTGGGTCCTCTTGAAATTAAAAAAGAGGAGTTGATCAGAATTACTAAAAGAGAAGCTTCGAAAAGATTACTTTTTGAACATAAACCAGCTTGGCGCAATTCAGTTATTGACGGCCGCAGAGTTCCTCCTTTTATATCAACGGAAATAAAAGATGATGAGATATTTATCATACAACACCAAGATGGCAAGGGTGGAAGAGTCTTAAAGCGCTCAGCAGTTAATCTTCCCCGAACCGTTTTGTCGGTAGCAAATGCCGCTGAAAGTCCTACCGCGTTGCTTGCTAAGCGTGAAATGCAATCGTGGCAGTTACTGCAATTAGAACCTTCGGCTATGAGAGAGCCGGATGAATTTACCGCTCCGACAAGATTGGGCATGGATGGCTCTCATCTGGCCGCAACTCTGTATTCCTTGGCCAAGAGGGGAGCCTTGATCGATAACCGCAAATCTTCTCCTGAGGGGCGGGATAATAAAATCTACAGTCAGATAGCGCAGCGTCTCTCTGATTTGATTGAAGATATTCGTGACGTCTGGGTAGATCGGGACGAAAAGAGAGAACTCTTTACCCTTCGCGTTGCCGATGGCGACAATACGCCACACCCGGCAAGGGCTTTATCAGACGGAACGTTGCGATTTCTCGCCCTTGCGGTTTTGGAGATTGACCCTGAAGCCACCGGCCTCCTTTGTTTAGAAGAGCCTGAAAATGGTATCCATCCCGAGCGCCTCCCTGCCATGCTCAGGCTGCTGCAAGATATCGCCGTCGACCCGGAAATGCCGGTAGGATTTGATAATCCCCTCCGCCAAGTTATTGTTAATACTCACTCCCCGGCCGTGGTGGCGCAAGTTCCAGATGATACCTTACTTCTTGCAGAATTAAAAGAGGACATGAAATCGGGTAAATTTTTTAAGAAAGTTTGTTTTAGTTGCCTCCCTAATACTTGGCGTGCTAAAATTCCTGGCGTATCGGTTGCCCCAAAAGGTAAACTGCTCTCTTACCTGAATCCCATTGAACCCTTGGAAAATTATAAGGAATTAAAAAAACGCCGAGTCATAGATAGAGAAGATTTTCGTCAATTAACTATGAATTTCGCTGGGGATTCTATGGTATGAGGGAGCTGCGTTATACTCTCGTCTGTGATGGCAGCTCTGACAGGGCGTTGATACCCATTTTAACATGGCTATTAAAACAACTTTTACCAGGAATTCTTATTCAGTCACAATGGGCTGATCTGAGAAGGCTAATGCCGCCACCAAGACAATTTATTGAAAAAATTGAAAAAAGCATTGAGTTCTATCCTTGTGATTTATTATTTATTCATAGAGATGCTGAAAGATCATCGTATGAAAATAGAAGAACAGAAATTGTCAAGGCGCTCTCGCAAATTGACCTCCACCATCCTTATGTCTGTGTCATCCCGGTGCGCATGACCGAGGCCTGGCTGCTCATTGATGACCAGGCCATCCGGCAGGCCGCCGGCAATCCTGCCGGACAGCAGCCGCTGCCCCTCCCACTGATAAGGGAATTAGAAAGCCTTCCTGATCCCAAGAGAATCTTATCTGAAATGCTCAGAAATGCCAGCGAACTCCGGGGCCGGCGGTTGAAAAAGTTTGCCGCGGCAGACCATGCCTGGAAGATAAGTATGTATATCAGGGATTTTTCCCCCCTAAAAAACCTGGCTGCCTTTCAACAGCTCGAGGAAGAGTTACTAGTTGTTTTATCTAAACATCTTTCTTTGAGATCTTAAACCGGCAGATGCGGTCGCCGGTGGCCCAGCAGGAGATCTCTTCCACCTGAAATTCCTGGCCGGTATACGATGACAGAATGCCTGCCAGGAAGCCCTCGTCGTAGTCGCAGAGGGTCTGATGGCAGACAGGCAGACCGGAGCAGTCCAGATCCTCTGCCACCGTCAAAGTCATCTCCAGGGTCTCAGGCTGCAGGTCTTCGATCTGCAGCAGGCCGATCTTCCACTCCTCCAATTTTCTTGCCAGCTCCGGGAAAAAGCGCTCAAAAGGCAGGTCGCAGTCCAGCACCTCACGGCAGAATTCCTCCCCCGCCAGGCGCCCGGCCTGGATAAAGATTTCCTTAGTGGCCGCCACTCCCAGTTTCTGGGCCAACACCGCTTTGAGGGCGTACTGCAGCAGGCGGTAAATCAGGACCGGAGCCATATCCCCTAACTGCGGCCGCCCCACCTCCAGATCCCCCAGGTTTTCCCAGGAGAAAAACAGGGGCTTGGCACTTTGTCTCACGGCTGCTCCTCCTTGTCAGGTTATGGCAGCAACGGGCGGCGCCGTTGCGGTCTCATCAGATTAGCTCCATCCCAGTGAGCAGGCGCAGGGCCTCCAGATATTTCTGCCGGGTATTGGCGATCACCTCCGCCGGCAAAGGCGGCGGCGGCGGCTGCTTGTTCCAGCCCAGGCTCAGGAGATAATCCCGGAGATACTGTTTGTCGAAGCTCTTCTGGGCGCGGCCGGGGGCGTAATCCGCCTTGGGCCAGAATCGGGAGGAGTCAGGGGTGAGGACCTCATCGATCAGTACCAGCCGGTCGCCAATGAGGCCGAACTCAAATTTGGTATCGGCAATGATGATACCCTTAGCTGCGGCTTCCTCATGAGCCCGCTGATAGATGGCCAGGCTCAGATCGCGCACCTGCGTGGCCAAATCCGTGCCGATGCGGGCGGCGGCGTCGGCAAAGGTGATGTTCTCATCGTGTTGGCCCAATTCCGCCTTAGTGGATGGCGTAAAGATAGGGGTGGGCAGCTGCGCCGATTCCTGCAGGCCCGGTGGCAATTTTTCGCCGCAGACGGCACCGGTCTCCTGATACTCCTGCCAGCCCGAGCCGGCCAGGTACCCCCGCACGATACACTCGATGGGCAAAGGTTGAGCCTGATGCACCAGCATGCTGCGCCCTGCCAATAAATCGGCAAATCCCTGGCAGGCCGACGGAAAATCACGAACCTCGGTGGAAATAAGGTGATTGGGCACCAGGTCCTGACAACGTCGGAACCAATAGACCGAGATCTGATTGAGTATCCTGCCTTTATCAGGAATGGGATCGTCCATTACCACATCAAAAGCCGAAATCCGGTCGGTGGCCACGATGAGCAGCCGACCATCCGCCAGCGTATAGACGTCTCGAACTTTCCCCCGCCTGACAGGACCAAGTCCAGGAATATGCGTCTCTTTGACGATCATAGAAATAACCTCAACATCTTATCAAGAATATAAAGTTGCCAATTGTCAGTGGTCAGAAAATACCTTTGGGGGGGTGGGTCTCCAAGCCCGCCCAAGACCCCCAAAAGCGGTAAGTGTGATTCTCCGGATTCGCGGGTTATCCATAGAACTTATCGTAATTACAAGACTAATAAGACGATCAACCGCCAGCGGTTGTTTATCTCTATCTTTGCCGCTCACTCCTCAGAACGGTTCACCGAGGTGGCACCGCCTTGGCGTTGTTTTTCGGTTTGACCACCGGCGTGGCCGTGGACGTGGCCAGCCAGACCTGGTAAACGGTTTTCGTGCCGCTCTTGGCCTTCTTGACAATGGCCCGCTGTCCCTGTTTGGTCAGGGCGTCGGCCTTTTGCCGAGCCTGGCTCTCTTTATCAAAGGTTGCCACCAGCTTCGGGCCGGCAGAAGGCGCGGTGGTTTTGGCTGCCACCGCCCGGGCCGCCGGTTTTGGGGAGGCCTTTTCGGGTTTGAGGGTCGGCTTCACCGGAGGCTTTTCCGGTCTGACCACCGGTTTTTCCGGTTTGACCACCGTGACCGGGGGAGTCGGTTTGATGGCGGTGGCCGGTTCCGGTAAAACTGGCCCTGGGCTGGCAGCGGCGCCCTCAGCCGGCTTCGGGGTGGTTTGGCCTGCCGTCCCCTCGCCTCCCGACGGGCTCGTCGTTGCAGGCGCCGCGGTCAATAAGGGAGGCTTGCTGTCAGCCTGGGTCTGCAGGCTCGGAACCGTGCTCTCCCGGAAAGTCTGGTCGGCGGTGCGGGCTACGGCCGTGGGTTTGCCAGAGGGGGCGAACAGTGCTGCCAGGCCGAACAGGATCAGCAGGAGACCGACGCCACCGCCGATGGCGGCGCCCAGCTGTTTGCGCCGGTTGCGGCGCAGTGGTTCAGGGCCGAGATACTCAGCCAATCGCTGCCGTTGGGCCAGAAGCCAGTTATTGCTGGCGCGCCACGAAGAGGTAGACCGCCGGGGGGGTGCCTCCTCCCATTCCGGGTTGATCTCTACCTCGGGCTCTATGGGCATAATTTTGAGAGACGATTTGGGCTTATCAGAGGCATGACCTTGGGTTTGCAATTCTCCTTGCGCAACACGTTCCGGTAACACGCCACTCGGAGATAACTTCTCCCGCAGGACAGCCAGACGGGCCAATAATTCTGCCGCGCTTTTAAAACGCTTTTCCGGATCAGCCCTGAGACAACGGTTAAAGAGCGGCTTGAAAGCCTCGGGGATGTCCTTGCAGTCTCCCGGTTGCGCGGTCAGACGATAGGGTATGGCCCCATCCCCCTGCAGTGGAAAAGGGAGCGTGCCGGTCAACATCTGATAACCCATAACGGCCAGGGAAAAGAGATTGCTGGCCGGCCCTATCTGGCGTCCCTCCCAGACCTCCGGCGGAATATAGGCCCGCAGTGCCGGTGCGGCCGCCAGCTCGGCGGCCTCGGCCGGGAAGGCAAAATTGATGATCTTAATGCCATCCGTCGCCGAAACCAACACCTGGCGAGGATTGAAATTCTGGTGGCTGATTCCCTGTTTCTGGGCATAAGCCAGCCCTTGCGCCAAGACTTCGATAAAATAGAGGGTGTCGTGCAAGGTCAGATGCTCTGTCTGCTCGAACAACTCCCCCAGGGAATTGCCGAGAAACGGTGCCTGGATCAGAAAAACGCCTTCAGCACCTTCATCCAGGTGGTGGACCCCCAAAACCTGGGGGTGGTGCATCTTTAACCCCCACACGGCCTCCCGGCGATAGTATTCCAAAAAACGCCCGAACTCTGGCTGATCGTTGCTCAGATATTTCAGGCCCACATCCACATCCAACACCTGATCTCGAGCCAGCCAAACTTCGCCATGGATCTCCGCCCGCAGGGGGCGGAGAATCTCATACCGCTGTCCGATGATCACACCCGGAGTCAAGATACTTTTCGATGATTCATTCATTGGTCTTTTCTACCCCGCGGTCAAGAGACCTTGTTAGGTGGCCGGTGGCCAGCGATCAATGGTCAGTTTGTCAATCACTCTACCGCACCAGGGCAGAGGCAATCACATCCGCAAGGTCTGCAGGACATCAGGAGGAAAGCAGGATGTGCAGATGGTCCGCAACGCAGTCTTCCAGAACTTCTAAATTATAGCCGCCTTCCAATACCGTAATCACCCGATTTTGACAATATTCTTTGGCAAAGGCGGCCAAAACCCGCCCCATCCGGGCGTAGCCCTCCCGACTGAGCCGCATATGGGCCAAGGGATCATTGGCGTGGGCATCGAAACCGGCCGAAATCATGAGGCAATCCGGGCGAAACGCCGCCAGGGCCGGGATGACCTCCTCTTCGATGATCTCCAGGTAATCCCAATCGCCGCTGCGCGGTGGGAAGGGAAAGTTCAGGGTGTAGCCCAAACCGGCGCCAACGCCCCTCTCCTTTTTGGCGCCGGTGCCGGGATAACACTGGGATGGATCTTCATGCAGAGAAATATACATGACAGAGGGATCAGCCTCAAAGAGGTGCTGCGTGCCGTTGCCGTGGTGTACATCCCAATCAACGATGGCCACCCGGGCCAGGCCATACTTCTCCTGCAGATATCTGGCGCCGATGGCGACATTGTTAAAAAAACAAAACCCCATAGCCTGGGCCCGTTCCGCATGATGCCCCGGTGGCCGCACCGCACAGAAGGCGTTGGTGACTTCACCCGACATCATGGCATCGCAGGCCACCAAAACGCCCCCGACCGCCAGACGGGCGATGGCGAAACTTTCGGCGCAGATACCATTATCAGGTGATTGGAATATGGTATACTGCTTTTCGCAGGCTTGGCGAAAACGCTCGACATATTCGGCATCGTGGAGGCGCTGGATCCATTCCAAAGGAGCCTCAACAGGATGCAACCAGTGCAGTTCTTTAATCAGATCGGAGAGCATCACCCGGCGATGAATGGCCCGGAGGCGATCCGGCCGTTCCGGATGCCAGGACCCTGGATCATGGCGCAGATAGCGCTCATCATACACATATCCCGTGGCAGTCTTCATGAACAAGAGAATCCTTTGGCAGGGGAGAGATTACCTAACAGATTATCCCGGACGCCTGCCCCTGTAAAGCAGAAAAGGACATGGTCCTTGCCATCCTGTGGCAACCTGCCGCCGAAACCTGAGATTTTCAGGTTGATGCAGGGTATCCTCTTTGCAAGGCCAGCAAGAATGGATAAGATAACAGCGGCACGAGCTTCGGTTAATTTTATCAGAAAGGATAGGTGACGAGCCGATGTATACCCTGGTGTTAGTACGTCATGGCGAGAGTATTTGGAACAAGGAAAACAAATTCACCGGTTGGACGGATGTGGGCCTGTCAGAAAAAGGTATCCAAGAAGCCCAGGAAGCGGGCCGCTACCTGAAAAAAGAAGGATATCGGTTCGACGTCGCCTTCTCATCAGTCTTATCTCGGGCCATCAAAACCCTCTGGCTGATGTTGGAAGAGATGGACCTGATGTGGATTCCCATCCACAATAGCTGGCGCTTGAATGAGAGGCACTATGGCGCTCTGCAGGGGCTGGATAAAGTGGCGACCGTCGAAAAATACGGCCTGGAACAGACTCAGATCTGGCGGCGCAGTTATGACGTGCCGCCGCCGGCGTTGACCAAAGATGACCCCCGCTGGCCGGGATTCGACCCTCGCTATGCTGATCTCAAGCCCGAAGAGATCCCCCTCACCGAGTGCCTGAAGGACACGGTAGCCCGGTTTCTGCCGCTTTGGCATGAAACCATCGCCCCCACTGTCAAGACCGGCAAGCGGGTGCTGATTGTGGCCCATGGCAACAGCCTGCGAGCCTTGATCAAATACCTCGACCAGATCTCGGACCGAGACATCGTGGGCATGAATATCCCTACAGGTATTCCTTTGGTCTATGAATTGGACACCGACCTGAAACCCATTCGTAACTTCTACCTGGGAGACCCGGAGAAGGTCCAAGCCGCCATCCAGGCTGTGGCCAAACAACTGAAACAGAAGTAACCAGGATCCACGCCGGGAAAATGAAAAGGCTGGTCCGCAAACCAGCCTTTTTTGCCACCGAAAAAAATATAAAGCATTATTGCGGTGTGGCCGCGGCCTTCTTGGTTTTTTTAGACTTCTTGGTTCTCTTGCTCTTCTTGGACTTCTTGGTCTTTTTGGGGGTGGCCTGCTGGGCGCCGATCGCCGGCTGCTCCTCGGGCATGGCTTGCTGCGCCAGCGCCGGGCCTACCGTCACACAAGTAAAACACACTGCCAACAATAATGATGCCAATTTTTTCAACGCCTGCTACCTCCTTGGGGGCAATAAAAAGTGAACCTCTCAGGCTCATTTTTGTGATCATAACTCTTTCGCTGACCACGTCAACAGGAAAATTGCAAAACGTTGGTATATTTTTAACTCCATAATAAAACGATAAAATCATCGATATGGTCTCGCGGGTTGATTTTCTCCTTAAACCGGCTGGTGCTGCGGCCCGGACCCGATCGATGGTATTTGGCAACCTGCCCAGCCAAGGCAGGGACAGACAGGTCCTTACTTTGTCTCAAGTTTATAAACTCCCTGCCAATCCGGTGGCGGTGGCTGCTGCCGATAGATGTGCAGACGCTGCTGCAGGCAGAGGGAGGGCGGGTCGCCCGGCTGTTGGGCCAGGACCCCCTGGAAAAGTTGGTCCGCCTCCTCCCAGTGTCCCTGCCGGTAGGCGGCCAGCGCCGCCCCGAAGGCGGCCAGCCAGGGGAACCGGGACCGATCTTCCCGGCGGCCCAGGAGTTCATAGATGGCCACCGGCTGCTGCCTGCCCTTGACCCGGACCCAATCCACTTCCCGACAGAGGAAATCAGTCTGAACCTGGTCGAAGGTCGCATCACTGATAAGAATTTTCGTGCCGTAGATCTTATTGACTCCCTCGAGACGGGAAGCCAGGTTGACGGTATCGCCCATCACCGTGTAATTAAACCGCTCCCGGGAGCCCACGTTGCCGACGATAGCCGGACCGCTGTGCAGGCCGATCCTGACTTCCAAGATGGGCAGCCCCCGCTCCCGCCAGGCCTCCTGTAACGGCGGCAGGGCCTCTCGCATGGCCAGGGCCGCGGCGCAGGCCAGAGAGGCATGGTTCGGCAGGCTCAGCGGCGCCCCCCAGAAAGCCATGATGGCATCGCCGATGTATTTATCCAGGGTACCCCGGCATGTCAGGATGATATCGGTCATGGTGGTGAAGTATTCGTTCAAGAGCCGAATCAGCTTCTCCGGCGTCAGTCCCTCCGAAATGGTCGTAAAGCCCGCCAGATCGGCAAAAAGGACGGTGACCTCCACCTCTTCCCCCCCGAGACGGAGCTGCTCCGGATGAGAGGAAATAATCTCCACCAGGGAGCTGGAGACATAGCGGGAAAAGGCCTGCCGCAGCCACCGCTTGTCCCTGGCCGCCTCGGCATAATGGCACAGGGCGTTGCCGCCGTAGACCACGACGAGACCGCCGACCAGCAAAACCGGCGGCAGCCAGAGGCACTGCTGCCAGAAGAGATAGAGCGTGGTGCCAAAAACCGTCACACCGCCGACCGCCAGCACCACCAGCCCGGACAGGGGGCTCAAGCGGCTGAAGCCGTAGCCGGCCCCCAGAAACAAGAAAAGATAGACAAGAATCCGGATATTGTCCGGCAGGGTATGCCCGCCGGTATTCTGCAGCAGGGTATTGATGATGTGCCCCTGGATTTCCACGCCGGCCATGGGATGGCCGTCCAGGGAAAAGAACGGCGTGTAAAACATGTCGGCTTGGCCCTGCGGCGCCGCGCTGGCCTCCAACATCCGGCCGACCAGAACGATTTTGCCCTGCAGCCAGGACCGCGGCACCGGATAGTCCGGATCGATGACCTGATAGTAGGAGACCGTGTTCAGGCTGCGGGAGGGACCGGTAAAATTGATGAGGCCGGTCAAAGACGGGGGGATCTCGAGATCTGGTCTGAAAAGGCGGGCGGCTGCGACCGCCAGGGTCTCCTGCCCACCCAGGGAGGCAGCAAACCGACGCACTACGCCATCGGGATCGGGAGTCACCAAGGCCAGACCAACACCCTGAGCGGCGGCGGCAAACTCGGGGAGCGGCCTCACCAGAATCTGCCGCCGGAAACGCGGCCCTTCGGCCACTTCGATGGTCGAGGCCAAGACCACATTCCCGGCTGCCTGCAGGGCGGCAGCAAACTCCCTATCCTCTTCGGCCGTGCTGGGCTCGGCAAAGACAATGTCAAAAACCACGACTTTGGCCCCGGCGGCTTTCAGGCGGTGTAACAGCCGGGCGTGCCAGCTCCGGGGCCAGGGCCAGGATCGGCGCAGCTCCTGAAAAGAGGGCTCGTCGATCCCTACCACCAGCAGGTCCTCGGCCGACGCTTGGAAAGGGCGCCACTGGTAACAGAAATCCAGGGCCCGATTCTCCAAAAACTTCCCCAACGGCAGGAAGCTTAAGGGGGCCAGCAGCCAAAAGGCCAACAGGCCCAAAATCAGGCCGCGCAGCCAGGGGTTGTGCAAGGCTTTAGAAAAACAGCGCAAGTCTCAACAAGATCCTCCGGCTCGGGAAAAAGCCCTCCAAGGCCACCGGCTCCCGCGCATAATAAAAATGGCGGTCAAAAATATTATTGATTTCCAGGCTCACCAACCCCCGCTTCTTCGCTAGGGCCTTGCCCACCGCCAGGTCAGCCAGCCAAAAGCTCTGATCACCCCGACCCATGAGATCTTGATAGATCAAATAGTTGCGAACAAACCCCTGCCACCCCCGGGGATGCAGATAGGAGAGGGTAAAGCCGGCGTCAATCTCCGAGAAATCCCTGTTCGCAGGGTCTTCGGCACGAAAGCTCGGGTCCACCTTTTTCAGAATGGTCCCCAGGGCCAACCCCCAGGAGGGACTCAGGATCTGATTCAGACTGAAATTGGCCAGATACCGTTTCCAGCCATTGTAAACGCGCTGGTCCAGGATTTGGCCGCCCGCCCCGGAATACGGCTCAAAGACGGGGAGGTCGATCCGATTGGCATTGAGCTGGAGCACCGTAAACGTCCGGGGCGTCCACTGGGCCTCCCAGGCCACGCCGATCTCCCTGGTCATCCCGCCCTCGTCAATATTGATAAGCCAGGGGAAGCCGGCTACCTGGGGGGGCACCAACGATGGCGTAGTAAAGTAGTGGGTATTGAGATTGCGCTGTACCAGGAACCTGAAGGTATGTTCGGCAGTGGCAAAGTAATTCAGACCCAGCCGAAAGTTCCACAGGGAATTGGCCACCGGCTGGGGATAGTTATAACGGGAATTCTTAGAAAAATCCTTAAAAACCCCGGCTTCCACCAGGAGCTTGGGATGCACCGCCCAATAATCCAGGAGATAAAAAGTATAGGACCGCTCCGGCGGCCGGTAATCGCTTCTGCTGATTTCATCCAGGAAAGGCAGCGGGATGCCGAATACCGACCAATAATAAGCGGTTTCCAGCCGATATTTCAGGTGGCCGGAGAAATAGTCAAAGCCGGCCATGAAGGTATGATTGCCCCAGACGAGCTGTTGCTGGGCCTGGATATTAAAAAATTCCCGGGGGATGCGTCGAGTGGTGTAGACGTCTTGATCAAAAAAAACGCCGGGGAACAGAGTAGGGAATAATTCTTCCCTAAAGTGTTGGTAATTCCGTGAGTTGCTCTTTTCATTCTTATAGGTGAAGTAGGAGAGAAACGTGGCATGGGGACTGAAGCGCCGGACGTAGCCCAGCTCATAGGTTTTGCCATGATAATATTGCCGGAAGTAGCCCCCCGGCTGATAACCGTAATCCGTGAGACCGCCGGTGTCGCCGGCTTCCGCATCATAATAGGTAAAGCCCGCCAGGAGCGAGTCCTTGACGGTGGGCTCATATTTAACGGAATTTATGGAAGAATAATTCTTGCCGCCGCCATTCTTACCTCGAAATCCCTGGTTTTCATTATAGAAACCGGCGGCATCAAAGGCCAGCCCCGGTCGGCCGCCATAGGCCTCGATGAAATTCTCGGTAACCGCATTCCGGTTCGGCCAGCAGCCGATGCTGCCCTGGGTCAGCACCCGGAAATAGGGCATTTCGTACATGGGGGTATAGTCAATCGTGGATTGGCCGATGAGCCCCTGGCTGTAGGTATTCTCGTTGGCCGGCGACAACAGTCGATACAGCAGCAGGGCCGAGATCCCCGAACCCAAACGGTTGCGGGAAGCCCCGAAGGCGCTGCTTAAAAAGAGATAGGCCGAGGCGTTGGTGGGGTCTTTTTGCACCGCGGTCACGGCCTTGCGATAGGCCCAGTCGCTCAGATTCAACTGCAGGAAGGATTTGGCCAGGTTAAAGTTGCGCACCGCCAGGTCCCGGTTCAGGGCCAGGCGGGTGCGAAAAACCGCCCGGTTATCGTTCAGGGCAATGGAGCGGTTGATCTCCTGGATGGCTTCGCCGGGCCGGTTCAGGTCGGTGAGGGCTATGCCCTTATAGAGATAAGGGGTCGGGTCCTTGGGGTCCAGGGTCTTGGCGTAATCATAGACCTCCATGGCTTTGTCAAAGGCCCGGACCTGATAGAGGGCCTTGCCCAATTCTGACTGATACAGGGAGATGCGGGGCTCCAGGAGGGTGGCCTGCAGGATTTCGGCCAACCCCAGGGACATCTGCCGGTAGCGAAAAGCCACGATCCCCAGACCAAGGTGGGGTTCTCCCAGACCGGGGCTCAGTGCCACCGCCCGAGTAAAGAGGCGGCGGGCGCCGTCAAAATCCCGGAAGGCCAGACGGACGAAACCGGCCATGGACAAGACCTCGCCATTCTCGGGAGCCAGCTGTCGGGCCCTGGCCACCGCCCGCTGCGCCCGATCCAGATAATCTGACCCCAGCCAGATCTTGGCCAGATAGATATAGGCATCCACGAAATTGGGATCAATCTCCAGAGCCCTCTGGAAATGCTGCACAGCAGCCGTCAGGTCAAAAGAGGCGATTTTGACCAGACCCAGGCTGAGCCAGGCCTGGGGAGAACGGGGCGCCGCGGCCACCAACTCTGCGGCCAGGCTGCGGGCCGCGTCTTTGCGGTTCTGTACCAGGTAGATCTGCACTAATAAAGACTGGGGGAGGACAAAAGTTGCGGCGCGGCCTCCAGGAGTCGCTGGGCCTCCTGGGGGTTGCCGGCCAGAAGCTGAAAATAACCGGCCATGGTCAGGAGCAACGGGGACTTGGGCCGCTCCTGCAGTGCCGTCTGCACAAGCTGCAGGGCGGCGGACTGGTCACCCAAGCGGTAGTGGGCCAGGGCCAGACCCACAATGCTCAGATCATTGGCAGGACTGACCCGTTGCAGATGCTCCCGGGCCTCGCCCGGCGCCTGCTCCTGCAACAGAATCCACCCCATGAGGGTCAAGGCCGCAGGATTCTGCGGCTGCCTGGCCAAAACTTCAGCCACCAGGGGCCGGGCCGCGGCCAAACGCCCCTGGTTATACTCCCCCGCAGCCGCCTGCAGGGCCGGAGAATCTCCCGGCAAGCGGCTAATCTCCAGGGGGATCTCCCGGGGACTGAAGATGCCGGGGTAATACAGGGCCCATTGCACGGCGTCGGCCGGATTCAGGACCACCCGCTTAGTGGGGGCCTGGCCCGGGCGGGCCAGCCCCTCTTCCCCCGCCGCCAACGTCACCCCGCCATATTGGTTGGCAAAATTGACCAACCCCTCCAACATGGTCAGGACGCTCTCCCCAGCGCGGCCCACCCGCAGATTGAATTCGGTCCCGCGGATCGAGGCCGTTACGGCCGGGGTTTCCAGTTCAAAACGGAATTTATCATTTTTGTTCCGGAGCCAAATCTCCCCCTGATTGACTTTATAGAGGCTCTCCACGGTCTGCACCACGGCCGCCGGGATGACCTCTCCCAACTGCAGGCGGCGGGAGGCCGCCACCTGCCGCAACTCCAGAGAGGTATTCTCATGCAGCTTGATCTGACTCTCATCCACGCAGAGAATAGCCGCTCCGGAAGCAGGACCGGTCTGGATGACGTCGCCGGCCGCCAACACTTGGTTCACCTGACCCGGCTGCCACGGCCCGCTGCCGCCGACCCGGATACTCACCTGCCCGAAGAGATTGACAATACGGCCCACCGGTTCACCAGCCGCCGCCGGCACACACAAGAGCCAGAACAGTGCCAAGAGATAAGCCAACCGCACCCAAGCATGCAAGCCCACTCGTCGCACCATCGCTCTCCCCCCCTTGCCGATCAGCCATGATTTTTTAATTTTTCATCGTTTCTAATCATACTTATTTCTCTACATTTTTCCCATGAAATTTTTTCGATCCTGCCATGGATTGTCGGGTTAGAAAAATGTCAGAGGGTATCATTACCAAGAAAATAAGGTTTCCGGTTTCTGGTTTCCGGTTTCTGGAAAATTGGTTTATAGGCGGGCCGTGCCCGCCGTTGGATCTTTTGAGCTACCAGGACTGTGTTGCCACGCGCTTGCAGGGAGATGGCTCTTATCCGAGCCACGAGCGTCAGCGAGTGGTCCAGCGCTCCCCGCTGGCTGGGGACGATGCCTGGAGTTGAGAAAATCAAGGCTTTTTCAGGGTTCGCGGGTGACCGACAGGTCATGGCAATTAATCAGAGATCATCCGGTCCGAAGGCAATGGGCAGAGGGCAGTGGTCAGGGTCAATAAATCCAAGAGAGGCGCACCGGGTGACCTCCCCTGCGAAAAACCTTTGGTTGGCAATTGGAAAACCTTCCCGTCCCCTTGTTTTCGCCAAAGGGAAGAGTTAGTCTATTAAAGAATAAGTTTTCCTATATATTAAGGAGATCACCATGACAACAGCTCCATTAACCTTTACCATGATCAAAGAGGATCTGGACAACTCCACCATCGGCCGGCTGGTGGCCGAACTACGTCTGGCCGCCGAAAACTGCCCCCAATGCGAGGGCACCCGGGAATATACCTTCACCTCTCGGGGGCGGGATAATATCGTCCCCTGCGTCCGCTGCGAACCCATCTATAAGCTGCTGGAGACCTTTGAACCCGTCCTGGAATTGATCCGGGGCGATTCACCTTACTAAAGCGGACGGCCCCGGCCCTGCTCAGCCGGCCCTGGCACCGCCCTGACCGGTTGCAGGCCGCCGGCGTTTTGCCGTGCTGTATCTCCCCGATTTTCCACACGGCACCGCCCTCGTTGCCTGGCAGGGGACAACACCTGAGCAGGGCTTGGGACGAACGCCATATTTTTCTCAGCTTGGCTCCTGCCGTCGTGCCAGGGCCGCGAGACAGTCCCAGAGTGGCCAAAAGGGCTTCGGCAAGACCAGATAAGATTTTCCCAGGCCATGTTCCGCTACTGGCAACTCTCCCTCTCTGAACTGATAAAAACTGCGTTCACTGGCAAAGCTGGCTTTACAGATTCCCTCGCCCTCCTTTATAATGGAATATCATTGGCGTATGATTGAATAAATCTCAAGGGGGTGCGCATGGGTAGGAAAATGACGGCGGCATTGCTGGCCACCCTGCTGATCTGGGCAGCCGGTCCGGCGGCGGCGCAAATGGCGGAAGAGGGAATCCGGGCCAAGGCTTACTGTATTATGGATGCGGATACCGGCAGGATCCTGTCGGCCTCTAACCCCCAAATGATGCTGCCG
>Ga0272446_1004182_pt1 | contig 17340 bp, 22 predicted proteins | sample YNPCB0061_FD_194587 | JGI IMG/M metagenome (GOLD analysis project Ga0272446, IMG submission 194587) | Hot spring microbial mat communities from Yellowstone National Park, WY, United States - YNP-CB-006-1 | ecosystem: Environmental > Aquatic > Thermal springs > Hot (42-90C) > Sediment | place... | reverse complement strand
GGTCCTCCTGATGAAGCCGTCCCAGGTGCCGGACGAGTTCGCCGACCTGGTGAAGAAGGGGACGTACAAGAAGCGTTCCATCAGCCTGTATCCGGACCTGACGCTCAGGCACGTGGGCTTTCTGGGGGGCATGCCCCCGGCGGTGAAGGGGTTGAAGGACATCGCCTTCGCGGCGGACGAGGAGGCGCTCACCTACGAGTTCGGCGACTGGCGGCTTTCGACGGTCGGCCGCATCCTGCAGCGCTTCCGGGATTTTCTCATCGACAGGTTCGACCTCGACACCGCCGACCGGGTGGTCGCCCCCTGGGAGATCGAGGGGCTCATGGCGCCGGCGGCGGAAGAGTCACAGCCGGCACCCCCCCTGTTTTCAGAAAAGGAGGTCCAGGATATGGACAAAGTGAAGGAACTGCAGGACCAGCTGGCGGCGAAAGACGCCGAGCTCAGGGAGTACGCCGAGCGGGTTGACGCCCTGACGGCGAAGAACGACGAATTGGAAGCGCGGCTCAAGCAGATGGCAAAGGACTCCCTCGACCGGGAGTTCGCCGCCTTCTGCGATTCGCTCCCGACCCGGATCACCCCGGCCCAGAGGCCCGCGGTCATCGCCCACATGCACACCCTGGCGGGGCTTGAGCCCGTTGATTTCGCCGAGGGGGACGGCCGGACCGTGAAGAAGACGCCGCTGGAGATCTATCAGGAGAGTCTGAAGAACCTGCCGGAGGTGGTGAGTTTTGCGGAGCGGGCCGCCCGGGAGCGGGCGGCCGCGAGAGAGGACGATTCCCCGCGGGCCCTGGCCCTCAAGGCCAGGGAATACGTGGCGGAGATGGAAGCCAAGGGGATCAGCGTGACCTATTCGGAAGCGGTGGCCCAGGTCAGACAAGGAGGAGAGCATGGCTAATCCGGTGTTGACGAAGAGTTTTGACGCAGAGGCGGCGATCGCCAGGTTCCGGATCGTCAAGTTCGGCTCCGGCGACGGCGCGGCGGTTCAGGCCGCGGCCGCCACCGACGCGCTGATCGGCGTGGCGGACGCCCTGGGGGCCGAAAGCGGCCGGCGGGCGGACGTGATCGTCCAGGGTGTGGCGGAGGTGGAGTACGGCGGCAATGTGACCCGCGGGGCGCTTTTGACCGCGGACGCCGACGGCAAGGCGGTCGCCGCGGCGCCGGCCGCGGGCGCCAACTGCCGGGTCATCGGGGTGGCGATGGTTTCGGGGGTGTCCGGCGACATCGGCAGCGTGCTGGTGAGCCCCGGATCGATGCAGGGATAAACAGCCGTCGAACGGTTGACGAAAGGAGATTGACAGATGCCGACAGCGCCTTTTCCGGTCAGTCCGGAGCTTACAGCGATTGCGATCAGTTACAGGAACCGGAGGCTGATCGCCGACGAGGTCCTCCCCCGCGTTCCGGTGGGGAAGGCCGAGTTCAAGTACATGAAGTTCGCCGCCGCCGACCAGCTCACCATCCCCGACACCCGGGTGGGGCGGAAGAGCCGGCCGAACGTGGTGGAGATCGGGGCGTCGGAGGTGGCGGGGGTCTGCCTGGATTACGCCCTGATGGACGCCGTGCCCCGCCAGGACATCGACAACGCGCCCCCGGGCTACGACCCCCTGGCGGTCGCCGCGGAGTACATCACCAGCCTGCTGGACCTGCAGCGGGAGGCGCGGGTGGCGGCTCTTCTGACCAGCACCGCCAACTGGGCCGCCGCCAACCAGGCGACCCTGTCGGGGACCAGCCAGTGGAGCGATTTCACCAACTCCAACCCCCTGGACGCCATCCTCTCCGCCGCGGATTCGTGCGTGCTGAGGCCCAACATCATGGTGATCGGCGTCCAGGCGTTCACCAAGCTCCGCCAGCACCCGAAGATCGTGGGGGCCGTGTTCGGCAACGCCGCCACCGCGGGCGCGGTGATGGCCGCCCAGCTGGCCGATCTCCTCGGGTTCGAGGCGGTCTATGTGGGCGAGGCGTTCGTCAATACGGCGAAAAAGGGGCAGAATCCCTCGCTGGCCCGCGCCTGGGGGAAGGACTGCGTCCTCCTCTACCGGGACCGGGCCGCGGCCAACATCGGGACCACGGCGGGGTTTACGGCGTCGTTCCAGGGGAAGCAGGCCTATCAGTGGTTCGACCAGTCGATGGGGGCCAGGGGCGCCGAAATGGTGAAGGTGGCCGATTCGGTGGCGGAGGTGATGTGCGCCTCCGACCTGGGATATCTCTTCAAGAACGCCGTGGCGTAAGGGGGGAATGAACATGCCTGGATATCGTGTCAAGACTCCCCTGGAGCATGACGGCACGCGCTACGAGCCCGGAGCCGCCGTCGAGCTGACCGAGGAGCAGGCCGCGCCGCTTCTGGCGGCGGGGGCGGCGGAGTCCCTGCCGGAGCAGGAAGCCGCCCCGAAGAGGAGGGCCGGGTAGATGCCCTACTCCACCCTGGAGGATATCCTCGCCCTGCTCCCGGAGCAGACGGTCATCAACCTGACCGACGACTCCGGGGCGGGCGTGGTCGGCCGGGACAAGGTCGCCGCGGCCATCGCCGACGCCGACGCCGAGATCGACGGCTATTGCGCGGCCCGCTACACCGCGCCGTTCGATCCGGTCCCGGCGGTGATCCGGAAGTGCTCGGCGGACCTGGCCGTTTACAACCTGTACAGCCGCTATGCCGAGTCGGTCCCGGAAACGCGGAAGGACCGCTACAAAAACTGCCTGAAGCTCCTGGAGAACATCTCCAGGGGGGTGGTGACCGTGGGCGAAACGGCCTCGCCCCCCACCCTCTCCACCGGCGCCGGCAAGGCGAGCGCGCCGGACCGGATCTTCAGCCCTGAGAAGATGGAGACCTACTGATGGCCGCGCCGGTCACCTGCTGCACCGACATCGAGGCCGCCGTCCTGGAGGAGATCACCAGCCGGCTGGAGGGGGTCAGGGCCTGGGCGGTCCAGAAGGACGCCGCCGGCCTGTACCAGGGTCCCACCGCCTCGGTGGCCATCTTCGAGGGGGCCTTCGAGAAGGTGACCAATGCCGCCTGGCGGCAGAAGGTGACGGTCAATGTCCTGCTCACCTTCAAGCACGAGCGGGGCGAGGAAGAGCGGCGCAAGGGGATCAACCCACTGGTGCAGGGGGTCGTCCAGACCCTGATGCTCAAGGACCTGGGGCTGGCCATGGAGCCGCTGAAGCCGGTCCGCTTCCGGGAGGTCACGGAGAGCGAGGACCATGAGGCGCGGAAGATCGTCTATCTGATCGAGTTCGCCACCTCGTTCGTCATCACCAGCCAGTCCGACGAGGAGGTGACGGACCTGCTGCGCATCGGACTGGATTATTACCTGCAACCCGGGGACGCCCTGGCCGACGCCGGCGACCTGGTCGAACTGCCCGGGCTGCCCGAAGGGTAAATAAAGTCACGTTCAAGGGGGCTTCACATGCTGGTAAAAGCGGCACATGGGCTGAGGGTCCCAATGGAGGGAAAGCCAAGGGGTTACATCACCAAAGACGACCCGGTCAGTGTGCCGGATACCGCGTACTATCTGCGCCTGGTCAGCGACGGCTCGCTGATTGATGTGGCAGGTACTCCGGCCATGGCCGAAAAGCCCCCTGAAGCAGATGAAAGCAGGTCAAAACCGGCTGAAGCGGATGAAAGCAGGTCAAAACCGGCTGAAGCGGATGAAAGGAGTAACGAGACATGACGATCCAGTTCGACCAGATCCCGGCCGGCATCCGGAAACCCGGGAAATATTTCGAGTTCAACACCAAGCTGGCGGTCAGGACCCTGCCGGGGAACGAGCAGAAGGTCCTGATCTGCGCCCAGCGGCTGCCGGAGGGAAGCGTGGCGGCCTTGACGCCCGTCCAGGTATTCAGCGACGCCCAGGCGGCGCAGTACTTCGGGCCGGGCTCCATGGCCCACCTGATGGTCCGGGCCGCCATCACGGCCAATCCGTACTTGGACCTGACCGTGGTGGCGCTAAACGATCTTCCCGAAACCGGCTATGCCGCCGGAACAGTGACCATCACCACCGAAGAGGAGGCCGGCAAAGGGACGCTGATCCTGTACGTGGGCAGCCGGAAGATCGAGGTCGCCATCAGCGATGGGGACAGTGGCTCGGCTGTCGCCGCCGCCATCGTGAGCGGCCTGGATCGATACCCCGATCTGCCGGTGACCGCGGCCCGCAACGTGAACGTGGTGACGCTCACCGCCAAGAACAGCGGGAGCCTGGGGAACGCCATCCCGGTCGCGGCCGCCTGCACCGCCGCCGGAGTGACCGTGGACGTGACCCCCATGGCCGGCGGGGCGGGCGACCCGGACCTGGCCCTGGCCCTCACCAAGGCAGAGGCGGGACAGTACCAGGTCATCGTCTCCCCGTACCACGCCGGCCAGAACGCTGACGTCCTGTGGGCCTATCTCGACCGGGTCTCCGGCCCGCTGGAACAGCGCCCCGGCATCGGCGTCATCGCCTGGACCGGCGCGCTGGCCGCGGCCACCACCCTGGCGGAAACCATCAACCACGGCCGGGTGACCCTGGCCCTGCTCCGGGGGACCAGGTCGCTCCCCTGGGAGCTGGCGGCCGCCTACGGCGCGGTGATCGCCGGCGAGCTGGACCCGGCCCGGCCGCTCAACACCCTGGAGCTGCCCGGCATCCACGCCCCGGCCATCGACCAGAGGCTGACGAGAACGGAACAGGAAGTCTGCCTGCACAACGGGGTCACCCCCATCGAGGTGACCAGCGACGGGAAGGTCCGCATCGTGCGGGCCGTCTCGACCTATACCAGGGACCCCGAAGGCAACGACGACGTGAGCCTGCTGGACATCACCACCATCCGCACCCTGGATTATGTCCGCAAGGCGTGCCGCGAGCGGATCGCGCTCCGCTTCCCCCGGGAGAAGCTCTCCAGCAAGACCCCGCCGAAGGTGAGGAGCGAGCTGCTCGACGTTCTGAAGCGGCTGGAGGAGCTGGAGATCGTGGAAGAGGTGGACGCCAACAAGGACGGCCTGGTGGTGGAGCGGAACGCCGCCGACGCCAACCGGCTGGACGCCCGCATCCCCGCCGACGTGGTCAACGGGCTGCACGTCTTCGCGGGGAGGATTGACCTCTTGCTGTAAAACCCGAAACCGGAGGTTTTGTCATGTCAGAATATGTCGCAAGAGTTTCCCTGGAGGTAAACGGCCAGGAGATCACCGATTTCAAGGCGGTGACCGAGGGGGGGCGCACGATCCGGAAACAGGTGCCGCTCATGAACAAGACCGGGCACACCAATGTCACGCCCCGCTATACGGTGGACGTGGATTACGTGCTCCCCTCGGACGCGCCGGAGTTCGACTTCGACGCCGTCGAAGGGGGTACCCTCACCATCGACAAGGGGAACGGCCGCCGCGTGACCTATGGCGGGGTCTGCACCCTGGAGGTGGGGGAGGCCAAGTATGACGGAGAGAACGAGGCGGTGCGCGTGATCAAGCTGTCCGCCGAATCCAGGACGGAGGGGTAGGCCATGGTGACCGAAAAGGGGACCCTCCCCGTGGGGATTGAATACGGGGGCGCCGTCCATGCCGACTTCGAGGTCCGGCCCCGCCTGGTGCGGGACTCGGTGGAGGCCATGGAAGACCCCCGCGCCCTGAAGAACGAGAGCTACGCCGGGCTCTGCATCCTGTCCCGGCAGATTGTCCGGCTCGGGAGCATCCCCCGGGAGGAGATCACCCCGGCGCTGTTGCTGGACATGTACGAGGAGGACCTGGGGGCGCTGTACCGGGCGGCCGAGGAGGTGGACCGCCGGCTGAGGACCTTTCGAGGAGAGGCTGACCGGCCTGAGGTTTGAGATCCTGGCGCTGCTCAAGATGGGGTTTTCCCGCGGGGATATCCTGGACATGACCGAGGCGGAGAAGGACGGCTATTTCTCCGCCTTTGACCGGATCAGGAACGGCGGGGGGAATAAGCTCCTGGTGAAGCGTCCCTGAGCCGGCCCCGCCATGACACCAGGCACCAGGCCACGGCCCCCAGGGCCGGTCCGGACCAGACCCAGCCGGTATCCGTCCGGGACAAGTACGCAAGAAGCGGCCACGCGAGCAACAGGCCGATGAAGGCGGAAACCAGCATCCCGGCGGCGAAGAGAAGCCCCATGATGAAGCGGAACGCCGTGACGTACCGCAGGAACAGGACCAGCAGCAGAACGCCCAGGAGGGCGCCGAGGTAAAAGCCTATCATGTCCGACGCCATGAAACTGACCCTCCAGCTGACCGCCATCGACATGCTCTCCGGGGTGGTGAGCCGCGCGCGGGACCATATCAAAAGTCTAGGCGCGGCCGGCAAGGATGTCAAGAAGGACTTCGACGACATGACCCGGCACATGTCCGCCGGGTTGAAGGCGATCTCCGTGTCGGCCTACGCCCTGAACAAGATAAAGCCGGGGGTGGCGGCGGCCGCCGGCCTCCAGGAGGCCATGCTCAAGGTGAAGGCCAACCTGGGTTCCGGCGCGGCCAACGCCCAGGAACTGAATAACCAGTTGCGGGCGGTGAAGAAAACGGCGGTGGAGATTGCCGCCAACGCACCGTTTTCCGCGACTGAAGTGGTGGAAATAGAGAATGCTCTCCTAAAGGCCGGTCTGGCCATGGAAGACGTGATGGGCAAAAGCGGCGCGGCCTGGGCCGCGACCGCCCTCGCTTCCTTGACAGGCGAGGCCCCGGCCGCCATCGGCGACTCGCTGGCGCGGATCGGCTCCCAGTTCTCCCTCAAGGGGACAGAGTACGGGGAACTCTCGGACTGGATCGTCCGGGTGGACGACGCCTCCGCCACGAGCGTGCCGGAGCTGGTCTACGGCCTGCGCATGGCGGGCTCCAACGCCAAGGCCCTGGGGATATCCGCCAAGGACTCGGTGACCGCCCTGGGGGCGCTGGCGCCGCTGGGGGAGCGGGCCGGGTCGTCTTTCAACAACATGCTGATCGGCATGCTGGGGATGAACAGGGAGCAGAAGAAGCTGATGCGGGCTTACGGCCTCGACTTCTTCGACAAGGGAAAGTTCATCGGCCTGGACCGGGCGACCCTGCTGCTCAAGGAGCGGTTCGGCGGCATCAAGGACGACCAGAAAAGGCTCGCCGTCCTGATGAAGGTCTTCGGCGAGGAGGGGGGCCGGGCGGCCAACACCTTCATCCAGGCGGACAAGGGGTTCCAGGAGATCGCCCGCTCGGCCGAAAAGGCTTACTCCATCCAGCAGAAGATGGGGGTCTGGGCCGAGGGGTTCAGCGCCAGCGTGAAGAAGCTGTCCGGCACGGTCAGCACCACCCTGGCCGCCGCGTTCGAGCCGCTGCTCGGGGTCTTGACCAGGGTGACCGATCTGCTGAACGGGATTGCGGGCAAGACCGGAGAGCTTCTGGGGGACCATCCGGCCGTCGCGGCGCTGGTGTCCGGCGGGGCCGCGCTGGGCACGGCGGGCGCCGCCGGCTACGGGCTCTACCGGATGGCCAGGGGAACGGCGGCCGGCCGCCGGGTGCTCAAGGGCGTGGGCGGGGTGAAGGGGCTCCTGAAGGGGCTGGGCGGGACCGCCGTCGGGATCGCCGAGGGGAAGGCGGTCCAGGCCGCGACCGGGGTCACCCCGGTCTTCGTCACCAACTGGCCGCCGGGGTTTGCCGCGGGCGCGCCCGAGGCGCCCGTTCCAGGCGGCTCCGTCAAAGGCGCTTTATCCCTTGCCAAAAATCTGGGCCTGGTCACCGCGGCGGGAGCGGCCGGCTACGGCGTCGGGACGTTGCTGAACAGGGGGTGGGGCCGCGCCGCCGAGGCGTTTACCGGCGGCAGGTACAAGGGGGAGGGGTGGCTGGGCGAGATGATCTACGACCTGCTGCACCGGGAGAAGGAGCAGAAGAACGACATCAGGATCGACATCCAGGTCGATGGCGGCCGCATCGTCACCCGGTCCAACGGCCTGAACAATAAAGTGACCACCATGAAGCGGGGCAGTTTCTTCGACGCCGTCAATTCGCTCCCGGAGGGGTACTGACATGGGAGGTCCGGACCTCTACAACGCCGGCCTGGACGGCATCGAGCTGGAGATGGAGACCATCGAGGACACCTTCGAGAAGTCCATCGCCCGCCACGAGTACCCATTCGCCGACGGCGCCGACCTGGAGGATCTGGGGCAGAAGGCCCGCGTGGTCAGGCTGCGCTGCCATTTCTGGGACGACGGCGCCGGGCATCAGACCTACAACGGCCACATCGGTCTGGTGAACCACCTGGCGTCTTCCAGCCTGTCCGAGCTCGTCCACCCGAAATACGGGGTGATGAAGGGATGCGTGGAGCGGGTTTCGGTCCGGCATGACGACCGGATCAGGTACGCCGAGGTGGACATTGATTTCGTGGAGCAGATGCGGAGCGCTATCTCCCCGATTGTCCAGCAGGACGTGGAGGCCGGCGTGGAAGGAGAGTTTGCGGCCGGCCAGTCCGAGCAGGAGGACGAGCTGGCCCTCGACGCCGCCGGGATGCTGGGCAAGGAGGGGGGGATTGTCTTCCAGGCCCTTGACGCCGCCAAAAACATCCAGGAGCAGTTTTCGGGGCTGTCCCGATTCGCCGGGGATTTCGTCCGCGAGCTCGACCGGTACGTTTCCCTGTTCCAGGCCACCGTGACCGAGTTGACAAACCCCATCAACTCGCTGCAGGCGACCATCGGCTACGGTCTGAGCCTCCCCGGCCGGGTCATCGGCCCCATCGCCCAGGCCCTGGAACGGACCGCCCGCTTGTACGATTCGCTCCGCGCCTCGCCCGTCAGGTATGTATCGAGCCTCGATCTGGCCTTCAAATCGCTGGAGGAGGCGACCCGGAGGTTTTCCCCGTCCACCAGCCGGGCCGGCGCCGCGGCTCGGGCCGTGACGCTCAAGCACCTGCGGATCGCCGCGGCCCAGCGGCTCGCGCTGGAGACCGCCTATCTCTACCGGGAAGACGAGGCCAACCGCCGCAAGATGCGCCGGGCGGAGACCGCGCAGAGTTTCGATATCCTGGGCCGCTATCTCAGGCCGGTCGAGACCGCGCCGGTGATGAACGTAACCGAACTGGAGTCGTCCCTGGCGACGGCGCGCCGGTCGATCCAGGTGGCGATTGATGAGTCCCGCTCGATGCGCTGCCTTCAGAACCTGGCCCTGCTGCTGCTGGAGCACGTGTACACGGTGAAGCTGGAGCGGGAGAAGATCATCAAGGTGGAGATCGACCAGGCGACGCCGCTCCATCTGGTCTGTTTGCGCTACGGCCTGCCCTACAACTATGCCGGACGGATCCGGCTGATCAATCCGCGGCTTCCCAACCCTACCTTTACCTCGGGGGAGGTGGCCCTCTATGTCCGATAAGATCGCCCTGCAGATCGACGGCCAGAGGATCGAGCACTTCGAGAGCTACACCGTGGAGGCGGATCTCTACACCGCCGACGACGCGTTCAGCCTGGAGGTGTCGAACCCCGAGATCGAGATCCTGCCGGGGAGGCGGTGCGAGCTGTTCGTGAACGGGACCCTGGAGCTGACCGGAATCATTGACCGGGTTGACAGAAGCCATGACAAGTCCGGGACGCGGCTCCGGATCGAGGGGCGGGACCTGATGGGGCTATTGGTGGATTCGTACTGCGAGCGATTCGTGGACGTGCAGGGCAAGACCGTGAAGGAGCTGGCCGAGATGCTGCTCGAAACCGTGCCGTTCATCAACCGGAGCAGGATTGTCTATCAGGAAAACATCGTGGGGAGGCTCAAGGGGAAGAAGCAGACCGTATCCGAACCGGTCGTGGGCTTTCTGGACACGCCCCAGAAGATCGCCCGGATCGAGCCGGGCATGACCGTGTTCGAGGCGCTGAAGACCTACGCGGCCAGCCGGGGGCTGATGTTCTTCTCCCTGCCGGACGGGACGTTCGTGTTCGGCCGGCCCAAGGCCGGAGGCGAGGCGGCCTACAGCCTCACCTGCCGGAAATCCGGCCAGGAGAACAACGTCCTGGAGGCGGAATGGACCCGGGATATCTCCAGGCGCTATTCAAAGGTGACGGTCATCGGCCAGGGGCAGGGGTACGACGAGGACGGCATGGACGCCGCCAGGGTCAACAGCAAGGCGGTAAAGGAGGATAAAGACTTTCCCTTCTACAAGCCGTACGTGACCCGGCTGACCAACGATTCCCAGAGCCCGGCCCTGCACGCCCGGCTGCTCATGGAAAAGCAGCGGCACGACGGCGAGCGGCTGGCCTACAAGGTCAGGGGGCACAGCCAGAACGGCCGCAACTGGTCCATCAACGAGCTGTGCCGGGTCACCGACGAGGTGTCGGGCCTCGTCGGCAACTACCTGATTTTCGGCCGGACCTTCGAGCTGACGAAACAGGGTTCTTTCACCCGGCTGAAGCTGGGGCCTCCGGGGCTGGTCGCATGATCCGCGGCCTCGTGACCAGCCTCGTCGAGGGCGTCATCAAGCGGTTTACGGCCTCGGGCCGGACGGACGAGACCATCGAGAACCGGGAGTATTTCCAGCACTACGGCCTCACCTCCAGGCCGCTGCCGGGCGCGGAGATCATCATCGTCCAGGAGGGTAACCACCTGGTGGCCATAGCCTCCGACGACCGCCGCTACCGGCTGTCCGTCGAGGCGGGAGAGGCGGCGCTCTATGACGACCAGGGGCAGCGGGTCCACCTCACCCGGGACGGGGTCATGGTGTCGAGCCCGCTGCGGATCGACGCCCAGGCGCCGGTGATCCGGGCGGAGGCCGCGGAGAAGATCGAGGCGCAAGCGCCGCTTATCGACGCCCAGGCGACTGAAAAGATCACCGCCGGCGCGCCGGAGATCGACGCCCAGGCGACTGAAAAGATCACCGCCGGCGCGCCGCGCATCGAGGCGGTCGCGACCGAAGAGATCACCGCCAGCGCGCCCAATGTCACCGTAACCGCGACGGTGAAGGTTACCCTGGACGCCCCCACGGTGGCGGTATCCCACAACCTGACGGTGGGCGGGAACGCCACGGTCACCGGCAACGCCAAGGCGCAGAACGTGACCGCGGTCGGCGATGTGGCCGACCAGAACGGCGCCAAGACCATGGCGGGCATGCGGGCGGTCTATAACGGACACAACCATGTGGAGACCGGCTTTATGACCGGCAACCCGATTCAGGGGATGTGATGGACTTCGCCATTCTGATCAATAACGACGGTTGCGGCGAGATGACCTTCGGCAAGGCCGGCGATATCATGAACAACGTGTTCCTGTCGCTGTCCATCGAGAAAGGCGCCTTCTTCGCCGCGCCCGGGTTCGGGATGGCCAGGCGGGAGAGGATGAAGAACACCGTCCAGAATGCCCGGCTGATCCGCGACGATGCCCTGTCCGCCTTGCGCTGGCTGCTCGATACCGGCCGGGCCTCGGACATCCAGGTAGAGACCGGGCGGGACATGAGCCAGGACCTGCACCGGCTCAAACTGCTGGTGACCGTCACCCAGGCGGACGGCAACCGGGTGACCTTCGAGAAATTCGTGGAGGTGGTATGAGTTTTCCCCTGCCCGGCTTTGACGAGCTCTTGAACACTCTGTTAACCGACTATAAAAACCAGTTTCCTGACGCGGACACGTCCCAGGGGAGCCTGATTTTCATCAAATCCGCCTGCTACGCCTCGGCCCTGTGGGGGCTGTACCAGTACCAGGAATGGATCGGACGGCAGATGTTCCCCGATACCGCCGAGCCGGAGTACATGGAGCGGCACGCCTGGGTACGGGGGGTGACCCGCCGGGCCGGGGAAACCGACGCGGCGCTTTTGGCGCGTCTGTTGGATTATATCCGGCGGCCGCCGGCGGGGGGGAACAGGTACGACTATGTCAAGTGGGCGCTGGAGGTGGACGGGGTGGGTTCGGCCGTCTGTGTCCCCACCGGCCAGGGGCCGGGGACGGTGGACGTGGTGATCACCGCCTACGGGGGAGCGCAGCCTTCCGAGGCCCTGCTGGAGGCGGTCTACGCGCACATCATCGACCTGCACCCGGCGGCGTCTCTCCTGACCAGGGTGCTGGCGCCCGAGATAATCATCCAGGACATCACGTTGACAATCGCAGCCGAGGGGGTGGACCTGGCACAGGCGGCCCAGGATATTACGGACTTCGTCGAGTCGTTGCCGATGGGGCAGAGCCTTTATGTCTCGCAGTTGATCGCCCTGGCCCTGGGGACGGCCTACGGGGATGTGACCGTCGTCTCCCCGGCGGCGAACGTGACGGCGACGCCTTATCAGATGATCCGGCCGGGGGTGGTCAGTGTCACCGCGGCATAAGGATGCACTGGCCCTCCTTTTCCCCCTAGACCTCGGGGGGGCGTTTGCCGGGGATACGGCCGTCGAGGGGGCGTCTCTGGACGCGGCCGGGGAAAGCGCCGAGCGGCTTTTGCTGGAGATGTTCCCGGATACGGCGTTCGAGCTGCTGCCTGACTGGGAACGGGTCTGCGGCGTCTCCCCCGGGGAAGAGGATCCGCTGCAGACCCGTCGGGACCGGGTGGTCCGCAGGCTGAGGGAGCTGGGGGACATCAAGAAGCCCTATTATGAAATGCTGGCCGCCGCCATGGGGTACCAGGTCCACATCGAAGAGTATCTCCCGACCATGGCCGAGTGGGCCTGCGCCGGGGACGAGTTGATCGTCCCGGATGATCCGGCCGTGCTGTTCGTCTGGAATTGCCACGTCTTGAACCAGCCGATCCATTATTTCCGCGCCGGTCAATCGGCTGCGGGGGACCGCCTCTCCTGGTGGGACCTGGCGGACAATCTGGAGGTGGTACTGCAGGACCTGCGGCCGGCGCATGTCTGGTTCGTCTTTACCTACGAATAGGAGTCGCTATGGCAAAAACCATCTTTGAAGACGGAAACCCCAGCCTGGGCATCCTCGGGACCAGGGTGCACGCCGCCTGGCTGAACAAGGTCTTCGCCCATCGTCACGACGGCCGGGACGAAGACGGCAGCGCGCCCTCCAATTACGCGCAGGACACCGGCGCGGCCAACGCCTACGTTATCGCCCTCGACCCGCCGCTGACAGCCCACGTGACGGGCATGCCCCTCACCTTCAAGGCCCTGGCCGCCAATACCGGAGCATCGACCCTGGCGGTGAACGGGCTGGCTCCGGCGGCAATCGTCGATATGGGGGGGAATCCGCTGGCTGCCGGGGCCATCCGCCAGGGCGGCCTGGTGTGCGTGGCGTGGGACGGCTCGCGCTACTGCATGACCTCCTCTCCGGCGGCCCAGAACTCGGGCGGGGGGGGCGGGTTTGTGGGCCAGGTGGCCTTTTGCGCCGCCTCGACCCCGCCGCAAGGGTGGCTGGAGTGTAACGGCGCCCTGGTCTCCCGCGCCGCCTATGCGGCCCTGTTCGCGGTCATCGGGACCACCTATGGCGCGGGCGATGGTTCGACGACCTTCAAGCTCCCCGACCTGCGCGGGGAGTTTATCCGCGGGTGGGACCACGGCCGGGGCGTGGACAACGGCCGCGCCTTCGGCTCGGCGCAGGCGGACGCGTTCAAGAGTCACCGCCACACACTGGCAGCGCCGGACGGCGGCAGCGAGTCAACTCCGTATGAGATGTGGAAAAGTCCGATTTCAGGGCAGGACGATTCGGATGGCGCATATACGAATTATACCGGCGGCTCCGAAACCCGGCCGCGCAACATCGCCATGATGGCGGTCATCAAATACTAACAGGAGGCCGCAATGCAACGACCTGACACACCCGACGGATTATTCCACGCGGGCAACCCGGCGACCGGGGTCAAGGGCACCCCCATTACCGCCGAATGGCTCAATGCGCTGCTGGGGATCCCGGTTCTTTTTTCCGGTCCCACCGAACCCCCCGCGGCCAGCCTGGGGGACGACGGCGACTTCTATATCTGCACCACCAACCGGAACATGTACGGCCCCAAATCCGGCGGTGAGTGGGGGACCGCCTGGACGCAGGGACTGCCGGGTCCGCCCGGCCCGCCGGGTCCGCCCGGCCCGACAACGGCTACCCCATGGGCCGGTGTGCAGACCGTAACCATGCCGATGGACCTCGCCGATTACGATTATATCTATCGTGTGAACACTACCGAAGAAGATCTGACCTTGACCGCTCCCCCGGCGTACGGTAACCCGGGACGTCAAATCTATGTCGAGAATACCGGCGGCGCGGAGTACCGGGTCATCCTCAGCGCCGCTTATGGTGAGACCATCAATGGGGCCGCCGGCATGGAGTTGTGGCCCGGCGAAGGCGTGACGCTCTACTCCGACGGGATTGGCTGGTTTACCCTGAAGGCCGCGAATCCGGCGCCTCCGCCTCTATGAGGACGGAGAGAGCTCGTTGATCCCCCGCATCATCCACCAGATATGGCTTAACGCGCCGCTGCCCGAACAATACCGGGCATGGCGCGGGCGGCTCGTTGCCCTGCATCCCGGCTGGGACGTGCGGCTCTGGACCGCCGGGAATCTGCCGGACTATGACCGGATCATGGACCGCTTCGATCTGTGGGGCTACCACCCGGCCATAGCCTCTGACATCTTCAGGGTGGTGGTCGTGCTGGAACACGGCGGCATCTACCTGGATTGTGACACCGAGCCGATTTCCTGCCTGGAGCCGCTGCGGGGGCATTCATTATTCTGCTGCTGCCGTCCTAAGCAGGTGTTTGCCGGGCATGAGCTGCGCATCAACAGCGGGGACGGCTTCGGGGCGGAGGCTGGGAACCGGGTTCTGGCGGCGTATCTGGAGCGGTGTGACGCCCTGCGGGACCGGGACGAAAATATCCTCTTCCGGCTGGGATTCCTCGGCCTCTCGGAGCATTTATGGGAGCACCGTGACAAGATCACCCTGTTCTCGGGAGCTGACCTGGGCAAGTTCTGCCGGCATCACTGGAAAGTGGCCTGGATGAAGCCGGGCGCTGAAAGCGGATACCGTCCGATTCTTTCCTCGCAAGAATAGAAATTGAAAACCGTTTTCAATCAAAAAAATTGTTTGCCTGAGTAATGGAAAAGGGGGCTTTAAGCCCCCTTTATGGGTTAAAAATTAGAATTAATTTACTATCAAATCAAGCGCGAATTAGTATCAAAGCAAGTGCGACGTTACACTATGGATGGGAGACAAATAGTTCGCCGGGCTGCAGCGGGAAAGGAATCCTGGCAAAAACAAAAGGGGCAACGGCATAAACCGTCACCCCTTGATTTAATTGGCGCGCTTGGAGAGATTCGAACTCCCGACCTACGGATTCGTAGTCCGTTGCTCTATCCAACTGAGCTACAAGCGCGTATATCTTGTCTCGTCCGACATGATGGGCTGGCGGAGAGAGAGGGATTCGAACCCTCGATACCGGTTTACCCAGTATACTCGCTTAGCAGGCGAGCGCCTTCGACCTACTCGGCCATCTCTCCGGAAATTCAGTTCAAGGTTCGCTGTTCAAGGTTCAAGCCTTCTCAAGCCGGCGTCTGAATTCGAGCTTTGAACCTGCTTTATGGCGGAGGGAGTAGGATTCGAACCCACGGAACTTTCGTTCAACGGTTTTCAAGACCGCCGCCTTAAACCACTCGGCCATCCCTCCGAAATCCTAGCCGATCCTTTCCATTCCACCCATGTACGACCGGAGCGCTTCGGGAATTATCACCGTGCCGTCGGCCTGCTGGAAGTTTTCCAGGATGGCGACGACGGTCCTGCCGACCGCCAGGCCTGATCCGTTCAGGGTGTGCACGAATTCGGGTTTGGCCTTTTCCGTCTCGCGGAACCGTATGGATGCCCTGCGCGCCTGGAAGTCCTCGAAGTTGCTGCAGGATGAAATCTCACGGTAAGTGTTCTGCCCGGGCAGCCAGACTTCGATGTCGTAGGTCTTGGCCGCCGAAAAGCCGAGATCGGCGGTGCAGAGCTCAACCACCCGGTACGGGATTCCCAGGAGTTGGAGCACCCTTTCCGCGTCGGCCAGCAGGAGCTCCAATTCTTCGTAGGAACGGTCGGGGTGGGTGAACTTGACCAGTTCCACCTTGTTGAACTGGTGCTGGCGGATCAATCCGCGCGTGTCCTTGCCGTAAGAGCCGGCTTCCTTGCGGAAGCATGGGGTGTAGGCGGTATAGCAAACGGGGAGATCGGATGCCTTCAGAATCTCGCCGCGATGGATATTGGTTACCGGAACTTCAGCCGTGGGAATCAGGAAGTAATCGACGCCGTCCAGACGGAACAGGTCTTCCTCGAACTTGGGCAGTTGGCCCGTGCCGGTCATGCTTTCCCTGTTTACCATAAAGGGCGGAAGCATTTCAAGATAATTGTGCCGCTCCGTATGGAGATCCAGCATGAAATTGATGAGCGCCCTTTCCAGCCTTGCGCCGGCCCTCTTGTATAGGGTGAACCTGGCTCCGGTCAGGCGGGCGCCCCGCTCGAAATCAAGGATGTCGAGGGATTCGCCGATCTCCCAATGGGGCCTCGGGGTAAAGGAGAACTCGGGTATGGCCCCCCACTTCCGGACTTCCACGTTGTCGGCCTCGGAAGCACCGACGGGGGTCGTTGCATGGGGGATATTGGGAATGGTGAGCAGGTAGCGCTGCAGTTCCTCCTCGATGCACCGCAGATTCTCATCAAGGGCCTTGATGCGCTGCGATACCTCTCGCATTTCAGACATCCGGTCCTGCGCCTGGCTCTTGTCTCTGAGTTTGCCGATTTCCTCGGAAACCCTGTTCCGGATGGCCTTCAGGGTCTCGCTCTCCTGGAGCAGCTTGCGGCGGCGGGCGTCGCATTCCCTGAAGCCGGCGAGGCTGACCGCCTCTCCGCGGGTTTTGAGGCGGGCCTCGGCTTCTTCGAGGTTATCCCTGAGGTACTTGGCGTCGAGCATGAAAAAGCCCTTTACATTTAATCGAACAAAGTTATATTTACTAGCATTTGGCCTCGGGATAGTCAATCTCTTTTTCCGCCGGCAAGGATTTACATGAAATCAGGCGCACTCGTTATCATTACCTTGGCCATGCAGCTTATTTTTCCGCTGGCGGCCGATGGGGGAAGAATCACCATCGCCGCCGTAGGTGACATCATGCTGGCCGGAAGCGGGACGAGGACGTTCGCCCGCTCGGGCTACGATTATCCCTTCGCAGCCACGAGCCGGGAACTGCGCGGCGCCGACATCGCCATGGGCAACCTGGAGGCGCCGATCGCATCGGGAGGCAGGGAGTTCCTCGGCAAGAAGTTCCGCTTCAGGGTCGATCCGAAGGCCGCCGAGGCCCTCAAAAAAGCGGGGTTCTCCATCCTCACCCTGGCAAACAACCATATCATGGACTTCGGCGCGGCCGGGTTGCGGGAGACGCTGGAAAATCTGGAACGTCACGGCATCCACCATTCCGGAGCGGGCGAGGATCTGGCTGCCGCCCGAAAACCGGCCGTACTGGAAAGGAACGGCAGTAAGGTCGCCTTTCTTGC
>Ga0272446_1004181_pt1 | contig 17340 bp, 15 predicted proteins | sample YNPCB0061_FD_194587 | JGI IMG/M metagenome (GOLD analysis project Ga0272446, IMG submission 194587) | Hot spring microbial mat communities from Yellowstone National Park, WY, United States - YNP-CB-006-1 | ecosystem: Environmental > Aquatic > Thermal springs > Hot (42-90C) > Sediment | place... | reverse complement strand
CAATGCCTCCATCTGTTCCTAAAGGATTAACAGGAATTATTGACACTAATGGAGTTGTTCATCTGAAATGGAATCTTGGACCGGAGTGGAATTTATTGGGTTACAGAGTATTACGCGCTAATGATCCAACACACGAATTCCAACAATTAACAGGAACAGTTTTTCTTGATACAGCATTTACAGATACGGTGAACATTAATACTCTGACTCAGTATGTTTATTACAGAGTTGCTGCAGTAAATACCCGTTATCAACATTCAGAATTGTCGCCAATACTAGCTCTCAAACGACCAGATAAAATCCCTCCGGTTGAAGCGGTTTTTAATAATGTATTTGTTACCGATTCAAGTGTTTATATAGAATGGATTCCGAGTACGAGTGAAGACCTTGCATATCAGAAATTATTAAGGCGTAAGCAAGGAGAAAATCAGTGGAAACAGATTGATTCATTACCACCATCAATTTCAAATTACACAGATAAGAATGTTGAAAAGACTATCTCATATGAATATACGATTGTTTCAGTTGATAGCTCTGGCTTGCAATCAACATTTGCATTCCCTGTAATTGGAAGACCCTATGATACTGGTTTAAGACCTTCAGTTGAAAAATTTACTGCAAGATACGATGACAAATCTAATTCAGTAATACTGGATTGGGCTTATAGCAAGAACTTAAAAGAAAATTACTGGTTCGTAATTTATCGCAGCAATAACGATGCTGAATTTAATGAACTCAAAGCAGTTGATAGTACCGCAAGAAATTATATTGATAATCAAATATCAAAAGGTAGAAAATATTATTACGCTATTGCAGTTATGACTTCAATTGGTGGAGAATCTGCTAAGGTAAAAACTGAGGTGAGTGTTCCTGTAGAATGATAAGTTGTTATGAACTGAGATTTTCAATCAGGTAAACTTTGTCATTTCTTCTTACTAAAAACTGAAGCGGTAAAGTTATTTCATCACCCTTTACTGCTTCAGTATTCTCTATCTCGTTTACACGCATTTGTGTGATTTCAATTTCAATCACTCCGGTAGTTTCTCCGATAAAAATAATTTTATCACCGACTTTAACTTTACCTGATTCGATAAGAATATGTACGACTTCGGGTTGTTTGTAGTAGTTTAATACTTTTCCCACATAAACTTTTCTTGTTGTCGCTTTGCTTCCTTCAACTCCTGCATAATCTTCAGATGAAGGTACACCAAAATAAAATCCGGTTGAGAATCCTCTGTTATAAACTGTTTCCAATTCCCGAAGGAATTGTTTCTTAAGCTCAGTTGTTAGCTTGCCTTCAAAATAGAGATCAATAGCTTTGCGATAAACGCTTACAACTTTTGCAACATACTCAGGCGCTCTTTTCCTTCCTTCAATTTTGAATGAATCTATTCCTGCTTCTATCAGTTGGTCAATAAATTCAATTGTGCATAAATCTTTAGGCGACATAACATAATCTTCACCAATTATCAAAGATTTTTCAGTAGCTGAATCAATCACTTCGTATTCTCTTCTGCAAGGCTGAACACATTCACCGCGATTAGCAGATTGTCCGAACAAATGATGACTCATAAAACATCTTCCGCTGATTGCAATGCACATTGCACCATGAATGAATGCTTCTATTTCTAAATCGGTATTAGCGCGAATTTTTTTTATTTCTTCAAGTGAGCATTCTCTTGCCAGCACAATTCTTACAGCACCAAGTCTTTTATAAACTGAAGCAGCAAGTGAGTTTGAAATTGAACCTTGAGTAGAAATAGCAAAAGGGAATTGATGTTTATAACATAGTTCTGCAACTGCTAAATCCCAGCAGATGATCCTATCAATTCCGGCATTTTTTGCTTCAAGAATTATTTCTTCAACTTCCTGAAGTTCTTCTTCAAAAACTATGGTGTTTAGTGTCAGATATGTTTTAACATTATTCTGTTTGCAGAAAGAAGAAATTTCTTTTAAGTCATCAACGGAAAAATTTTTTGCTTTAGCTCGCATATTGAGTTTGTCAACGCCAAAGTAAACTGCATCAGCACCATTGCTGACTGCAGCACGAAGCAGCACCATTGCTGACTGCAGCACGAAGCATTGTCCAATCACCGGCAGGAGCCATTAATTCTGGTTTTTTATCGGTCATTTGTCATCAGTCATTAGTCAATTGTCAATTGTCATTGGTCAATTGTCATTGGTCATTGGTCATTAGTCATTTTGTTTTTGATTATTTTGAAATTGATCAATAGAGGATTGAGTTCCAATTGATTTTATGTAGCTATTTAATTTTTTACCAATTAAATCAATGTCTTTAGAAAAATTTTTGAACTGTTCTTCTGAGATTAAATTTCTATTTCTAACTTTTGTAAGCCAGGTTTTAGTTTCAAATAAAGAACCTCGAGAATAATAACACAACTGTTTATTCTCTTTGTAGAAGTACCTTCCAAAACCCTCACTTAAATTTGCTGCAATGGAATCAACTGATTTTAAAAGTTGTTTACCAACAGTATCTTTCAAAAAATAATCCCAATCTATAACAACTTCCCAGACTTTCTCACCTAATTCCATAGATAACTGATAAACTTGCAGTTCTTCTAATTTCATAAAATCTCCCGAGTTTATAAAAAATTAATATTTATTTTTATAAAAATTCAAAAATGTCCAATGACTAATGACCATTGACCAATTAACTTTTCTCCTCCCACACTTTTGCAATTTCAACAATAAATTTTACTGCTTCATACATATCTTGTACAGCAACCCATTCTGTTTGTGAATGGAATGAGTGTTCGCCTGCAAAAATGTTTGGTGTTGGTAATCCCATAAAACATAATCTTGAACCATCCGTACCACCACGAATTGGATGCAAAATTGGTTTTATTCCAATTCTTTCCATTGCTTCAATGGCATATTGTGTAACCTGCGGATGTTTATCAAGAATTTCTTTCATATTTCTGTATTGCTCTATCACCTGAAATTCCATTCTTGAACCCGGAAATTTTGCAACAGCTTCTTCAGCTAATTTTTTCAGGAAGTCCTCATATTCTTTCAGCTTCGGAGTTTCAAAATCACGAATGATAAATTTCAAAGTTGTGAATTCTTCATTCCCATTAAATGAACCACAATGAACATATCCTTCTCTTCCATCAGTAGTTTCCGGAGATAGCCTGTCCTTAGGTAATGATTCAATAAATGAAGCCGCAATTTTAATTGAGTTTATCATTACACCTTTTGCATAACCAGGATGAATATTCTTTCCATAGAATTTAATAACCACTGCATCAGCTGAAAATGTTTCTGTTTCAATTTCACCACGACTTGATCCATCAACAGTGTACGCATACTTTGCACCTAATTTTTTCAAATCAATTTTTTCTGTTCCTCTTCCTACTTCTTCGTCAGGAGTGAAACATACTTTTATATCACCGTGTTTAATCTCAGGATGAGTTAAAAGATAATTTATTGCATCCATTATTTCGGCAACGCCAGCTTTATTATCTGCACCAAGCAAAGTTGTTCCATCGGTTGTGATAATATCATATCCGATCATGTTTTTAAGATCAGGATTTTCACTTTCTTTAATTACCCAGCCACCGTTTTCTAAAACGATATCACCACCCTGATAATTTTTTCTGATTATCGGATTAACATTTGCACCGGAAACAGCAGGTGAAGTGTCTATATGTGCGATGAAAGCAATTGGCGGAACATCTTTGTTTGTATTTGATGGAAGAGTTGCCATCACATAACCCCATTCATCCATATGAGCATCAGCGAGTCCCATTTGCTTAAGTTCTTCAGCTAAATCTTTGGCAAGAATTTTTTGTTTTTCTGTGCTTGGGAATGAAGTGGATTCCTCATCTGATTGAGTGTCGTATTTAACATATCTCAAAAAACGATCAACACAAGTGAATTTATAATTCTGATCGAACATAAGAACCTCCGGGAAATAGTTTGTAAAAAATTTTTATCAGTCTTATTTCATTATGATTAATCTGAATTACTTGACTACAAGTTGCTTGTCAGCCGGCAACAAAGTTCATTGATGTAGACTTTACAAGTAATTTTTATACAACATTATAGTTTGTAAAAAATCATTACTGCTAATTTAAGTTTAATGTTCTTTCTCACCAATAAAAACTAAGTCAATTCATAAAGCATTCTGAAGGTTTTCCGATAATTTATTGTTGTTAAAAGTTTCTTATAGTTATTTTTAAAACAAAGTTTTAACTATTAGTATGATTTTTGCTTAAATTTAACCAATAGAAAATTGACTTTGAGGAGATTAAAATGTCTTTCTGGGATAATTTAGATGGCTTACAACGAATTCTTAGCATAGTGATTATCGCCTGGGCAGTTATTTCTGCAGCGCTTGGAGTTTTCAGCTGGAAAGTTCAATCACGAATTTCTGAGCTGATGCAGGTTAAACAAATGGCAATGGAGCGCGAACTTAATGATGCTCAGCGCAAGTTAACCGGCTTTAAAGATAAGCCAAGTTTTCCCGATCAATCAATTTTAACTGAAACTTTCAAACCAAAACCTGAAACGATTGTAATTCCCAAAACCATTATTGAAAAAACTGAACCTGAACCAACGAAGGTTACTCAAGCTCCTGTTGAAGAACCAAAACCTCAAGTCATTACTTTTGAAAATAGTGCTGAGCAAAAGTTCATTCAGTTCCTGGCAAATAAACCCAAAGGTGATTTTACAATCAAATGTATTTCCGGTGATGAAGGTTCATTCAGATATGCAAAGGAAATTGAGAAGCTGTTGATTGCTGCCGGTTATAAGAGTAACGGAATTGCTCAAACTGTTTTCAGAACTCCGCCAAGGGGAGTTTCTATTATTGTAAAAGGAATTAACTCTGCTCCACCTTATGCAGGTGCAATTCAAAAAGCATTTGAGTTAATTGGAATTGATGCGCCGGCAGAAGTTAATGCTTATTATCCGGAAAATACTTTAACAATTGTTGTAGGACAAAAAATTGATTAGAAGAGGATTTTAAAATCCTCTTCTTAAAACTTTTTCCATATCTGCTTTAATCATTATCTCTACAAGGTCAGAAAATTTTGTTTTAGCTTTCCATCCAAGCAGCTTCTCAGCTTTAGATGAATCACCAATCAGAAGATCTACTTCTGTTGGTCTGTAATAATTTGGATTTACTCTAACTAAAACATCACCTTTCTTCAATCTTGTCGTAAAGTCGCTTCTTGTTCTTTCTTTCTCAACATCAAATCCTATTAGTGATTTTGCTTTATCAAGATTTATATTTTTTATTCTTCCTACTTCATTAACACCTTCACCAATCCATTCAAGTTCAATTCCAAGATGTTTGAAAGTAAGTTCAGCAAATTCTCTGACAGTGTGCGTTTCACCGGTTGCAAGCACAAAATCATCAGCTTCTTTATGCTGAAGTATTTTCCACATTCCTTCGCAATACTCAGGAGCATAACCCCAATCTCTTTTTGCATTCAGATTACCAAGTGAAAGTTCACTCTGAAGTCCTGCTGCTATTCTTGCTGCAGCGCGGGTAATTTTTCTCGTAACGAATGTTTCACCTCGTCTTGGCGATTCGTGATTAAACAAAATTCCATTGCAGGCAAAAAGATTATAGGCTTCTCTGTAATTAACAATTATCCAGTAACCATAAAGTTTTGCAACACCATAAGGTGAGCGAGGATAAAAAGGAGTTTTTTCTGATTGAGGAACTTCCTGAACTTTTCCATACAATTCAGAAGTAGATGCCTGATAAAATTTAACTTGTCGCAAACCCACTTCTCTGATTGCATCAAGAAATCTCAATGTTCCAAGTGCATCAACCTGAGCTGTGTAATCAGGAATTTCAAATGATACTTTAACATGACTTTGCGCAGCAAGGTTATAGATTTCATCGGGTTGAATTTTTTCAAGCAAACGATTGAGATTACTTGTATCTACTAAATCTCCGTAATGAAGAAAAAGTTTTTTGTTGAGTATTTCAGGATTTTCATACAGATGGTCAATTCGTCCGGTGTTGAATGAACTGCTGCGACGAATAATTCCGTGAACTTCATAACCTTTTTCAAGAAGTAACTCTGTTAAGTAACTTCCATCTTGTCCGGTAATACCTGTGATTAATGCTTTCATTTATTTTTTGCCCTTTAATACTTCGTTAATGGCATGCTGATGACACTGATTCTTCAGATCAGCGCTGATTAGTTCAATCTGTGTCATTTGCGTGCTATTGGCTTTTGTTATTTTTACTTTTTCTCAATCTCGAAAACGGTTTTAATATCAACCAGTAATGATTCACATTTTATTTTCAAAAACTAATTAATTTTTAACGGAATTTTTTAGAAACCATTCATAAGTAAGTTTAATGCCTTCTTCCAGTTCGGTTTTATATTTCCAACCGAGAGAATTGATACGACTTACATCCATTAATTTTCTTGGAGTTCCATCAGGTTTGGTTGAATCGTATTCAATCTTTCCGTTGAATCCAATTATTTGCGCAACAAGTTTTGCTAACTCAGAAATAGAAATATCTTTGCCGCTTCCGACATTCAGATGAGTAATTCCAAGATTGTAAAGATTTTTCGCATCGATGTTTTCCATCATAAAAAGAATGGCTTCTGCAAGGTCATCAACATATAAAAATTCACGCAGCGGTTTGCCTGTTCCCCAAATTGTTACAGAGCTTTGTTCCTGAGTTTTCGCTTCGTGGAATTTTCTTATAAATGCCGGAAGAACATGTGAAGTTTGTAAATCAAAATTATCATTTGGTCCGTAGAGATTTGTTGGCATCGCTGAGATAAAATTGCATCCATATTGTCTGAAATAATTTTCACAAAGTTTTATTCCTGCAATCTTAGCAATAGCATAAGGTTCATTTGTAAACTCAAGATAACCTGAAAGCAGATATTCTTCTTTTAGTGGTTGAGGTGCAAGTTTAGGATAGATACAAGAGCTTCCGAGAAAGATTAATTTTTCAGCGTTGTTAAGAAAAGAAGCGTGAATAAGATTTGCTTCAATCATTAGATTGTCATAAATAAATTCTGCCCGATAAGTATTGTTTGCAAGTATACCTCCGACTTTTGCTGCAGCAACAATTACAATCTCCGGCTTTTCCTGTTGAAAAAATTTTTCAACATCACTTTGTCTTCTTAAGTCGAGTTCTCTGAAAGATTTGGTAATAAGATTTTCATAACCATTTTTTTGTAATGCTCTCATTATAGCAGAGCCAACCATTCCATTATGTCCGGCAACATAAATTTTTTTGTTTTTATAATTCATCATACAATCAAATCCCATAATAAACTGAAAAATAAAATTCATTAAGATCTGAATTGATATAATTCAAATCCTGCTGCTGTTCTGATGATTTCATCAACTGGAAATTAAATTTAGCAAACAGTTCGTGTAATATTTCATACTTAATTGAGCCACCGAAGTAAGTATAATTTTTTCTTAAACCAAAGAGAAAAGGCGGCTGCGGTTGTGTCTGATATTGTTGATAAGCATTGCCTCTATCACCTTTGCGAATATACTGAGCCCAGATAGTTGCCTGCAATCCTCTGATAAATCTGTAATTGATTGAACCGTAAACTAGATCACCGTTACTGCCCATCCAATGTCCCAAATTATACGAAGCATGCTGATAAGTAGTTGTTTGAATATAATGTTCGTAAACGAATGGATAAATTTTTGTGTATTCAAGTTTAAGTGTTAAGTTTTCAACCGGAAGATCAGTAACTGAAGTACCTAAGGAAAAACCAAATTGATTCCGTTGTTTTACTTTATCAAAAATATTGCTAATCGTAAGTTCATCTATAAACAACGAGCCATAAAGATGAGTATTCTTTAAATGATTTCTTGAGCTGACTGAAAAGAAAAATTGTGAATTGCTGCCGGCTTCATTTATCTGCCGGCTTAAATGATGATCGTTCACGCGGAAAAACATTAGCGGAAATAAATAAGAAAATTCAAATTTATCAGCATACACAATTGACTCACCGATTGAAATGTTTAATCCTTTTATCGGTTTAATAGTTAGTGTGTGAGAAGCTAAATACTTTTCACGAAAAATAATTCGTTCGCCGTTTGTTTGGTGATAATAAGTTTCATTGCTATCAATAACATCTGAAGAAAGAAAACCATGAAAGTAGTTGAAGTTTAACCACTCAACAGGACTTATATCAAGTCTTAAAAACGGAAATGAAGGAGCTTTTTGTGAAAGTACCAACAGTCCACTTTCACCATAACCCCATTCCATAAAATCTTTTCCAACAGAAAATTTTCCCCACGACCAATCAATTCCAATGTTAGTATTAACTTCGCTGTACTCGACTTTATCAGGTGCAAAACCAAATATTATTTTATCATTTCTCTGGTTAAATCCTGTTTTGGGTGTGAACTCTCTCCACTTATCAACAGTGTTTCCTTTTTCGGAATTGTCAACGAATTTAAAGTTGAATCCGATATTATCAGAAAGATAACCGTAGAATGAGACTCCATTCCAAATGTGAATTAGTCTTTCATTTTTTCTTGAACCAATCTCAAATCCTAAAATTGGTGATAGATTAAAAGTGAAAAGATTATCACGGTAAGAAAACAAACGATATCTGCCAAATTGATCCTTATCTAAAGATGATAGCAATGGTTTTTCAACTTTAACATTCTTTAATAAATCAACCTCTCTTCCGAAGTCAGAAAGAAAAAAATCTAACTCATCTTTTTCTAAAGATGTTAAACTATCGGAATTATTTTTCAATTCAGAAAGTTTTTCTGCAATATACTTTCTTGAAAGTGGTCGAATCTGATCATCAAAATCAACAATCCCTTTCTGACTGAGTCGGCTTAGGAAAACATAAACATCGCTGTTCAGTGGTTCATAAACAACCTGAGAAAAGGAAGTTGATTCAAATATCAGCAATAAAAAAAATATTGAGAGAAAAATTCTCATTTAATTTTCGTCGAAAAATTTTCTTATAACCGATACAACATACTGTAATTGCTCGTCTGATAATTCCGGATAAATCGGTAAAGCAATAGAAGTATTTGCAGAGAACTCTGAAATAGGGAAGTCACCTTTTTTATAGCCAAGATCTGAAAAGCATTCCTGAAGATGAAATGGAACCGGATAATATATTTCGGTGCCAATTTCATGCTTTGTCATAAATTCTCTGAGCGCATCTCTTTTTTCAACCCTGATTTTATATTGGTTGTAAATGTGATAATTCTTTACTCCGGATTTTTCGTAAACTGCTTTTGGCAGTAATACTTTATTCTTGCTGTCGAATTTTGTTTTGCCCGGTTCTTCTGCAAGTCCTGCTTCAATAAAAAGTTGATTATACCTTTTTGCATTCTGCTGCCTTTTTTCTGACCAGGATTGAAGATGAGGAAGTTTAACACGAAGTACAGCAGCCTGAATTGCATCTAATCTGAAATTTCCTCCAATCACTTTATGATAATATTTTGGTTCACCGCCGTGGACTCTTTTTATTCTGATGATTTCAGAAAGTTTATCATCATTGGTCACAATCAAACCGCCATCGCCATAGCCGCCAAGATTTTTGCTTGGGAAAAATGAAAAACAACCAATGTGTCCGATTGTTCCAACGAATCTTCCATCTTTGTACTGAGTACCAATTGCCTGAGCAGCATCTTCAATAACATAAAGATTATGAGCAATTGCAATTTTCATTATCTCATCCATCTCAGCGCTTTGCCCGAAAAGATGAACAGGAATTACGGCCTTTGTTTTTGATGTTATTTTCTTTTCAAAATCTTTCGGATCAATGTTAAAAGTAACCGGATCATTTTCAACAAAAACAGGTGTTGCAAAAAGTCTCGATACAACTCCTGCAGTTGCAAAGAAAGAATAAGTGGGAACAATAACTTCATCGCCGGGTTTTATATCTAATGCCATCAGAGCCAATAACAAAGCATCTGTTCCTGAAGAAACGCCCCAGGCATGTTTTACATTTAAGTATTGTTGAAACTCTTTTTCCATTTCAGAAAGTTCCGGACCCATAATAAAATACTGTGACTCAGCAACTCTGATTATTGCTTCATCTAATTGTTTTTTCAGAGACTGATATTGTGGTTTTAAATCAAGAAGTGGTACTCGCATAAAATTTCCTTTTTATAAATATTATTTAGTGTAGATAAAATCTTTGTCAATTTCTTTAAAGAATTTTGCTGAGAGGTCTTTCTCAGAAACTATCGGATTATCAATTTGCCAGTTTATTGATAATTCAGGATCATCATAACGAATAGCCCGCTCGTGTTCTTTACTGTAATATTGTGTGCACTTGTAATAAAAAATTGCTTCATCAGATAAAACGGAAAATCCGTGAGCGAAACCAGGCGGAATCCATAGCTGTGTATGATCATCTTCGGATAAAACAGCTGAATAATATTTCCCAAATGTTGGTGAGTTGAATCTGATATCAACAGCTACATCAAGAACTTTTCCACAGATAACCTGACATAGTTTTCCCTGAGCCATCTCTCCAATCTGATAATGTAATCCTCTGATTGTTCCTTTCTTTGATTTGGAAATATTATCTTGCACAAAATCGGAATTAATTCCGTGTTCACGAAATTTTGAAAGTCGGAATGATTCCAGAAAATATCCTCTTGAATCTCCAAACACTTTTGGCTTGATTACAAGAAGTCCCTCAATTGGTGTGGTTTGTATTTCCATTAAGCCTCTTTAAGAATTTTTTCAAGATAATCCCGATACAATGATTTGGGAATTGAATGAACGAGTTTTTCAAATTGTTCTTTTGAAATAAAACCTTTATTAAATGCAATCTCTTCGATGCAGGCAACTTTTAATCCCTGACGATCTTCTATAACTCCAAAAAAGTTTGATGCCTGAAGCAAAGCTTCGGGAGTTCCTGTATCAAGCCAGGCAATTCCTCTTCCAATTTTTTCAACATAAAGCTGACCTCTTTCGAGATAAGTTTTATTAACATCTGTAATTTCAAGTTCACCACGGGCGGATGGTTTAAGATTTTTTGATATTTCAATCACCTGATTATCATAGATATATAAACCAGGTACAGCATAATTGGATTTAGGATGTAACGGCTTTTCTTCGATTGAAATAGCTTTACCTTCTTTATCAAATTCAACAATTCCGTATCTCTGAGGGTCATTAACCTGATAGCCGAAAATTGTTGCGCCATTTTCACGCTTAAGTGCATCGTAAAAGAAACTCAAATCACCATAGAAAATATTATCACCGAGAATTAATGTTACATTGTCGTTGCCAATAAATTCTTCACCAAGAATAAATGCTTCTGCTATTCCGTTTGGTGCATCCTGAACTTTGTATGAAATATTTAATCCAACATGATTCCCGTTATTAAATAATTGCTGATAAAGTGGAATTGTTTCTTTGTTTGATATGATAAGAATATCTTTAATACCGCCTAACATTAAGATTGAAAGCGGATAGTAAATAAGCGGCTTATCATAAATAAGTGCAAGTTGTTTACTATAAACTTTTGTGATTGGATATAACCTTGAACCGGAACCTCCGGCGAGAATAATACCTTTGTTTATTTTTTTCATTTTAGTTGTAGATTTTGTTAAAAAACTTTGACAAATATAAAAATATTCCAGATAGGTTTTTATCGGAAATGTTACAGTAATTTACCACCCAGAACGAACATTGCGACAGTAAAGTAAATTACTATTCCTGTTACATCAACCAAAGTAGCAACAAAAGGAGCAGAGGAAGATGCAGGGTCGAAGCCAAGCCGTTTAAGTATAAACGGAAGAGTTGAACCAGTTATTGTTCCCCAGAGAACAACACCTATAAGTGATATAGAAACTGTAATTGCAACAAAAAACCAATGTTCGCCGTAAATATGAGAAGCCATTTGCCAGACATAAATTCTGATAAAGCCAATTGTAGCTAATATCAATCCGAGTGTTAAGCCGGTTAAAAGTTCTCTTCTGATTACAAGAAACCAATCTTTTAGTGTAACTTCACCTAAAGCCATTGCTCTGACTACCAATGTTGCGGCTTGCGAACCAGAGTTTCCACCACTTGAAATAATTAGAGGAACGAATAAAGCGAGAACAACTGCGCGTTCAATTTCTTTTTCAAATACTGCCATTGCTGAAGCAGTAAACATTTCTCCGATGAAAAGAATTGAAAGCCAGCCGGCTCTCTTCTTGATCATTTTAAGAATAGGAATGGTAGGATAAGGTTCATCAAGAACCTCAACAGCTGCCTGCTTCTGAATGTCTTCGGTTGTTTCTTCAACAGCTACATCCATTACATCGTCAAATGTTACAATGCCGATAAGATTTCCGCTGTGGTCAACAACAGGTAAAGCAACTCTGTCATACTTGCGAAACATTTCAACTGCTTTTTCCTGATCATCATAAACATTAAGAGCAACATAGTTTTCATCCATCAAATCAGAAATTCTGGAATCAAGCGGAGCTAACAAAATATCTCTGATTTTTATATCATCAATAAGTTTGCCTTTGTCATCAACAACATAAAGTATGTTTAATGTTTCTTTATTTTTTCCGTTCTCTCTTATGTAATCTAAAGTTTGCTGAATAGTCCAATCCGGTTTAACAGCAATGTAATCTGGAGTCATTAATCTTCCGACGCTGTTTTCCGGATAGCCGAGTAATGTTACTGCAAGTCTTCTTTCTTCGGGCGAAAGCAGTTGAATAAGTTGTTTTGTTGCAGAAGCAGGAAGTTCTTCGAACAAAGCAGTTCGATCATCCGGATCCATTTCGTTCAGAATTGCAGCAACTTCTTCATTGCCCATAGCTTTTAGCAAATCCATCTGAGTATCGAAATCAAGATATTCAAAAGTATCTGCGGCTAACTCGGTATGAAGTAATCGGAAAATTATAACTCTTTCTTTTTCATCGAGGTCAATCAGAAGTTCAGCAATATCGGCTGGTGTCCAATCCTGAAGAATTTCCTTTAGGATGCTAAGTTTTCTCTCTTCAATAAGAGATTTAATTTCTGGTTGTAGCAATCGGCTTAGCATCTGGAAATCCTTATTTTTGATTTGTCGGAATTACATATTTATTAACTAAAATTTTTATTTAGCGGTGTGTAAAAATAAAATCAACTTTTTCAATTCACAATTGTAAATTTATGTATATTCACTCGGGATACAAAAATGAAATTAGTTATTGATGAAAATATTTCTTTTGCAAAAGAAGCATTTTCTCTTTTTGGTGAAGTTATACTTCTTCCCGGAAGAGAAATTACAAATGACAATTTGAAAGATGTCGATGTGCTTATCGTTCGTTCAGTAACTTATGTTGATGAAGCACTTCTTAAAAATACTCCCGTTAAATTCGTCGGAACTGCTACGATTGGGACTGATCATATTGATCTGAAATATCTTAATGAAAATAAAATTGCCTTTGCTGATGCTAAAGGATGTAATGCTTATGCTGTTGCAGAATATGTTCTGACTGCATTGTTAAAAATTTGTGCTGATGAAAAAATTAGTCTTCAGGAAAAATCAATCGGTGTTATTGGTGTTGGAAATGTTGGTAGCAAAGTAGCAAAATTTTCTGAGCTGCTTGGGTTAAAAGTATTTAAGAATGATCCTCCGCTTCAAAGAAAAAATCCACAGGAAAAATATTATTCGCTTGAAGAAATACTCAATTGCGATATTGTTACTTTACATGTTCCACTAACATTTGAAGGAGAAGATAAAACTTTTCATTTGATTGATGAAGATAAACTTACGCAGTTAAAAGAAAATTCAATTTTAATCAACACATCTCGTGGTGCTGTGATTGATAATAACGCGTTGAGAAAATTAATAGCTCAAAAAAATCTTAATGTTGCTTTAGATGTCTGGGAAAATGAACCTGATGTTGATCTATCTTTACTTGAAAGAGTGAAAATTGCAACTCCGCATATTGCCGGATATACATTGGAAGGCAAAGTAAATGGTACTGTTATGATATTTAATTCAGTGAATGAATTTCTTGGAACAAAATATCATTTTGATTTTAATCTGCCTGAAGTAAAACACAATCAACTTGATTACAATAAATCAGAATTTGATTTGATTGAGTTTGAAAACCTGATCAGCAGAATTTATGATATTGAATCTGATACAAATCAGATGAGGAAGATGTTATACTTCAACCGCGAGGACAGAATAAAATATTTTGATACTCTCAGAAAGAATTATCCTTTGAGAAGGGAATTCAATAATTATAAGATTAAATTGAATTCAAAGAATCTTAAAAAACTTTTTGAAGGATTACGATTCAAAGTTATTGATTAGCGGTTTAACCTGAATTCAACCGGAATAATCATTTGAACTTTAACACGCTTACCTTTCATCAATCCAGGTTTGAATCTTGTGTAGTAAACAGCTAATCGTGCTACTTCATCGCAGCCATAACCAATTCCTTCAACAACTGTTGCGTTGGAAACCTCACCATCTTTTTCTATGAATGCTAAAACTTTCACAGTGCCTTCAATTTTTTTCTTTCTGGCTTCTTCGGGATAAGTAAGTTTGCGATAGATTGTATTCATTCCTCCGATTGGCTCAGGCATTACTTCAGCATTAAGGAAATAAGCCGGATCGTCATCAAAATCTTTTTCTTCAACTTGTTCCGGAGGCATATCTTCAGATTTTTTATTTCGTTCTTCTTGCTTGCGTTTCCATTCTTCAAGCAATTTCTGATAATCTTCCATTCTGTATTCACCTATTAAGGTAAATTCCTGATCTTTCCTAAATCCTTCCGAAAAATATACATCTTCAATATGAACACCATTTGAATCAAAGTATGAAGCAGGTCCATCTCTTCTTCCATTTTCGATATTGAACATCTCTTTAAGATTTCCGTTAGGATAGTAAAGTTTAACAATGCCTTCCACTTTATCTTTCAGATAATTTCTTTCTTCTTTAAGATTTCCGTTTTCGAAATAAAATATTGCCACACCTTCACGCACTCCGTTTGAGAGGTGAATTATTGATTCAATTTTTCCATTAGGATAATAAGTAATAATGCTATCTTGTTGTGGATAAACAGTTGCTGTAAGAAGTATTATAAAAAGGAAATTTAATTTATTCATTAAAACATCAATAAAAATTTTTCGGGGCAAAGATAACATTTAATCTTTAATTATTAGAGGGAGTAAAACAGCAGTGATAAAAATCAGAATTGCTATAGAAAAGAAAAAGTATCCAACAATGTAGTCGTATTCAATAATGCCAAGGGTCCCAAGCAAATAATCCCAATCGTGATAAACTTTATTCCCGCCGAGCAGAGGAAGTTTTTTCGCCTGAGCATCGGCAGCGTAAACACTTATGTTAATAAAATTTTGTCCAAGCCATAAAAGACCAAACTGAACTCCCGTTCTGTAATTATTACGAAAGAAAGTAAAAGCAATAAGTGAAGGAAGAATTATTTGCATCAAAGTTCCACCAAGAGTATAAATAAATTTTCCAAAGAACATAAAAAACAAATGTCCTGCTTCGTGAATAACCAGATCAACATTATCAATCAGTCCATACTCGCCTCGGTTCAATGTCCAGTAAATTGCAATTGGTAAAATGATAAGTGAGGTAATCCACTTTTTCACTTCTGAGGATTGAGAATATGGTTTTGCTTTTTTTAAGCTTTGTTCAAGTTCTTTGTTGAGATCGTTATTCATTGAAGGACTTTAGTTTGATGTTGCTGATTTGTTATAAAGAAAATCTCAATTATTTTTAATGCAAAATAATTCCTTTAAACTTTTAATCAGAGTTTATTATGAAGAAAATTCTTTTACTCCTTCCGGTTTTAATCTTGTCTGTATCAACAATAAAATCACAGGAACCACAAATTATTCAAGTGAAAACATACCTGATTGATAAATGCGGATTTGTGGAAGATGATGATGTTAATTACTCAACATCAATTGAAAATTGGGGCTATAGTTATGATAGTCTGTTAATTGATCTTAATTCCTGGAGACAAAGTCCTTATGTTAAAATTGATTCGATTGGATTAAGTGTGCAGGGACGACCACTTTGGCAAATAACAATCAGTGCGAATCCAAATCAAATTTCAGGCAGGCGCACAGTTTTCATTCACGCAAGAACTCATCCGCAGGAAACAGAAGGATTTTGGGTGACTGAACAGATAATTAATATTCTTTTGTCTGAAACTGATTTGGCTCAAAGTATAAGAGAACATTGTGTTTTCTACATTGTTCCAATGTATAATCCTGATGGAGTTGAGCTTGGTTATCCAAGACGAAATGCAAACAATGTTGATCTTGAAAGCAATTGGTTTACTTTTCCAAACGAACCTGAAGTTGCTGCATTGAAAGCAAGATTCACATCGCTGATGTCTTCTCCAAATCCGATTGAAGTTGAACTCAATATGCATTCATCATCATTGTGCAAAAGATATTTTGTCTATCACGATTCAGCCGGCACTTCAGCACAATTTGCTTTAAAGCAACAAAATTTTATTGAAGGTATAAGAGCATATTATCCAAACGGAATTGAACCATGGAATTATTATATAAGTTGGACAGGCGGCAATCCAATGAAATATCCTGAAAGTTGGTTTTGGTACTATCACGGTGAAAATGTAATGGCATTAACTTATGAAGATATGTATCAATGCAGCGGCACAGGGAATTTTGATATTACTGCCAATGCAATTCTTCGTGGAGTGATGGACTATATGAACATTCCAACAAGTGTTGATGATAATCAAACTTATCCCGATGAATTTGTACTTTATCAGAACTATCCAAATCCATTTAATCCGACAACAAAAATTAAATACAATATTCCAAGTGTCATCCTGAGTTCATCGAAGGATGACGAAAGCGGTGTCACTCTTCGACTCCGTCAGCTGACGGATCAGAGTGACATTAAGGTTACTCTTAAAGTTTATGATGTGCTAGGCAATGAAATAGCAACATTAGTAGATGAACAAAAAAAGGCAGGATATTATGAAGTAGAATTTGCTGCAACTCAGCTTGCAAGCGGAGTATATTTCTACAGATTACAAGCAGGAAATTTTATTCAGACAAAGAAGATGCTACTGCTTAGATGAAAATACAATCGTAGCTCAGCTCTCCAGAGCTGAGCCATAACTGATTAAGTAAACACATAAAAACTAAGTTGTAAAATAATTTTACAAAAACAATGTAAAGAAAGAAAAAAGATTAGAAAAAATTTAATTGAGCTATTGACAAAGAGGAAACAAATAAATTAAGTTTTATTCAGAGAAAGCAAAACACAAAGCAAACAGAAAAACAAACCAACGGAAGCAGCAATGGGAGAAAGAAAAATCCTGCTTGACAGAATAAAAAATAATTTGCAAAAGTTATTCGTTATTCGTTATTCGTTA
>Ga0272446_1004180_pt1 | contig 17344 bp, 14 predicted proteins | sample YNPCB0061_FD_194587 | JGI IMG/M metagenome (GOLD analysis project Ga0272446, IMG submission 194587) | Hot spring microbial mat communities from Yellowstone National Park, WY, United States - YNP-CB-006-1 | ecosystem: Environmental > Aquatic > Thermal springs > Hot (42-90C) > Sediment | place... | reverse complement strand
CAATCCGGGCAACAGCGGCGGGCCGTTGTTCAACCTGCGGGGCGAGGTGGTGGGCGTCACCAACATGAAGATCAGCTTCGGCGAGGGCCTGGGCTTCGCCATCCCGGTCAAGGCCGTGCGCGACTTCTTGGTCAACCGCGACGCTTTTGCCTACGACAACAACAACCCCAGCAGCGGCTACCGCTACTTGGAGCCGCCCCGCCGCATGAAACGCGGCACCGAACCGGCCGCTCCGCCCGCCTCCTGAGTTTTCGATCGCCTGTCCGGCTTTCCATACCACAAACACAACACCCACCTCGCCTCATGAACTGCCGTCTCCTCCGCACCGGCGCGCGCGCGCTACTGGCCGGCTTCCTCGCCCTCGTTTCCTTGCACGCCGCCACTCCTCCGGCCGCCAAACTCCTGCCCCCGGACACTCTGGCCGTGCTGTCCGTGCCGGACTTTGCCCAGTACCGGGCGGCGTTGACCCGCGGGGCCGGCCAGTTCTGGAGCGACCCGGCCATGCGGCCGTTTTTCGAGAAGTTGCAGGCCAAATTCCAGGCCGAGGTGCTGGACAAGCTCGAGCGCGAGGCGGGGATCAAGTTGGCGGATTACGCCGAACTGCTCCAGGGCCAGCTCACCTTCGCGGTCACGCGCAACGGCTGGCAGGGCAGCTCCAACCCCCTGCCGGCCCTGGTGATCTTGCTCGACGCGCGCGACAAGGGCGATCAGCTCAAGACCCGGCTGAGCGAGTTGCGGAAAAAGATCACCGACGCGGGCGCGACCTTGAAAACCGAGACCGTGCGCGACGTGGAATTTACCACGCTGCCCCTGAAGGCCGAGGATCCCGTGGCGCCCAATTTGATTTTCGGCCAGGTGGGTTCGGTGCTGGTCGCGGGCACGGCCACGCGGCCCTTGGACCGCGTGGTGGCCGGCCTGCAGGGCGGCGGGCTGCCCACGCTGTCGGAGGAGAGTGCTTACGCTGAAGACCACCAACGGTTTTTCCGGGAAGCGGTGCTCTACGGATGGATTCACGCCCGGCCGTTGGTGGAGGTGGTCACGCAGGTGGCCACGGCCGCCTCGAGTGCCGCCAGCAAAAACCCGCTGGCGCCCCAACCCGGCAAACTCATCGAAGCACTCGGCTTCAAGGGGCTCAAGACGCTCGCTTTCGGCGTGCAGGTCAATGCCGAGGGCTATTTCGTGGACCTGAACATCAACGCGCCCCGGCTGGAGCGCAAAGGGCTGTTGCAGTTGCCGGCCACCGAGCCCAAGGACGCCAGCATCCCGGGCTTTGTGCCGGCGGATGCCGTGGCCTTCTGGCGCTGGCGGCTGGACGGCCAGAGGTTTTGGGCCACCCTCGAGGCCATGTTCGAGGAGATTTCGCCAGGGATGTTGGGCTTCTTCACCGGCCAACTGGATGCGGCCCTGAAGGAAAAAGACCCCAACCTGAACTTCCGCCGCAGCTTCCTCATGAACCTGGGCGACGACCTCATCAGCTACCAGAAAGCGCCCCGCAGCACCGCCCCGGCGGACCTGCTGGCCCAGCCGTCGCTGACGTTGATCGGCTCGCCCAACCCGGGCCAACTGCTGGGCGCGCTGCGCTCGGCGGTCAGCCTCCTGCCCGGGCCGTTGGCCACGATGGAAATCAAAGACCGCGAGTTTCTCGGACAGCGGATTTACTCGCTGGCCATTCCGGACATGACCGGCGGCGGGAAGCCGACTGACCTGCACTTCGTGGCCAGCGGCGGTTACTTGGCCATCTCGGCCGACACGGCCATTCTCGAGGAATACCTGCGCCGGGCCGAGAGCCGGCCCAAACCGCTGGCGGAGTTCCCCGGCCTGCGCGAGGCCGCCGAGAAGGTGGGCGGCACCGGCACGGGGTTGTTTGGCTTTCAGAACGACGCCGAAACCATGCGGGCGGTTTGGGAAGCCCTGCGGTCCAACAAGAACCTGTTCATGGACCTGGTCACCGCCCAAAATCCATTCCTCAAGGAGGCCATGTCCGAGCAGGACGACTTCCAAAAGACGCTCGCCGAATGGCTGGACTTTTCGTTGCTGCCGCCGTTCGAGCGCGTGGCCCGGTATTTCCACTTCACCGTGTTTGCCGGGCAGGCCTCGAACGCCGGGTACTTGCTGAAGTTTTTCAGCCCGACACCGCCGGGCTTGCGTTGAAGCGGGCGCGGGGCTGACCGCGTCAGGCAATGGCGTCCCGGCCGGCGGCCCGTGACTTTTTTGAAGCGGCAGACCGACTGGGAGCACGGGACGCGCGTCACCCCGGCCCAGTGCCTGTAACCGATTTGTAACATTCAAGACGCCGGTTCGTTACCCGCCGACGCAAGGTTGGGGGCGTGGAAAACAACACGCCCACACTGTGGGGTGGTCCGCTCAATCGGACCGCTTCGCTCCCCCGGCCCGACCGACCCGCGTGGCGGGCCTGCCGGGGAGGTCTTCCGCAAATCCTGTACACCGCAAAACCATGAAAGCCTGCTCCCTCCTGTTCCCCCTGCTCCTGTTCACCGCCGTGACGACTCCCGGCCTGCATGCGGCCACCATCACGGTCAAAGGCTCGGACACCATGGTCATCCTCGCCCAGAAATGGGCCGAGGTGTACATGAGCACGCACCCGGACGTGAAAATCCAGGTCACCGGCGGCGGCACGGGCACCGGCTTCGCCGCCCTGCAAAACCAGCAGACCGACCTGTGCAACGCCTCCCGTAAAATCAAGCCCAAGGAGGTCGAGACCTGCATCAAGGCCTTCGGCCGCCGGCCCACCGAGTACCGCGTGGCCCTGGACGGCTTGTCGGTGTACGTCCACGCCGACAACCCGATCGAGGAACTTTCGATCGAGCAGCTCGAGGCCATCTTCACCGGCAAGATTCGCAACTGGAAGGAACTGGGCGGCCCAGACGCAGAAATCATCCTTTACAGCCGCGAAAACAACTCCGGCACCTACGAGTTCTTCAAGGAACACGTCCTCCAGGGCAAGGACTTCGCCGCGCACGCCCAGACCATGCCGGGCACGGCCGCCGTGCTCCAGGCCGTGTCCCGCGCGCGCCACGGCATCGGCTACGGCGGCGCCGCCTACGGCGTGGGCGCCAAGCATCTGCGCATCCGCAAGACCGCGAATGACCCGGCCATCGAGCCGACCGAAGAAAACGTGGTCAACGGCTCCTATCCAATCTCCCGCTACCTGTACATCTACGTGAATCCGGCGCTCGACAAGGGGCCCGTGGCCGATTACCTGAAGTGGATTCGCAGCGACGCCGGCCAGGCGGTGGTCAAAGAGGTGGGTTACTACCCCCTGCCGCCCGAGCTGCGCAGTCGTTGATTTGGATTGCACATGTTCAAAGCTGGGCGTCTATTTCATCCGATCCGCAGTTCCTCCTGCGATCATCCGGACGGGCGGGCGGCCGCTGGCTGCGACAACGGTTGCGCCGCCCGTTCCCTTTGCGGGGGCCTGACCCGCCTCCGGCTTCCCCGGCTTTAACCCCTCCCGGCCATGCCCAAGACACCTCCCGGCGCCCGGCGCAGTGTGGGTTGGATGGGCCTGGCCCGCGGCCACCGGGCCAAACCCACCGAATGGCTGGTCGAAAAGGGCATCTTCCTGCTGTCCTTCACGGCCATCGTGATGATCTTCCTGATCTTCCTGTTCGTTGGCCGCGAGGCCTGGCCGATCCTCACCGGCCGGATGGACAGCTCGCTGGTCCGGGAGTTGCAGGACATCATCCCGGTCGAGGACCTCGAGAAAACCCCGCCCGAACGGCTGCGCCAGTACCTGGGGCTGACGCGGGAGCAGTTCCAGAGCATGGACCGGGAAACGCTCCGTGACCTCATGCAACTGCGCATCGAGAGCCGCGAGCAGATGCCCGACGACAAGGACGCCCTGCTCAACACCCTGCAGTGGCGGTACGTGCTGGGGCCGCACCAGTGGACCGGTTACGACCGGCCGGTGTACATCTGGCAGCCGGTCTCGGCGATCCACAAGTACAACATCGTCCCCCTGATCGTGGGCAGCCTCAAAGCCACGTTCGTGGCGCTGATCTTTGCCGTGCCGCTGGGGGTGGCGGCGGCGATTTACGTTTCCCAACTGGCCCCGCCCCGCTTGCGCGAATGGCTCAAGCCGGCCATCGAGCTGCTCGCCGGGATTCCCTCCGTGGTGCTGGGGTTTTTCGCCCTGATCGTGCTGGCCTCGGTCCTTCAAGCCGTCTTGGGCTACCCCTCGCGCCTGAACGCCTTCCTGGCGGGCATTGCCCTGGGCTTGGCGGTCATTCCGGTGGTGTTCTCCATCGCCGAAGACGCGCTCACCAGCGTGCCGCGCAGTTACTCCGAGGCGGCCCTGGCCCTGGGCTCGACCCGCTGGCAGGCGGCCTGGCAGATCGTGCTGCCCGCGGCACTGCCGGGGGTGTTTGCCGCGGTGGTGCTGGGTTTCGGCCGGGCCATCGGCGAGACGATGATCGTGCTCATGGCCAGCGGCAACGCCAGCATCCTGTCCTGGAGCCTGTTTGACTCGGTCCGCACAATCACCGCCACCATCGCCGCCGAGCTGGCCGAGACCGTGGTGGGCGGCCACCATTACCGGATGCTCTTCATGCTGGGGGTGCTGCTCTTCGCAGTGACCTTCCTCTCGAACCTGGCCGGGGATTTCTTCATCCACCGGCTCAAAGCCCGACTGGAGGGACGCCGATGAACCGCCCGATCAATCTGGCTGCCCGGGGTCCGTTCGGCGTGGGCCGTTTCGAACCGGTCTCCTTTTTCTGCACCGGCCTGACCGGCGCCGCCACGTTTCTGATCCTGGCCATCCTGGCCGTCATCCTGGGCAACATCATCTGGCACGGCGGAGCCGGCTTCTCTCTGCGGTTTATTTTCGGCAGCGCGGACCGCGACATGTTCGACCCCGCCCGGGCCGGCGTGGGGCCGATGGTCTTCGGCACGGCGGCGCGGGTGATCTTGATGACCCTGTTTGTCCTGCCCGTCGGGGTGGCCACGGCGATCTACCTCACCGAGTACGCGCGTTCGGGCGCGCTGCTGACGCGCGTCATCCGCAGCGCGGTCAACAACCTGGCCGGCGTGCCCTCCATCGTGTTCGGCCTCTTCGGGCTGGGCTTTTTCATCAGCGCCGTGGGCGGCAGCCTGGACGGGCTGTTGTACCCGGGCAACCCCAAGCCGGTGTGGGGCAAGCCGGCCCTGATCTGGGCCTCGCTGACCCTGGCGGTGATGACGTTGCCGGTGGTCATCGTGGCCACCGAGGAATCCCTGCGCGCCATTCCGCCGGGCCTGCGCGAGGCCAGCTTGGCCCTGGGCGCCACGAAGCTGCAGACCATCTTGCGCATCGTCCTGCCCCAGGCCCTGCCCGGCATCCTCACCGGCAGCATCCTGGCGGTGAGCCGGGCGGCGGGCGAAGTGGCGCCCATCCTGTTCACCGGCGCGGCCTATTACATGGCCAGCCTGCCGCGCGCCCTCACCGACCAGTTCATGGACCTGGCCTACCACGTCTTTGTGCTTTCGACCCAGGCGCCGGATGTGGATAAAAGCCGGCCCATCCTGTACGGCACCGTGGTGGTGCTGCTGGGCTTGACCTTCGCCCTGAACGTGGTGGCCATCCTCATCCGCACCCGGGTGCGTCGCCGCCTGCGGCAATTGGGCTAACTCTCCCGCGACTTCCCTCATGGCTGTCACTCCCCTCAACCTGAAAGTCCGCGCCGAAGTCCCCGCCGGCGAAATCGCGGCCGATCACCCGGAGTTGATCACCTTCGAGCGGCTCTCGCTGTGGTACGGCGCGGCGCAGGCGCTCCAGGACATCAGCTTCGGCATCCGCGAACGCCTGGTGACCGCCTTCATCGGCCCCTCCGGCTGCGGCAAGTCCACGCTCCTGCGCTGCCTCAACCGCATGAACGACCTCATTGACGGGGTGCGCATCACCGGGCAGGTCCGCATCGCCGGGCAGGACATTTACGCGCCGGGGGTGGACGTGATCGAGCTGCGGCGCCGGGTGGGCATGGTGTTCCAGCGCTCGAACCCCTTCCCGAAATCCATCTACGACAACATCGCCTACGCCCTGCGCCTCCAGGGCATTCGCCGCAAGGCCGAGCTGGACGAAATCGTCGAGAAAAGCCTGCGCAGCGCCGCGCTCTGGGAAGAGGTCAAGGACCGCCTCCACGCCAGCGCGCTGGGCCTTTCCGGCGGGCAACAACAGCGCCTGTGCATCGCCCGCGCCATCGCCGTGCAACCCGACATCCTGCTCATGGACGAGCCGGCCTCGGCCCTGGACCCCATTGCCACGGCCAAGATCGAGGACCTCATCCTCGACTTGAAACGCGACTACACCATTGTCATCGTCACCCACAACATGCAGCAGGCCGCGCGCATCTCGGACTACACCGCCTTTTTCTACCTGGGCGAACTCATCGAGTACGACACCACCACGCGCATCTTCACCAACCCGGCCCGCAAGCAGACCGAGGACTACGTCACCGGCCGGTTTGGTTGAACCGCCGCCCCTGCCCCAACCCCTCGCCCGCACCGCCATGTCCGTTCACTTCGACCAAAACCTGTACGAGCTCAAGCAGCGGCTCATCACCATGGCCAGCAAGGCCGCGACCGCCGTGGACCGCGCCATCCAGGCGCTGGTCGAGCGCGACGACGACCTCGCCCGCCAGGTCATCGCCGGCGACACCGAGCTGGACGACCTCGAGGTGGCCATTTACGAACTGGGCATCCAGCTCCTGAGCAAGGCGCCCCTGGCCGGGGACCTGCGCCTGATCACCGTGGCCATGAAGTTCGGCCAAAACCTCGAACGTGTCGGTGACGAAGCCACCACCATCGCCCGCCGCGCCATCGAGCTGGGCCAGGAACCCCAGCTCAAACCCTACGTGGACATTCCCCGGATGGCCCGGCTGGCCCTGGACATGTTGCACGAGGCCCTCGAGGCCTTCATCCGCCACGAGCCGGCCCGCGCCCTGGACATCATCCCCCGCGACAAGCAGGTGGACGCGCTCAACAAGCAGCTCCACCGCGAGCTGGCCAGCTTCATGATCGAAAGGCCCGACACCATCACCCGCTGCCTCAACCTGATGGTCATCTCGAAGGCCCTCGAACGGGTGGCCGACCACGCCAAAAACCTGGCCGAAGAAGTGGTGTACCTCTACGAAGGCCGGGACGTGCGCCACAAACTCAAGCCGGCGCCCCCGAACGACCTCGCTGAACCCGCGCCGCCCGCCGGCACCTGACCCGGGCGCCGCGGAGGATTTGCCATTCGCCCTGGCCGGCCTACCCTTGGCAAGCGCGCCGGTATGAAAAAACTCGCCCCTCTTGGATTGCTGGTTGCCCTGGGACTCGCCGGGCTGTCCCGCCCCGGCGCGGCTGCTGAAACCGTGAACCCCGACACTTCCAATTCCACCCCGACGCCTCCCCCGGCCCAACTCGAACGCGCCACACTGGGCGGCGGCTGCTTCTGGTGCCTCGAAGCGGTCTTCGAACTGGTGCCGGGCGTCCACGCCGTCACCAGCGGCTACGCCGGCGGCCACACCGAGAACCCCACCTACAAACAGGTCTGCACCGGGACCACCGGACACGCCGAGGTGGTGCAAATCGAGTACGACCCCGCCCGGGTCAGCTACGAGCGGTTGCTCGAAATCTTCTGGCAATGCCACGACCCCACCACCCTCAACCGCCAGGGCCACGATGTGGGGCCCCAGTACCGCTCGATCATCCTCTACCACAACCCCGCCCAAAAGGCGGCCGCCGAGAAGTCCCGCGCCGACGCCGCCGCGCAGTTCACCCGGCCCATCGTCACGGAGATTGTGCCGCTGACACGGTTCTACCCGGCCGAGGCGTACCACCAGGACTACTTCCGGCGCAATCCCGACCAGGCCTACTGCCAGGCGGTCATCGCCCCCAAGGTGCGGAAGTTCAAAAAAGAACTCGGCCGGTAACCGCGCACCGGCGGGCCAGCCCCAATCCCCAGCGGCCGCCCGGACCGGAGGTTCAACTTCAGGGAGCCGGCGGCGCCGTCGGCGGTGCCGCATCCGCCCGCCGCAAACCCAGCCCGCACGTGCCGAAATCCCGTCGCGGCGGCCGCTGCCCCGACGTGGAAAAGATCGTGTCAAACGGCCGCTCGGGCGCGCGGTCGAACACGTAGCCGCACCCCTCCGCCAACACCAGGCGCAGGGCATACGCGTGCACCGGCACCAACGCCTGCAACCGCACGCGGTACCCCCGCTCCGGCTCTTCCAACGCCGCCAACGGCACCTCCCAGTACACCTCCACGGTGCCCGGCGGCGGCAACGGCCGCGGCCACCGCAACTCATACGTCCCCCGGCCCACCGGCCGGGGCTCGAACACCTCGCCCGCCAGCGTCACGCCGTGCAACGTGGCCTCGGGATACGCCAAGGCCAGCACCCACACCTCCGACCGTGGCGGCCAGCGCTCAAACTCGAGTCGCGAGCGCACCGAGATCACCGCATTGGTGTCCAGCACCCACTCGTCCCGTTGCCGCACCTCCGGCCCGCCCGCCGCCGCCTCCCGCGCCGCCCGGGCGGCCTTCAACTCCCCCGCGGTGACCCAGCCCACCAACACCGCCATCGCCGCCACGCCGATTCCCCACACCACGGCCGGTCTCTTCCCCGCCGGGGCGCCGGGTGGCGGGGCGTTCGAACCGAACAACGCCCAGCGTAGGTGCGCCCGCCAGTTCCAACGCTGCGCCTCGGGCGGCGGCGGCCAGGACCAAGTCAGCACCAGCACCGGCACCGCCAGCGCCAGACCGGTCAGCGGGTGGAACAAGGCCGGCGCACGGGAGGCCAGGGACCAGAGCGCCGGCCCGGCCAGATTGGCCGCGGCGTGAAAGACCACGCACGGCCAGTAATTGCCGCTCTTCAAGTACACCACGCCGTTGAGGAACCCCAGCAGGAAGGTCTCGGGAAACCGCAAGAAGCTGCCGTGGATCAGGCCGAACAACACCGCCGTGGCCGGCACCGCCGCGGCGGGCCGCCAATACGACGCCAAGGTTCGCTGCACCACCGGCCGGAACATCAGCTCCTCCGCCAGCGGCGCCGGCAGGGCCAGAGCCAAAATCAACAGCCATTCCGGCCCGCGCCCCGACAGCGGCAGGTCCCAACCCCGGCGCACCGCCACTCCCGCCACGACCGCCAGGCCGGCAGTCAACACCCCCAGCAGCCCCGCCCGCACGGCATCCACGCCCCCGGGCACCCGGAAGTCCGGGTCCGGTCCCGGGCGGCAGCGGCGGGCCCGCCAGAGCACCACCAAGGCGGGTGCAGCAAAGAAAAGCAGTTCCGTGAGCAAAAACCCGGGCACGAACCGCCACACTTGCAGCAACGCGCCGAAGGTCCAACCGCCCAGCACGCAAAACGCAAAGGCCCCCACCACCCACACTGCTGGAGGTGCAGGCGGGCGTGTGGCGTTTGCTGTGACGCCGGAATCGTGCATGGCGGGGCAACTTTCCGTGCTGCCCGGCCCGCCGCAAGCGCGGAACCGGGCCGGATGCTCACGAACCGTGGCAACGTTCGTCCAAGTCACCGCGGCGGGCGGCTATTGCCGCCGGTGGCGCGCAGAGCAAACGGCCCGCGACCGCTTGACTTCGCGGGCGGCAACCGGACGCTTGGGCGCGGCACGGCGGGCGGCCCGACCGGTCCACGGGTCGGCTCAGGTTGAACTTTCCGTCCGTCCCGGGCGTCTTGCACGAGCATGAATTGCGGGGCAACCGATCCCCTCCCCGACGCTTCCGGCGCCCCGGCGCGCACGCGCGCGCTCGGGGGACGCGCGGCGCTGTGGGTGTTGCTTGCCGTCTTGTGTGCCGGCTGCCAGACCTACACCACGCAAAGCCGCGAAATGACATCGGCCTGGGCCCTCGGCGATGCCCCCGGCGCGGCGCGGGCCTTTGCCCGCCAGGCCGAGCGCAAAACCGCCTCGAAGGATGCGGTGATCTGGCATCTGGAGGCGGGCGCCGCCACGCGGGCGGCGGGTGATTTTGCCGCCAGCAACCGCCACTTCGACACCGCCGCCGCCCGCATCGAGGCCTACGAGAACCTGCCCAAAGTGCGCCTGGGCAACGAAGCCGGCGCCCTGTTTTCCAACCAGCAAAACCTGCCCTACGAGGGCCGCGCCTACGACAAAATCTTGCTCCACACCTACAAGGCGCTCAATTACCTCGCCCTGGGCGAGCCGGACCGGGCCCGGCCGGAATTGATCCGCGCCTACCAGCGGCAACAGGACGCCGTGGCCGACAATCGCCGGCGCATCGAGGAGGCGCTCGAGGCCGCGCGCAATTCCGACCAGCGGGAAGTCATCGCCCGCACCCAGGCCGACCCGGGTTTCCAGCAAGCGACCGCCAGCCTCACCCGCGGCCTGGAGGGGTTCCGCGCCTACGCCGACTACGTCAACCCCTTCACGGTGTACCTGGACGGCCTGTACTTCCTGCATGCCGGCGCCGGCGGGGCGGACCTCGAACGCGCGATCAAATCCCTGCGGCGCGTGCTCGAAGTGGCCGGCGACAACCCGGCCGTGGCGGCGGACCTGGCCCTGGCCGAAGCGCGGGCGGCGGGACGCGCGACGGCGAGCGGGCCGCTGACCTACGTCATTTTTGAGACCGGCCGCGCCGCCAGCCGCGAGCAGGTGCGGCTGGACATTCCCATTTTGGTGGTGGACGTCTCGTACATCGGCGCGGCGTTTCCGCAACTGGTCTTCCACGAAGATTACGAGCGGCACTTGACCGTCGAGGCCGGCAACACGCGCCAGACCACCGGGCCGGTGGCCAGCGTGGACGCCATCATCGCCCAGGACTTCCGCAACGAACTGCCGGCCATCATCACCAAGACCCTCATCGCCACGGCGGCCAAGGCGGCGGCGGCGTATGCCCTGAACGACGCCGCCCGCCGGCAGGACGAGGGGTTGGGGTTGCTGGCGCGGCTGGTCACGGCCGCGGTGCAGGCGGCCGTGAACATCGCGGACACCCGCTCCTGGACCACGCTGCCCAAGGAATTTCAGGTCGCGCGGCTGACTCCCCCGGCCGACCGAACGTTGCGCCTGACCACGCCGGGGCAGGTCGCCCAGCGCGTGACGTTGATTGACGGTGAGGTGACCGTCGTCTATGTAAAGTCCATGCGGGCCGGAGGCCCGTTGTGGATTCATCAATTTCGCCTGCGATGAAACGAATACCGATGCTTGCCTGCTGCCTGCTGGGCGCCGCGTGGGGCCTGGGGTCCGGCTGCAGTTCCACCACCGTCAACACCGTCGAACCGGCCGTGCCCACCGCGCGCCGCGAGATGCTGGCCGACCAGCGGGTGCAAACCGACGCCTCATTGGCCCGGGCCGTGCGCGTGCGCGGCGTCAACACCGCCACCGATGCGCAGGGCTTTCTGCGCGTGCAGATCGAGATCGAGAACACCACCCGCAGCCGCAAGCAGTTCACCTACCGGGTGCAGTGGTTCGACGACCAGGGCATGCTCATCTCCCTGCCCACGGCCACGGCCGTTCCGCGCGCGCTCGAAGGGCGCGAAGTGGCCTACATCACCGCCACCGCCCCCACCCCCAAGGCCAAGGACTTTCGCATCCAGTTCCTCGAACCCGTGACCCAATAAGCCATGAAACCCCGTTTCCGCTTCCTTTTCCCGGCAGCGCTGGCGGCGCTCTTGCCCGCCTGCTCCAGCCCCAAGACCGCCTACGTCGAGCCCGGCAGCTCGCGCCTGATCACCAGTGTGGACCAGGTCAACATCCAGGACTTCGCCCAGGCGGCGGACACGATGGTGGCCTCGCTCATTGACAACCTCATCAACCCCGGTCAGCTCCGCAGCGGCGTGCCCGGCGAGCCGGCCCTGCTGGCCATCAGCCGCATCCAGAACCAAACCGGCCAGCAGCTCGACACCGACCTCTTGGTGAAGAAAATCCGCGTGGCCCTGCTGCGCACCGGCAAGGTCTGGACCAGCACCACCATCGCCTTTGGCGGCCCCGAAGACCCGCTGGCGGCCGAGGAGCAACAACTGCTGGGCAAGTCTGCCGCGGGCGTCAACCGCCGCCCCGACTACACCTTGTCCGGCAAGATCATCGAAAACACCACCCGGGCCGGGAACATCCGCCAGGCGGCCTACGTGTTTCAGCTTTCGCTCACCAAAACGCCCGAGGGCATCGCGGTGTGGGAAGACGAAAAAACCATCGTCAAGCAGGGCAGCCGCCCGGCGGTGGGCTTCTGAAAATGGCTTCGAGCCGGACCATGAAAACCACCTTGATCCTTCTGCCGCTGGCCGCCGTGGTGCTGGCCGGTTGCCGCAGTCCGGAAGCGCGCATCACCAACCCGAAAGCCCCCGGCCCCGCGGTGGGCAACATGGTGGGCACCGGCGTGGGGGCCGTGGCCGGCAACGTGGCCGGAGCGGTCGTGGGCGTGGGTGAAGGGGCCGCAGCCGCGGCCAGCCAGCCGTTCAAGTACGACCCCACCAAACGAATCATCTGCCACTGGCACGAGGAAAAGACCCCCGACGGCCGCGTCATCCAAGTGCCCGAGTACTATCTGGTGGACGCCCACGGCCGCATCCTGCGCCGCTTGTCCGAAAGCGAAGTGCGCTGACGCGGGAGATTCCCCACCGCTTTGGCGACGTGCCGGCTTCCGCCCGGCTTCGGGGTCAAGGCCGTTCAAAGCCCGTAAACCCGTGGCCGGGCAAGGGACGACGTTCCGAGCCGACGCTGAAAGTTCCAAGCAGTCCCATTCCGAAGCACGCCTGCGCCGCGCGTTCAGGGCTTGTCACCTGTCGGCTTGCAGGAAAGCGCTCGTGCGTTCCACAGTGGCCCCCACGCGGGCAGTGTCCCGCGCTACCCGTCGGCCGGTGTGGCGAAATGGCAGACGCAAGGGACTTAAAATCCCTTGGCCAGTATTGGCCGTGTGGGTTCGAGTCCCACCACCGGCACCAAGGACTGCCCGCCCCGCGCGCGGCACCGCGCGTGTTTCCCGGCGCCGCCTGGCTTGCCAGCACAGCCGTGGCGCGGACGCGGGCATCTGCACTTCCCCCACACCCGGCCCGGGTAACAAAATTTTTTGGCGCGAATCGGGGGCGCAGCCGGGCGCAACGGAGGGATTGTCGCGCGCCGTTGTTGCGGTATGCTGGCTGTCCGGCGCGCCCGCGGTTGGCGCGGGTGGCGCCGGGCCGCCGCCCGAATGGGCCGCGGCAACGCGACTGGAAACAATCGTGAAACCGACCGCCCCTGATTCTGCCCCGGCGTCTCCCCCGGCGGGCTCCGCGCCGGACCCGGCCACGGCCGGGGCTTGGTTCGAGGCTTACGGCCGCCTGCTGGAACTGACCCTGCGCACCCAAGACCCTCCGCAAGCACGCCGGCGGCTGAGCGAGTTGTTGGTCCGCCTGCGCCGGGCCGGGTTGCCGGTGCCGGAAATCACCAGCACGCCGTACGTGAACACCATCCCGCGGGCGGAACAGCCGTCCATGCCCGGCAACCGGGAGCTGGAGCGGCGCATCAAGAGCCTGGTCCGCTGGAACGCGATGGCCATGGTGGTGCGGGCCAACTCGACCACCAACGTCGGCGGCCATATCTCGACCTACGCCTCGTGCGCGACGCTGTACGAGGTGGGCTTCAACCACTTTTTCCGCGGCGCCGGCGCCGGGCATCCGGCGGACGTGGTGTACTTCCAGGGGCACGCCTCGCCGGGCGTGTACGCCCGGGCCTTTCTCGAGGGCCGGTTGGACGAGCATCACCTGGAGCATTTCCGCCAGGAACTGGCCGAAGGCGGCGGGCTCTCGTCCTATCCGCATCCGTTTTTGATGCCGGGTTTCTGGCAGTTCCCCACCGTCTCGATGGGGCTGGGGCCGATCATGTCCATCTACCAGGCCCGGTTCATCCGCTACCTGCGGGCGCGCGGGTTCCTCACCGGGCCGGAGCCGCGGGTGTGGTGTTTTGTGGGCGACGGCGAAACCGACGAGCCCGAGACGCTCGGCTCGCTGACGCTGGCGGCGCGGGAACACCTGGACAACCTGACCTGGGTGGTCAACTGCAACCTCCAGCGCCTGGACGGCCCGGTGCGCGGCAACGGCAAGATCATCCAGGAACTCGAGTCGGTCTTCCGCGGCGCCGGCTGGCACGTCATCAAGGTCATCTGGGGCAGCGACTGGGACCCGCTGCTGGAGGCCGACGCGAGCGGCAAGCTCGTCCAGCGCATGGAAGAGGCCGTGGACGGCGACTACCAAAAGTACTCGGTCGAGCCGGGCAGTTACACCCGCAAACATTTCTTCGGCCGGTACCCCGAGTTGCTCGAGCTGGTGAACCACCTGACCGACGAACAAATCCGGCGCCTGACGCGCGGCGGGCACGACCCGGAAAAGGTCTATGCCGCTTACCGGGCAGCGGTCGAGCATCGCGGCCAGCCCACCGTGATCCTGGCCAAGACCATCAAGGGCTACGGCCTGGGCGAGGCGGGTGAGGGCCGCAACATCACCCACCAGCAGAAAAAGCTGAACGAAAAAGAGCTGCGCGAGTTCCGCACCCGCTTCGGCATCCCGATCAGCGACGAAGAAATCGCCGAAATGCCGTTTTACCGGCCCCCGGAGGATGCGCCGGAGACGATTTACCTCAAGGAACGCCGCCGCGAGCTGGGCGGCTTCCTCCCCGAGCGGCGGGTCACCGCCCCGCCCCTCGAGGTGCCGGGCGCGGACTTCTTTGCCGAATTGGAACGCGGCTCGGGCAAAATGGCGGTGTCCACCACCATGGCCTTCGTGCGGCTGTTGAGCATGCTGATCCGCCACAAGGGCGTGGGCCGGCACGTGGTGCCGATCATCCCCGACGAGGCGCGCACCTTCGGCATGGACGCGTTGTTCCGGGAGGTGGGCATTTACGCCCCCCACGGGCAGCTCTATGAACCGGTGGACAGCAAGTCGCTGCTCTACTACCACGAAACCAAGGACGGCCAGATTCTCGAAGAAGGCATCACCGAGGCCGGCTCGATGGCCAGCTTCATCGCCGCCGGCACCGCCTACGCCACGCACGGGGTGAACATGATCCCGTTCTACATCTACTACTCGATGTTCGGCTTCCAGCGCGTGGGCGACCTGATGTGGCTGAGCGGCGACATCCGGGCCAAGGGTTTCCTGCTCGGGGCCACCGCCGGCCGCACCACCCTCAACGGCGAGGGCCTCCAACACCAGGACGGCCACAGCCTGCTCCACGCCAGCACCATCCCCACCCTGCTGGCCTACGACCCGGCCTTCGCCTACGAACTGGCGGTCATCATTGCCGACGGCCTCGAACGCATGTTCGCCCGCGGCGAAGAGGTCTTTTACTACCTGGCCCTGTACAACGAAAACTACCTCATGCCGCCCATGCCCGAGGGCGTGCGCGAGGGCATCCTCAAAGGCTTGTACCGGTTCAAACCGGGCCCCGACGGCCTCCCGCACAAGGCCCATCTGCTGGGCAGCGGCCCGCTCCTCAACGAGGCGCTCCGCGCCCAAACCCTCCTGGCCGAACACTACGGCGTCTCGGCGGATGTCTGGAGCGCCACCAGTTACAAGCAGCTCCGTTACGACGCGCTCGAAGCCGAACGCTGGAACCGCCTCCACCCCGAAGCCCCGCCCCGCCGGCCCTACGTCCAGACCCTGCTCGAGGCCGAGTCCGGCCCCTTCGTGGCCGTCTCGGACAACATCCGCACCGTCCCCGACCAGATCGCCCCCTGGGTGCCCGGCGGCCTCACCACGCTGGGGACCGACGGCTTCGGGCGCAGCGACACCCGGCCGCGCCTGCGGCGCTTCTTCGAGGTGGACGCCGAATGCATCACCGTGGCCACGCTCCACGCCCTGGCCCGCCGCGGCGCCGTGCCCCCGGCGCTGGTCACCCGCGCCCTCCGCGAGCTGGATTTGAACCCGGAAAAAACCCACCCCGAACTGATCACCCTCTGAGGCCGCACCCCGGCCGCCCTTGCCCATGCCGCCCACCCGCACCGACGACGCCACCATGGCGGTGTTCCTGGACCTGGAAAACATCGCCCTCGGGGCCCAGGACGCCCACTACCCGCGCTTCGACATCCGCAAGGTGCTCGAGCGCCTCCTGCTCAAGGGCCACATCGTGGTCAAAAAGGCCTATTGCGACTTCGACCGCTACAAGGCCTTCAAACGCGACCTCCACGAGGCCGCCTTCGAGCTCATCGAAATCCCCCACGTCCGCCAGTCCGGCAAAAACTCCGCCGACATCCGCATGGTCGTGGACGCCCTCGACCTCTGCTACACCAAGGGCCACGTGGACACCTTCGTCATCATCAGCGGCGACTCCGACTTCTCGCCCCTGGTCTCCAAGCTCCGCGAAAACGCCAAAAAGGTCATCGGCGTGGGCGTCAAAAACTCCACCTCCGACCTCTTCATCAGCAACTGCGACGAGTTCCTGTACTACGACGACCTGGTGCGGGCCGAACGCGCCCGGCCGCGCCGCCGCGAGCCGGCCGCCGCCTCCGGCGGACGGCCCACCGCTCCCGCCGGGACGGCCGAGGAAAGCGCCGCCGAGCCGCCCAAAAGCTCCAGCCTCTCGCCGGAAAAGGCCCTCGAACAGGTCCTCGAAACCTTCGAGGCCATCCGCGAGGAGCGCGACGAAGACGACCGCATCTGGGGCTCGATGATCAAACAGGCCCTCAAGCGCCGCAACCCGGGCTTCAACGAACGCGCCCACGGCTTCCGCTCCTTCAACGACATCCTCCTCGAGGCCCAAAAACGCGGCCTGCTCAAGCTCGAGCACGACGAGAAATCCGGCGGCTACATCGTCTCGCCGGCCGAGTAAGCGGTCCGGGCTTCCCGTCGCGGGACGCGGCGCCGCGTGTGCGCAAAGGCGGCACGGGCGCCCGGCTCAGGCCGGCAGGTCCTGGCCGGTGGTCGTCACGGTCAACTTGCCATGCTTGACGCCCCGGGCGGCGATGAGCTGGTCGGCAATGTGCTTGATCAGCCCGGCCCGCCCGCGCACGGCCAGCACCTCCAGGCAGTTGTCGTGGTCCAGGTGCACGTGCAGCGTGGCCATGATTACCGCGTGATGGTCGTGCTGGAGGTCGGTGAGCGTGGCCTGGACGTGCGGCTGGTGGTGGTCGTACACCAGCGTGATGGTGCCGGCGATTTCCTGGTCGCCGTACCTCTGCCGGTGCTCGACCAAATGGTCGCGGATCATGTCCGCCACGGCCAGCGAACGGTTCGTGTACCCCTTCTCCCGCACCATCTGGTCAAGCTGGCGGGCCAGCAGGGCCGGCAGGGAGACACTGAAGCGCGTGACGGTTTCACGCCGCGGGCTTTTCATGCCCCCCATCGTACCGGGGCCGGCCGCACCGTCAACGGGACGGGACGGTGGCGCCGGGCAGTCGGCAAAGCGGCGGCGGGGACGCACCGCCCAA
>Ga0272446_1004179_pt1 | contig 17351 bp, 16 predicted proteins | sample YNPCB0061_FD_194587 | JGI IMG/M metagenome (GOLD analysis project Ga0272446, IMG submission 194587) | Hot spring microbial mat communities from Yellowstone National Park, WY, United States - YNP-CB-006-1 | ecosystem: Environmental > Aquatic > Thermal springs > Hot (42-90C) > Sediment | place... | reverse complement strand
TTGGCACGAAAATCGGAACAGGCGGCTCGTCAGGACACACTTACCTCAAACAGACGGTCAACGCGCATCGCATCTTCTTGGATTTCTTTAACCTTTCCACTTTCCTCATTCCACGCTCTTCACTGCCCGTCTTGCCTTCGGAGATTGAACGCGAATTGGGATTTTTCTTTGGCACATCTTAAAAAATGAACAAACTTGCGCCGACTTCCAGCCCGAACACATTGCCACTCGCGCTCCGATTGGTTCGCTGGTTTTTTCGTTGGTCTATGCGATAAAAGGCTTCGACATTGAGCGAGGCTTGCTTGCCGAACATGATTGCCATTCCACCTGAAAATCGCAGTGCTGTGCCAGTGGTGCGCACATTTCGACTTGTCTCAAACTCTTGCTCTGAGCTGCTTTGATACGCATAACTTGCCGAGAAGAAGGGAAAAATCGGACTTTGCCGCTCGCCGAAAAAATAGGCGATGCTTGGTCCTGCGCTCCAAGTAGTTCGCGAGAAGAGCGTTACGAGGTTGTTTTTGTCGTTCTGTGACACGGTTGCGTAGGTGAGGTCAACGCCAAGCGCGAGTCGTTCAAAAAGGAAATACGCAACGCTCGGACGAATGGCAAATTCCGTGATACGGTCAGATTCAATGCGGGCAGTGAGGTTGGGCTGATAGAGTTCGCCGCCGTAGTTGGCGTAGTTGAGTGAAATCGCTAAGCGAATGCTTCCTTCGTCAAAGGCGTAGCGTTGCGCGTGAAGTTCGACGGCGCAAAGGAGAGCACTTATTGTAAGCAAGTAGCGACCTGTGTGCATGAAACGGTGTTTATGCGTTGTTGTAGATTTTCAGGATTGTGTCGCGTAATGCGCCGCCAGCGTCGGAACACAGGAACGCAATGCTTTCTGCAATGACTTCGGGCTTTACCCACTCGTCAAAGTTTGCATTTGGCATTGAGGCGCGATTGGCGGGCGTATCAATCACGCTTGGCACAACAACCGACGATACCACGCCTTGTGCATTGCCTTCGGCGTTGAAGAGTTCTGAAAGTCGAAACAGTAGCGATTTTGAGAGTCCGTATTCCACTGCGTAAGTGCCGTTTTTCAAATCCAATCCGGCGCGTGCGCCAATGAAAATCAATTGTCCGCTTTTCTGCGTTTTCATCACTTCAAAAGCAGGCTTTGCTATCGCCAATGCGGAATAAAAATTCAACCGTAACATCTTCTCAAACGAGGCTCGCGAGAGTTCGCTTATTGTTCCGAGTGCGAATCCACCAACGAGCATCACCACCGCATCAATGCGACCGTATTTTTCCGCGCACTCTTTGACAAAATTTGCCGCTTTGAGTTCGTCTGTAACATCAAGTTCGTAGAGGTCTAACTTGGGACTTTGAGTTCGGAACGCTTCATCAACTTGAATTCCTGGTTCAAGTGTAACGGCGACTCGATACTCGGATTCTAAAAATTTTTTTACTACCGCGCGCCCCAGATTTCCCGCGCCACCTGTGATGATTGCTGTTCTTTTTGACATGGAGACGTTTTAGCGTTTTATTGCATGGTTACTGCTTCGAACACTTGCTCGTTTGCCGCGTTCTTTTGTGGAAACACAATGCGGACTGTTGTGCCTGTATGTCGTTTGACTTCCATTTTGCCGTTTAATTTTTTTGTCAGACTGCCCACCACAACCAATCCCATTGCGTCTGGGGGCTTTGTTTCAACTCTGAACGGCATACCGCTTCCGCTGTCGATGACCGCCATGCTGATGCTCTCATCTTTTTCTTTGAAAAATGAGACCGTAATTCTGCCTCCACGACTGCTGAACGCATGCTGCAAGGCATTTGTAATCAATTCATTTAGAATCAACCCAATCAATATCGCACGGCTTAACTCAAGCCACACGCTTTCTCCTTCATACTTCATCTCGATATTGCTTCGCATCAAGGGCGATTTTTGAAACATATCGAGAATGCGTTTGACATATTGATGGGTGTTGACTTTGAGTTGCGATTCCGAAACGCACACACCTTCTGACGCAGCAACCAAGATGCTCATACGCCAATTGTGTTCATGCAGTAGCAGTTCAAATTTTTCTTTTGGCGAATGTTTGGACTTTACACGTAAAATCACTTGAAGCGTTTGATGGGCATCTTTGTGAATGTTCTCCAATTCTCGCAGCAATCGGGCTTCTTCGGGAAGCGCGGCAACCTCTTGTGCAGAATGGCTTTGAGTTTGCTGATACGGTTCAGTTTGAATCTCTTTGTAGAGAGAGAGCATAAACTTTCGCTTGCCACGCTCTTCGACAAACAGCCGTTTGACTTCAAGTTCTAATCGGTTTCCGTTTTCGTCATTGAACCATGTTTTTGAGAGAGAAGCATGGTCGGATTTGAAAAAAACTTCGCCGTAATCGTTGAACTCAATTTGTTTTCCAATGCTTGACGCGTCTAACTGAAAGACGTTCAGATAGCGTTTATTCGCCGCCACTAACACGCCGTTTGCATCGGTGAGTGCAATCGCATCGTTGGAGTTTTCAGAGAGCAAATTAAAGAGCATTTCCGCGCGCTTTCTTTGCACTCTTAACTCGGTTTGTTCCATGAGCAAGCGCATGACATCGTGCAATTTTTCAGGCGTGAGCATTGATTTTTTAACCACGCCGATTTGATTGGCGCGAAGTGCTCGCAAGGTTGCCGTTGCTTCGTCATTGACAAGACAGAGCGTCGGCACAGTCTCAAATGAAATAATCTGCGAAATCTCTTTCAGCAACTCGCTTCTGCTCATATCGGGACAAGCCTCGCCAATGATGATGAAGTCGGGAAGCTCGTTTCGAATTTTTTCCAATCCTTCGCACGCCTTGCGCGCAATGGTGATGGAACGAATCGGCATCAAGTTTCGCGAAAGAAATCGCTCTAAAAGCGTAATGTCGTCGCTGTTGTCGTCAATAATGAGAACGGTGTAATCAGATTGATGCATATCAACTGTTGTTAAATGTTGATGTGCGTTTTAAGATGAGTGATGGCAGCAGCGATAACGCTATGCGAATTTACATTGATTCTTTGATTTTGCGCTACTCTGCTTGTAAAAGGCGTTGAACCAGTTCCGGCAGTACTGCTGTGGCAGTGGATTTGATGACTTCAAAGCCGAGCAAGGCTTCGTAGGCAGGATTTGGGTCAATGAAGAATTTTTGCTCCGTTTCTTCAAAGAGCGTCAGCAAGCCTGCCGCCGGATACACCTGCGCCGATGTTCCCACACCGATAAAGATGCTGGCAGTCTCGATGAGTTCTTCCAAATACCCACGTCGCATATCGACGCTTTCACCGAACCAAACAACGTCGGGACGAAGTTGCGCACCGCATTTCGGGCATTTGTCGCCCCATTGAACAGGCTTCGAGATTTCGGATTTGAAGTCGCAGTTGAAGTAACTGTCGCGCAATCCGAAGATGTCGTAATGTCGCTCGCACTTTTGGTAATCAATGCGTCCGTGCAAATGCCACACGTTGTTGCACCCTGCGCGCTCCAAAAGGTTATCAATGTTCTGCGTGATGTTGATAACGTCAAATTTTTCTTGAAGGTCGGCAAGTGAGCGATGCCCTGCATTTGGCTGAACGCTTTGAACTTTCTCGAAGCGCATCGCATAGAAATTGAGAACGAGTTTTGGGTCTCTTGCCCAACCGTCGGGCGAGGCAACATCTTCAATGCGATGGTTTTCCCAAAGCCCATCGCTCCCTCTGAATGTTGGGATTCCGCTTTCGGCAGAAAGCCCCGCACCACTGAATACTACAACGCGCTTTTTCGTCATGTCTGAATTGCTTTTTTCTTCAACGCACGCCACCCAATATCGCGCCTGAAATACGCGCCCTCAAAGTGAATTTGAGCAATTGCATCATAGCACGCTTTCAGGCTTTCTTCGAGCGTATCAGCGACGGCAGTTACCGACAGCACGCGCCCACCGTTTGTGTAGAGCTTGCCATTCTCAAATTTTGTTCCCGCATGAAAAATCATCACATCGTCTCGGACATCGGTGTAGCAGGCAAGTTCAAAGTGACATTGTCCTGTAATCACTTTCCCTGTGGTGTAATTATCGGGATAGCCTTTTGAGGCCATCACAACGGTTGCGGCAACTTTATCCGCTATTTCCATTTCAATTTCATTTAATCGCCCTTCCTTTGCGGCAAGAAGCACATCGAGAAAACTGTTTTTGAGCAAGGGCAAGATGACTTGGGCTTCGGGGTCGCCGAGCCGTGCGTTGAACTCGACGACTTTGGGTTCGCCGCCGTTAATCATCAAGCCGATGTAGAGAAATCCGCGATAGGGCATGCCTTCTTCTCGCATGGCGCGGAGCGTGGGCTGAATAATGCGCATCTCCACTTTTTGCATGACTTCGGGCGTAACGACGGGCGCAGGTGCGTAAGCCCCCATTCCGCCGGTGTTCTTGCCGATGTCGCCTTCCCCGATACGCTTGTGGTCTTGCGCGCTTGGAAAAAGTTTGTAGTGCGTTCCGTCAGTGATAATGAACACGCTGGCTTCTTCGCCTTGCATAAATTCTTCAATGATAATTTCGCTCCCCGCCTCACCGAACAAGCGTTCTTCAAAGATGGCGCGCAGGGTTTCAAGCGCATCGCCTTTGTGCATGGCAATCACCACGCCTTTGCCTGCCGCAAGTCCGCTGGCTTTGATAACGATGGGAAAAGTCGTGAGCGTTTCGATATACGCTTTTGCTTCGAGATGATTGGTAAAGGTTACAAACTTTGCCGTCGGAATGTTGTGGCGTTGCATGAAGGCTTTTGCGAAGGCTTTGCTTGTTTCTAATTGTGCCGCTTCTTTTGTCGGCGCGATGATGTTCAGCCCTTGTGCTTCAAATCGATTAGCGATGCCGAGTTCAAGCGGCTGTTCAGGACCAACGATGGTAATGTCAATGTTTTTTTCTTTTGCAAAAGTGAGCAGGGCATCGATGTCAGTGGGCTTAATGGGAATGTTTTCGGCAAGTGCGCCGAGTTCGCGTGTGCCGCCGTTGCCAGAGGCAAGGTAGATTTTTTGGACCCGATTGTCTTTGAGAATTGACCACGCAAGTGCTTGTTCCCTTGCGCCATTTCCGATGATGAGAATGTTCATTGCAGTTGAACGATGTTAGATGAAAAGTTTGAAAATATACGTAAAACCGATTGGGCAATCATGTTTTGGCACTGGAATTTTCATATCTTTGCCGCCGAAATTAAAAGCAGGGTTTCACTGCATTGAGCTTCAAATCTTTCTCATCTCGAATTTATTTCACTTCCAATGGCACTATTTGATTTTTTATCCAAAGACATCGCCATCGATTTAGGAACGGCAAATACCCTTGTGTTTGTGAGGGGAAAAGGCATTGTGCTGAATGAGCCGTCTATTGTCGCATTAGACCGCACGACGCGCAAGGTCGTTGCGCTGGGCAATGAAGCGCGTCAGATGCATGAGAAAACGCACCGTGACATTATCACGATTAAGCCGCTCGCCGACGGCGTGATAGCCGACTACGAAGCCGCCGAAGAACTCATTAAAGGTTTGATTCGCAAAACTCTAAAAGATTTTTCTACTTCCATTCGCCGCATGGTGATTGGCATTCCATCGGGCATTACCGAAGTCGAGAAACGCGCCGTGCGCGACAGTGCCGAACACGCGGGCGCGAAGGAAGTCTATCTCGTTGCAGAACCGATGGCGGCGGCGGTCGGCATGGGGCTTGATGTTGACGCGCCTTTCGGAAACATGGTCGTTGACATCGGCGGCGGAACTACCGACATCGCCGTCATTTCCCTTTCAGGCATTGCTTCGGGCGAATCCATCAGGGTTGCGGGAAATGAAATCACCAATGCGATTCTTCAACACTTCCGAAAAACTTACAACCTCGCAATTGGTGAGCGCACTGCCGAAGAAATCAAAATCAAAATCGGCTCTGCGTATGAATTAGAAGAAGAATTGATTGCGACCGTCAAAGGTAGAAACTTGGTTACGAGTTTGCCCGAACAGCGCGACGTCAGTTCGCCCGAAATTCGCGAAGCCATCGCAGAACCCATTGGACAAATCGTCAATGCCGTGCGTCGATGCTTGGAAGCCACCCCACCAGAACTCTCAGCAGATATTTTGGACAGAGGGATTATGCTTACAGGCGGAGGCGCACTTATCAAGGGATTAGATAAGCGCATTAGCGAAGAAACCAAACTTCCCGTCTATGTCGGAGAAGACCCGCTCACAGCCGTTGCACGCGGCACAGGTCGCATTCTGGAAAATTTGGACAAGTATAAAAGCGTCCTGATGAAAACGAAGCGTTGAACTCTTCGTCAGAATCGGCTGTTAGAGTTGGCAACTGTTTGCTGTGATGAACAGCATCACCGCAACGAAAAGCAGCAAGGTTTCAATCACATCTTCCTTGCTTACTTGTTTCAAGGCTTTGAATTGCGATGCTTTCAAGCGCATTCTCGACCACATCACTTTCTCCGCTTTTTTTCTGTGATTTGAATTTTGCGTCATTGAGTTTCTCTTAACACAAAGTTAACCGCACTCCCGTGAGAGCAGGGTTAACCCTGTGTTAAGTTTTTGTCAAGCGTATGTTAATCGAAATTTGCACGGAGAAAGCGACTCAAAAGCCGATAAACGCCCAAAGCACAACAAGAAATGTTAACACAATGATTTCAAAAATGTCTTTTTTGGATACAGAGGCAGCAGGTTTGCGGGTGTTTTGAATTTTATCCATACAGCATTGCGTTTGTTAATGAACAGAATTGTTACAAGGTCGCTTGAAGTGTGGAATTGAGAACGTTTTCAGCGACACTCTTTTATTTTAGTTTGCAAGATACCACATTTTCGAGACAATGCCGTGCTTAATATCACAACTTAACATAAACGCAATCTGCTCTCAATGAACATCAATCGCTTCAAACTGCAACTCTCCTTGATTCCTGTGCTGCTTCTTTTCGCGCTTCTTGTTGGATTTTTGAGCTACAAGCAGAGCGACTCGCTTCAACACCTAACGAACATCGATCGTGTTTCAACAACCGCCCCGAAGCCTGATTTTTACTACAACTTCAACCCTTCCGACTCCATCTACATTTTCGGCGAGCGTGTTCCGCTTGAAGATGCCGAAGTCTTTGAACGCTTCGAGCGCGATTTTCTCATCAATGTGAACGACCGCGCTCAAATCATGCTGTATCTCAAACGCGCCGGTAGGTTCTTTCCTTACATCGAGAAAAAACTTGCCGAAGCAGGTTTGCCTGACGACTTCAAATACCTTGCGGTTGCTGAAAGCAAATTGATGGATTTGCGCTCTCCTGCGGGCGCGGCGGGCATTTGGCAAATCATGCCTGCAACGGGTCGAGAATACGGCTTAATCGTCAACGACCTTGTCGATGAACGCTACAATTTTGAACTCGCTACCGATGTTGCCATCAAGTATCTGCTTCAAGCCTATAAGCAATTCAGGAATTGGTCGGTTGTAGCGGCAAGTTACAACATGGGCATGGGCGGCGTTTCGGGCGAGATGAGTTTCCAACAAGCCAACACCTACTACGACCTTTGGCTCAATCGCGAAACCGCACGCTATGTTTTCCGCATCGCCGCAATTAAAGAGTGTATGCAAAATCCTGCCAAGTATGGCTATGAATCAACGGCACTCTATCGTCCAATTGAAACAAAGTCCGTTCTCGTTACGACCCCCATTCCCGACTTGGCACAATGGGCAATCGCACAAGGCACAACCTTCAAAATGGTCAAGTTTCTCAATCCTTGGATTCGCGGAAAATCCCTGCCCCCGCCGCCTGCTCGTGGTTTCAACGTCTTGCTTCCCAAAAATGGAAGTATGATTCCCACTTCCGACTATGTGGCTTTTTCAACCAGCGATACCACAACGGGACTTGTAGAAAAATGACTCGCACCGTTTTCACCTTCTTGCTGGCGTGCGCCTTTTCTTCTACACTTGCACAAGAAGCCCGCACCCTTGCCTCGTTTCAAAAGGCGATTGCGCTTGCTGTAAACGCCTCGCTGAATGAATGCTATGTGATTGAAGGCGGAACAAACAAAATTTTGAGATTGGATTCAGAAGGGAAACTCCTTGCAAACATTGGCGGATTCGGCGTTCAGCGCGAAGGCTTTGATTCACCACGCGATATTGCTACGGACGGCATGAATGTCTATATCGCCGATAGAGGCAACCAACGCATTTCGCACTTCGACCGCTTTCTGAACTTTATCGCGCTTCTCCAAAACCGTCCCGATGCCTCTGTTCAAGTTGCAGAGCCGTCAGGCAGTCTTTCTGCCCAAGTGTGGCGACCGATTAGCGTTTCCGTTTCTCCACAAGGCGATTTGTTTTTGATTGACGAAGCCCAACAACAAGCCTTACGTATCAATCCTTTTACCTTTGCTTCGACACAGCAACAGCGACAGAATCCGATTCAATTCATCTTTGGCGGATTCAACAGCGGTGCCGGCAGATTGATTGAACCGAACCGCTTGCAAGCGACAAAGTCAGGCAAAATTTTCGTCTCTGATGAAGGCGCGAAATGCCTTTTCGTCTATGATTTGTTCGGCAACTTCGTGGCGCAGGTTGGAAAAGGCTTGCTGAAAACGCCCGTTGCACTTGCGTCGGGAGAAGTCGTGCAGGTTTTAGCAAACGGAGAACGCAAACTTGTCGAGTGGATACTCACCGTCGATGAAGGCTCAGTTTTCATTTTTGACGCGCTTCAACAAAACGGCTTTCGCTTTATTGGGAAACTCGATAAACCTACCGTCGCTTCGCTTGTCGGAGAAAACGCAGGAAAGTTGATGGACGTCGGCGTTACGGCTTCCGACCTTTATTTGCTCACCGAAAAGAAACTTGTCGCCGTTCCGATTGCGTCGCTTACTCTTGAATAATGAGTAACGAGTAGTGTGTAATGAGGAACAAAGTCCCTTTTCATTCTTCATTCGTGATGGATTCCTCGTTTCGCTTGGAATGACAGAGAAAACCTCGTCACTTTCCGTTTCATTTCTCATTCTTCACTACTCATGACTTCGTTGAGTGCGGCTAAAAATCGTTCGTTCTCTTGCCTTGTGCCGACATTCACGCGTATGCATTTTTCCATCAGCGGATAACTTGACACATCGCGCACCAGCACGCCTTTGGCTTTGAGTTCATTAAAAATTCTTGTTGGATTTTCAACTTCCAAAATAAAGAAATTGGTATCGCTCTCGTGTGTTTTTATTGATTGAATTTTTTTCAATTCGCCGTAAACCCGCTCCCGCTCTTGAAGTATGGCTGAAACGGTTTCTTGAACGAGATGATAATTTTCCAACACTTTCACAACGGTGATTTCTGCAAGGCGATTGCTGGCGAAAGGAATTTTCGGCTTCAAGAGTTCAGCAGTTAGCGGCGCATTCGCGATAGCAAATCCGATTCTGATGCCTGCAAGTCCAAAGGCTTTTGAGAAGGTGCGCAAGACCATCAAGTTTGAATATCGGTCAAGCAGTTTGAGAGCCGATTGCTGTTTTGAGAACTCAATGTAGGCTTCATCAACCAGCACGAGTGCGCGTGTATTGGCGAGCACGTCCTCGATTTCTTCAATCGCGAGTGATTTTGACGTGGGATTGTTTGAAGTTGAAAGCACAATCAAATTTGGTCTTGACCGCTCGGCTTCTTCGATGATTTCCTTCACTTGAAATTCCAGTTCCGCCGTCATTGCGACTTTGAGCACATCGGCTTCGAGCAGTGTGGCGACTTTTTCGTAGAGCGAAAACGATGGCGATGGAATCAAGACCGACGCGCCTCGACGCAAGGTTGCCATGAAGATGGTGTAAATGAGTTCGTTTGAGCCGTTGCCCATCATGACGCACGCTTTTGGCACGCCGAGAAATTGGGAATAGCGTTCAATGGCTTGGCTTGGAAACACATCGGGATAGCGATTCCACGCTTCGCTATAAAAGGCGTTGAGGATTTCAAGTTTGAGATGCGCCGGAAGGTCGTAAGGGCTTTCGTTTTGATTGAGCTTGATTTCCGCCGACTGTCCGCCTCCGACGATATATGCCGACATCTCACGCACGGCAGGGTTGATGTTCTCCAAAAATTCTTGGTCGATGATGTTTTCGTTTTTCATTCCGTTTGGTCAATGACTGATTAAGGTTAAAAATACACTTCTTGCGTGTTACTCTCATTTTGTTTTTACAATAACTTAACAGCGAAAGCCCTTCATGCGTTGTAAATTTAATTTCGTCGAGAGTTCATCACATCTTTTTTAAAGCCGAATGTCTCAACGCCAAACCATTCGTTGCGTTACGATTAACACGCATCGTGGCAGAGGTCCGAAACTTCCTTACCTACTTGCACAGGCTTCGGTTGATGAAGCCGAACGCATTGAACTTCTCCACGACACGCGCGCCTACACCTACTACATTGCCGATTGGCTTCACAAACATCGAGAGCATTTTGATGTCGTTGGTTTGCAGGAGGTTTTTAACGGCATTCTTGGCATTGGCGACTTGCTCTATCGCAAATATCGTCAGCGCGACCATTATCGCGTGATTGCCGGCTATCGCTCGGTGATTGCGCACGGGGTTGGCTTCGCGGGCTTTCGCTATGAAAATTTGATGCTCTCGCAACTGCAAAAAATCGGACAAGTTCAAATCAATTACCTTCTGCCCGGCAGAATTGCCTTTCTTGCCGCATGTGGCTTTACGCTGGTGCCGTTTGTTTTTAATGGTCAAGTGATTTGGATTGGCAATACGCATTTGCACCCTTTTAATCCGCGCGACCGCGAACAACAAGCACAAGGCATTGCCAATGAACTCAAAAAGCACGGCGACATGCCGATTATTTTCATGGGCGATTTTAATACCGTGCCGCCCGGCTGTCGCGTGACAGGCTTTCCCGCCGGCGATAATGATGTCAATAGTTACAAAAATGATAGAACCTTTGAGATTCTTTGCGATGCAGGGTTGCATCTCGTCAAACACGAAGATTCCGAAGCCTTCTACACTTATCCCACAGGCTTGCCGAATCGCACATTAGACTATATTCTCTACACTCACCACTGGGAAGTCGAAGACTATCGCGTGCTCAAAGACTTTCTCTTTTCCGACCACTACCCTGTTTTCGGCGAATTTCGGTTGAAGGATTAGAAGCGCATTGGCGCACCCACTTGTTTTGAAAATTGAGTTCCTTTTGCCAAAATCTCGCTGAATTGGCTCTGAACCCTGCTGAACCTTCACCGTTCCCCAGTGTTCAAACCTTGTTCTTTCTCACTGTTTTCCTGACAAACCATTTCCGCCTCAACACTGTGCAGGATTTTAGCCAAGTTCCGTGTGGGTTGCAGATAAGGAAAAGTTAGTGGCAAGTTTACCTGACACCTGCATACACGGACAGACGAGAGAACCACCTATGCCTTACTGTCAACAGCGTTTTTTAACTTTTTTGCTGAGATAACTGGTAAATACATCTTTTATGTATTGTTTCCTGGTGTTCCCATAACAATCGTGATTATTGTTGCAGGACTCTGGATTTATTCCGGTTTTGAAGAGGACAAAAAGTCATAGCACATTTTATTAGAGAAAAGTAGGAATCGATTGTTGCTGGTATTACACCTTTCAATTTTAATGGTAGCCAAATTATCAATAAGAGAATTCTCTTTACATTAAAACCCCTCAACTTCCTTTGCAAACGCCACGCAATATGAACGCATAACGATGTGCTATGTGTTTTGAAAGCAAATCAACCATTCAACACACCATGCTTCAACTAACCAAACTCAAAAAAATTTCTGATTTAGAACTTGCGTTGTGGTGGAGCGACGGCGTTCAAACCATGATTCCCATCAAGCGATTGCGCGATGAGTGTCCGTGTGCAGGGTGCAAAGGCGAAACCGTCCTCTTTGAATCTTACACGCCTGTCAAACTGCCCGTCGCCACGCCCGGTATGTATGACCTCAAAAAAATTGATGTGATTGGCAACTACGCCATTCAGCCGCTCTGGGGCGATGGACATAACACTGGACTTTATGGGTGGGAGTACCTTCGGCAGATTTCAACGCCTTTTGAGAAAGCTCTTTAAAAATCAAAAGCCCGTTGCAGCAAGAACGGGCTTTTGTGTTACGGGCGATAAGGGGAAAATAAGATTAAGCCTCTTTTGTTTTTCCCATTTCGACAGCAACTGGTTCGGGCTTCAAGTCCGTCGCTTTTTCGCGTTTTGGTAAGCGCAAGACTTTTGTAAAGAACGCCGGTATCGAGTTGCTCATATTATCGACCCACAAATACACGACGGGAATCACAATCAGCGTTAAGAACATAGAGCTCGTTAATCCGCCGATAAGCACCCATGCCAGTCCTGTTTTCCATTCAGCACCGGGCGATTTGGAGAGTGCAATCGGCATCATGCCAAAAATCATCGTGAAGGTGGTCATCAAGATTGGGCGCAAGCGTTCTCGTCCTGCTTCTATGAGTGCATCAATGACTGAAAGTCCATCTTCGCGTGCTTTGTTGGTGAAGTCGACGAGCAAGATCGCATTTTTGCTCACCAAGCCCATGAGCATAATAATACCGAGAATTGAGAAGGTATTGAGCGTTTTCGCCGTGAGTGCCAACGCCCACAGTGCGCCAATCACCGCCAGCGGCATTGAAAATAACACGACAAACGGATGTACGTAGGAGTTGTAAAGTGCGACGAGAATAAAATAAACGAAGAGAATTGCGGCAATAAGTGCTACCCCCAGACTTCCGAAGCTATCGGCTTGGTTTTTGAGTTGCCCTTGTGGTAGAATCTTCACGCCATTGGGGAGTTCAGCCTTTGCTAATTCGGCTTGCACTTGTTGCCAAATCGTGCCGCTGGGCACGCCCGCCGTTTGAGCGTAAGCAATGATGGCAGGGTTACGGTCTTGGCGTTGCAGTTTCGTTGGACCAGTCGTTTGATAAATCGTTGCAAATTGTTTGAGCTCGACTTGCTGTCCGCGATTATTGACAAAGGTCAAGTTTCCGATGTTATCGGTCTTTGAGCGGTCAAATTGGTCTAACTGCACACGAATATCATATTCGGTATTCCCTTCTCTGAACTTGGCTTCGTCGTCGCCCGTCATTGCGACGCGGAGTGCAGTGCCGACTTCGGCAATCGTTAAGCCGAATTGCGCCAGTTTTGCGCGGTCAATGTCGACGCGAATTTCAGGTTTGCCGAACTCACTCGAAAGGCGCACATCGGTTGTGCCTTTGATGCGTTTGAGAATATCATAGAGCATATCCGCGCCTTTGATAACGCTATCCAAATCCGTTCCACTCACCACTAATTGGACAGGGGTTTCATTTGCGCCGCCGAAAATTCCGATTTCATTAACGCGCACTTTCGCGCCCGGAATTTTCTTGGCTTCATTTTTAATGAACAAGCCGACTTCTTCGGTCGAGCGCATACCGCGCTGTTCGCGCTCTTCTTTGGAGAGAAGCGTAACGGCAATATCGGCGATGTTGTTCGCAGATTGTCCGATAAACCCATCGCTCGATGCGCCCACATTAGCGGCGACTTTCTTCACTTCGGGAATGTCGCGAATCATCTGTTCAAGTTGTTGAGAGATGTAGTTGGTCTCCTCGAGTTTTGCTCCCGGATCTAATTCAATCGCAACGGAAAATTCACCTCTATCGCTTTGGGGCATAAATTCGCCGCCAATAAAGCCTAACGGGGCTAATGCACAAGAACTAAAAAACAACAGCGTGGCTGAAACGCCAACCTTCCAACGATTATGAAGTGCCCATTTGAGCATGTCGACATATCGCTCTCTCAATCGCTCAAACACACCTTCAAACCAAATACCAAATCTGCCCATTAGCGTGTCTTTTGTCATGTGTTCAAGCTTCGAGATGCGAGAAGCCAATACCGGCGTAATCGTGAATGAAACGAGCAAACTGAACAAGGTCGAGACCACCATCACGGTTGCAAACTGCCGCATGATGTTGCCGATAATGCCCGATGTGAGCGCAAGCGGCACAAATACGACCACATCAACGAGCGTAATGGAAAGCGCGGTAAAGCCGATTTCTTCGCGACCGCGCACGGCGGCGGTTACTTGGTCATCGCCTTGCTCTAAACGCCGATAAATGTTTTCCAAGACCACAATCGAGTCATCAACCCAAATGCCCACCGCGAGCGAAAGCGCAAGCAGTGTCATGAGGTTGAGCGTGAAATCAAAGAGATACATCACGCCGAAGGTAGAAATGAGCGAGGCGGGAATCGCTACCATCACGATGAACGAGTTGCGAATGCTGTGCAGAAACACCAGCATCACAAGTGCAACTAAAATCACGGCGAGCATTAAATCGTGCTTGACGGCTTCGGCGGCATCAATCGTAAAGAGTGATTGGTCTTGCGAAATGTCAAACTTTAACTGAATCGCTTCATAATCTTTCTCAATGTTTGCCAATTCTTTTTTCACCAAGCCACTGACCGTTACCGCATTGGCATCGGATTGCTTATTGACAAAAATTCCAATCGATGTTTTGCCATTAATGCGGTTGATATTGGTGTAGTCTTTTTGTCCGTCGACCACTTCGGCAACATCAGCGAGTCGAATATCGCTTCCCTTTGGAGTGCGTGCAATAATCATGCCGCGCAGTTCGTCAAGCGACTTGAACTTCCCTGCGATGCGTAGCACGAATTGACCGTCTTTGTCTTTGATGTTTCCGGTTGGAAAGTCAAGGTTAGCGGCTTTAATGGCTTGATTGACTTGCAGGATTGAGAGTCCGTAGGCTTTTAATTTTTCGGCATTAACAAAGACCTTGATTTCGCGTTCATCGCCACCGACCAGAGTAATTTGCGCCACGCCGGGAATGCGTGCCAAGCGCGGCTGAATTTTATCTTTGACGAGTTGATAAAACTCCCGCGATGGCATTGAGCCCGTTATGCCCATTCTCAACACCGGCAGTTCGTCGAAGGCAATTTTAGATAGCACCGGTGCTTTTGCGCCATCAGGTAAGCGCGGAATAATCTCATTGACCTTTCGCTGTGCATCTTGCAACACCACATCGGTTTTCGCCGTCTGCAAAAATTGAATGACAACAAACGACAGTCCTTCGCTCGATGTCGCGTTAATCACATCAACCTTATCCAATCCTGAAACCGCGTCTTCAATGAGTTTGGTTACGCCGGTCTCGACTTCGTTGGGCGACGCACCCGGATACGCCGTTGTAATGACGACCACCGGCGGCGAAATTTTGGGCAAAAGTTCATAACTCAAATGGTTGTATCCATACCAGCCGACCACGCCTAACACGGCGAACATGACCACCACCAACGTGGGACGCTTGATAAATAACTGCGTTGGAGTCATAGCCTATAATCCCTTCCTGTTTTGTTGTTGTTTTATTGATTGAAACTTACTTGATAACCGTCCTTTAAGTTGTTTTGTCCACTCGTGATGACCATTTCACCTTCGTTAAGTCCGTTCAAGACTTCAAGGTACTGTTCTGCTTCGCTGCCGACGACAATCTCACGCAAGCGCGCTACTTCTCCATCGGCGACAAACACTTTCGGATTTTTGACGCTTCCAATCAAGGCTTCGCGCGGAATCAAAAGGGCTTCTCGCTGACCGATTGTGGTGAATGTGACATGTCCAAACATTCCCGCTTTAAGCGGATGCTCTTTGCTATTCGGAATAGCAATCTCAACAGGATAGGTGTGCGCTTCATCGCCTTTGGCACTAATGGTTTCGATTTTGCCTTTGAACACAACTCCCGGATAAACATCGGTTCGCACTTCAACTTCATCGCCCACTTTTAAGCGAAACACATCTTGCTCTGCAACATTCACTTTCACTTTCAGGCGTGAAATATCAACGACATTGCCGACCAGCGCACCTTTGCCTAAATATGCACCGACATCAACGTTTCGCGCCGTAACGACCCCTGAAATCGGTGTCTTGATTTTCGTGTCTTCATACTGCCGACGCGCCACGATGTATTGCGCTTCTGCCGATTGGAAGGCTTGACGCGCTTGCTCTAACTGATTGTCGGAAATTGCGCCGTCTTTCATTAAGGCTTGATACCGCTCATAATCTTTCTTGGCTTTTTCGTAGGCGACTTCAGCAGATTTGAAACTTGCCAATTTCAATTCGTCATCGACTTGAACGAGCACCGAGCCTTCGGGCTTGTAGTCGCCGACCTTTGCCGCTACGCTTCTTACACGCCCATCGGTTTCGGAAACAATTGCCACATCGTTATTCGCCACGATGGTGCCCACCATTGAAAGTTCTTTCGTGATTTTTCCTTTGCTGACTTTTGCGACCGCCACACTGATGGCTTTTTCCACTTCTTGACCGCGCCGCGCTTTTTCATCACTTCGCGCTTTGTTGTTGAGCAGAATGGTAATTGCTCCTGCCACGATGACTCCAACGATAAGTATCCATTTCAACGTTTTCATGAGTAGATTGGGTTTAAGTTGTTGGTTGAGTTAAACTTTGTTTAGTTCGATTGCTGACGGCTTACGTGCTTTGTTCGGCTTTGCGGGCGATGCCTCACGCGTCAGTGGTTCTTCCAGCACGTTTGCGGTTTTGAAACTTTCTATCAAGGCTCTTGCAATGCGCATGACGAATTTTTCGGGATTAACTTCTTTGAACATCTCGAGCTGTTGGCACTTTTCGCCGCACATCATAATTGCGCCGAAGGTTGATGCCCACAGCATCATGACGATTTCTTGCGGCTCATGCTTGGTCTTGAATTCACCGCGCTTCATTGCTTCCGACACCACATTTTTCATGCGCTCAAATGCCGTTGCGCGTGAGCGTTGTATGGAATCCAACTTCTCTTGGTCGACTTTTCCGTTCAAAGCTCCGATATCAATCATCTTAAAGACTGCAAAATGCTCATGATGCGACTGCGTAAAATCATAGTAGGTCTTGACCATAGCGAGCAACTTTTCTTCCAACGGCAACTGCTTTTGAATTTCACGCTCCATCATTGCGTCCAATATGTCGATGCCATCTTGCACGAGCGAGACATAAAGTTCCTCTTTGCTTTTGAAGTAGAGATACAGCGTGCCTTTGGCGAGTTGGCACTCTTCGGCGACCATTTCCATTGAGGTCTTTTCAAAGCCGTTACGGAAAAAGACGCGTTGCGCCGCTTTGAGAATCTCGTGTCGGCGTTGTTCTTTTTCGCGCTCTTTTCGTTCTGAAATGCTCATAAATGTGGTTTGAATGTTCGGTAAATCGCTTTTGAATCGTGCTTTGAATTGACTTTTGGTCAAAAAATGACTCGCGGTCATTCTACTGAATGCGTAAAGCAATGTTTCAGTCTTTTTCGTTTCCGAAGCGATAATTTTTTTTCGTGAATTCTTGCTGTTGGTGATGAATCGGCGAGCGTGTTTGGAAATGTGTCGTGGGTTTATTAAGTTCTTTGCGATTTGGTTTGAACGCACCTA
>Ga0272446_1004178_pt1 | contig 17354 bp, 14 predicted proteins | sample YNPCB0061_FD_194587 | JGI IMG/M metagenome (GOLD analysis project Ga0272446, IMG submission 194587) | Hot spring microbial mat communities from Yellowstone National Park, WY, United States - YNP-CB-006-1 | ecosystem: Environmental > Aquatic > Thermal springs > Hot (42-90C) > Sediment | place... | reverse complement strand
GACGCGAATACGGCGAGGACCGGGTGGCGCAGATCATCACCTTCGGCAAGCTGCAGGCGCGCGCGGTGGTGCGCGACGTCGGCCGCGTGCTCGGTATGACCTACGGCCAGGTGAACCGGATCGCCGAGCTGATCCCGAACAACCCCGCCAAGCCCGTCACCCTCGCCCAGGCGATCGAGGGCGAGCCCGAGCTCCGCCGCATGCGTGACGAGGACGAAACGGTCCGCCGCCTCATCGAGATCGCGCTTCAGCTCGAAGGCCTGTACCGCCACGCCTCGACGCACGCCGCCGGCGTGGTGATCGGCGACCGGCCGCTCGCCGAGCTGATCCCGCTCTGCCGCGACGCGAAATCCGACATGCTGGTGACGCAGTACTCGATGAAGCATGTCGAGCAGGCGGGTCTCGTGAAGTTCGACTTCCTCGGCCTCAAGACGCTGACGGTGCTCGAGCGCGCTGTCGCGCTGCTGAAGGGCCTCGGCATCGAGGTCGATCTGGCCCGCCTCCCGCTCGACGATCAGGCGACCTACGCGATGCTCCAGAAGGGCGATGCGGGGGGCGTGTTCCAGTTCGAAAGCCAGGGCATGCGGGACGTGCTCAAGCTCATGCGGCCCGATCGGTTCGAGGACCTGATCGCCGCGGTGGCGCTCTACCGGCCAGGGCCGATGGCGAACATCCCCGCCTATTGCGCGCGCAAGCACGGCGAGCCCTGGGAGGCGCCGCACCCGGCGATCCACGACATCCTCGCCGAGACCTACGGCATCATGGTCTACCAGGAACAGGTGATGCAGATCGCGCAGGTGCTCGCGGGCTACTCGCTGGGTGCGGCCGACGTTCTCCGCCGCGCCATGGGCAAGAAGATACGCGCCGAGATGGAGAAGCAGCGGACGGTGTTCTGCGCCGGCGCCGAGGCGCGGGGGATCGCGCCCGCGAAGGCCGCCGAGATCTTCGACCTAATGGAGCGCTTCGCCGATTACGGCTTCAACAAGAGCCACGCCGCCGCCTACGCCCTCGTCTCCTACCAGACGGCCTGGCTGAAGGCGAACCACCCCGTCGCCTTCCTCGCCGCCTCGATGAGCCTCGACATCGCCAACACCGACAAGCTCGCCGCGCTGAAGCAGGAGGCCGAGGCGCAGGGAATCCGCCTGCTTCCGCCCGACGTCAACCGTTCCGACGCCGACTTCACCATCGAGCCGGAGGCCGATGGCAGGCTCGCCATTCGCTACGCGCTCGCAGCGATCAAGAAGGTTGGGCTCGCGGCGATGCGGTCGGTGGTGGAGGAGCGGCGCCGGGGAGGGCCGTTCCGCTCCGTCGCCGATTTCGCCGCAAGGGTCGATCCGCGCGCGGTCAACCGGATGCAGCTCGAGAACCTCGCGCGCGCCGGCGCCTTCGACCAGATCGAGCCGAACCGGGCGCGCGTCTTCGCCGCCGCCGAAGCGATCATCCGCCGTGCCCAGGCAGCTTCCGAGGAGCGCTCTTCCCACCAGATCGCGCTGTTCGGCGCCCTGCCGCAGGCAGACCCAGGGCTTCGCCTGCCCGACGTGCCGGACTGGCCGATCCACGAACGCCTCGAGCACGAGGCCGAGGCGATCGGCTTCCACATGACGGCGCATCCGCTTGATGCCTATGCGAAGGCGCTCGCGCGGCTTGGCGCCGTGCGGCTGGCCGAGATCGCCGCGCGCGTCGCCGCCGGCGCCACACGGCTGAAGCTCGCCGGCGCTGTGGTCGGCACGAAGGAGCGCGACACCCGGTCGGGCAGCCGGATGTGCTGGGTGCGGCTGTCCGACCCGTCGGGGAGCGCGGAGGTGACGCTCTTCTCCGAGGTGCTCGGCCGCGCCCGCCCGCTGCTTGCGGCCGGCACAACGCTGCTGGTGACGGCCGATGCTCGGCTCGACGGCGAGACGCTCCGGCTGACGGCGGTCGAGCTCGAACCGCTCGCCGAGGCCGCGGCGCGTTCGGGCAGCGGCATGCGGGTTCGGCTCGCGGCGGAGGCTCCGGTCGCGCCGCTCCAGGCGCTGCTCGCTTCCCTGCCGCGCGGGCGCGGGCGGGTGACGCTGATCGCGCCCGCGGGCGACCGCGAGGTCGAGATCGCCCTGCCGGGGGCGCACAGCGTCACCCCCTCGGCAATCCAGGCCCTGGCCGCTGCGCAAGGGGTCCTGGCGGTCGAGGAGGTGTAGCGGCGCCTGTCCCTGCCGCAGGCCCCTGGCCGCGCACGGCCGAACCGAGCCCGCGCGAGGCTTGCCTTCCCCCGCCGGCTGGGGCATATCGCCGCCGGCCGCGCAGGGGGTTCTTGCGCGGCACTTCGCACGCGGGGCGCCTTTCCCGCCCATCGCCTGGCGAGGGCGATGGGCGGGCTCCGGTCGGCCATGGGCCGCATGGTCCCGCGGAGGCACAACCGGACGATGAGGAAAGGTCAGGCGATGGCCCTGCCACAGTTCACGCTGCGCCAGCTGCTTGAGGCCGGCGTCCATTTCGGCCACCACACGCGGCGGTGGAACCCGAAGATGGACCCCTATCTATTCGGGGTCCGCAATCAGGTCCACATCATCGACCTGCAGCAGACGGTGCCGATGCTCTCCCGCGCCATGCAGGCGGTGCGCGATGCGGTTGCCGGCGGCGGGAGGGTGCTGTTCGTCGGCACCAAGAAGGCGGCGGCCGAGCATGTTGCCGAGGCCGCAAAGCGCTGCGGCCAATACTACGTCAACCACCGCTGGCTGGGGGGCATGCTGACCAACTGGAAGACGATCCAGAACAGCATCAAGCGGCTGCGCGCCATCGAGGAGCAGCTCGCTCAGGACGTCACCGGCCTGACCAAGAAGGAGACGCTCGTGCTGACGCGCGAGCGCGACAAGCTCGAGCGCGCCTTGGGCGGGATCAAGGAGATGGGGGGGCTGCCCGACATCCTGTTCATCATCGACACGAACAAGGAGAAGATCGCCGTCGAGGAGGCGCGCAAGCTCAACATCCCCGTCGTCGCCGTGGTGGACAGCAACTCCGACCCCGAGGGCGTGACCTATCCGATCCCGGGCAACGACGACGCGATCCGCGCCATCACCCTCTATTGCGAGCTGATCGCGGGCGCGGTTCTCGACGGCATCTCGGCCGAGATGGCCGCCTCCGGCGTCGATCTCGGTGCGCGGGAGGAGGTGCCGGAGGAGGCGTTGCCGGAGCCTGAGGCCCTGCCCGCCGCGGGTGAGCCTGCGCAGCCGCCGGCCTGAACGCAGCAGACGAGAACGAGCGGGGACAAATCATGGCCGAGATCACGGCGACGCTGGTGAAGGAGCTTCGCGAGAAGACCGGCGCCGGCATGATGGATTGCAAGCGCGCGCTCGCCGAGACGGAAGGCGATCTCGAGGCGGCGATCGACTGGCTGCGCAAGAAGGGGCTCTCGGCGGCGGCCAAGAAGGCCGGCCGCGTTGCGGCGGAGGGGCTGGTCGGCGTCTTTGCTGACGGGGCGCGCGGGGCGATCGTCGAGGTCAACGCCGAGACCGATTTCGTCGGCCGCAACGAGACCTTCCAGGGCTTCGTCGAAGCCTGCGCTCGGCTTGCCGTCGAGGCCGGCGGCGACCTCGAGCGTCTGAAGGCGATGGCCTTCCCCGGCACCGGGCGGACGGTCGCCGAGGAGCTCACGCATCTGATCGCGACGATCGGCGAGAACATGTCGCTCCGCCGCTCTGCCATGCTCTCGGTCGGGCAGGGCCTGGTCGCGAGCTATGTGCACCAGCCGCTGAAGCCGGGGCTTGGGCGGATCGGCGTGCTCGTCGCTATCGAGGGGGAGCCGACCGAAGCGGTGCTCGCGCTCGGCCGCCAGGTCGGCATGCACGTGGCCGCAGCCCGGCCCGAGGCGCTCGACATTGCTTCGGTCGACCCAGGCGCGCTCGCGCGCGAGAAGGCCGTGCTCGCCGAACAGGCGCGCGCCTCCGGCAAGCCCGAGGCGATCATCGAGAAGATGGTCGAGGGGCGCGTGCGCAAGTTCTACGAGGAGGTCGTGCTGCTCGAGCAGCTCTGGGTGCATGACGGCGAAAGCCGCGTGAAGGCGGTGGTCGCGAAGGCGGGCGTGACGCTCGCCGGCTTCGTCCGCTACCAGCTCGGCGAGGGTATCGAGAAGCAGGCCTCGGACTTCGCCGCAGAGGTCGCCGCGGCGGCGCGCTGAGCATGGCGGGCGCGGCGGGCGACACGGCGGGGGCGGACGGGGACGGGACCCCCTCGCCCCGGTATCGCCGCGTCCTGCTCAAGGTGTCGGGCGAGGCGCTGATGGGCGCGGCCGAATATGGCATCTCGACCGAGGTGGTGGGCAAGATCGCCGCCGATATCGGCTCTGTGGTGGCGATGGGCGTCGAGGTGTGCCTCGTGATCGGCGGCGGCAACATCTTCCGCGGCGTCTCGGGCGCCGCTGCCGGGATGGAGCGCGCCTCTGCCGACTACATGGGCATGCTCGCGACCGTGATGAACGCGCTTGCGGTGCAGAACGCGCTCGAGAAGCGCGGCGTGCAGACGCGGGTGCAGTCGGCCATCCCGATGGCCTCGGTCTGCGAACCCTATATCCGCCGCCGCGCCATACGCCACATGGAGAAGGGCAGGGTGGTGATCTTCGCCGCCGGCACCGGCAACCCGTTCTTCACGACCGACACCGCGGCGGCGCTGCGCGCGGTCGAGATGGGGTGCGACGCGCTGCTCAAGGGCACCCAGGTCGATGGTGTCTACTCCGCCGACCCGCGCAAGGTGCCGGATGCGACGCGCTACGAGCGCCTCTCCTATCTCGATGTGCTGGCCCGCGACCTCGGCGTGATGGATGCCTCCGCCATCAGCCTCGCGCGCGAGAACGGCCTGCCGATTATTGTGTTCTCGATCCATGCCCCAGGCGCCTTCGCCGAGGTGATGCAGGGGCATGGCCGTTTCACTGTCGTGACGGACGACTGAGCGGGGCCGGTGGCAGGGCGCTTCCGGCCGTGCCCTGCGACGCGCCCTTGCGGCAAGGAGACTGACCGATGGCCAAGCCACCTCCGACGCTCGAGGACATCACCGCCGATCTGCGCCGCCGCATGGAGGGCGCGCTCGAGACCCTGAAGAAGGAGTTCGCGGGCTTGCGCACCGGCCGCGCGAGCCCCGCACTGCTCGAGCCCGTCCGGGTCGAGGTTTACGGCACCGAGATGCCGATCACCCAGGTCGGAACGATCGGCGTGCCGGAGCCGCGCATGCTCACCGTCCAGGTGTGGGACCGCGGCGCAGTCACCGCCGTCGAGAAGGCGATCCGCGAGTCGGGGCTCGGCCTCAACCCCTCCTCCGATGGGCAGCTCGTGCGCATTCCACTGCCGCCGCTGACCGCCGAGCGCCGCACCGAGCTTGCCAAGCTCGCCGGCAAGTACGCCGAGGCCGCGCGCGTGGCCGTGCGCGGCGTGCGTCGCGACGGCATGGAGACGCTGAAAAAGCACGAGAAGGACGGCCTGATCAGCCAGGACCTGCACCGCGACTGGGCGGACGCCGTGCAGAAGCTGACCGACGCCTACATCAGGAAGGTCGACGAGGCGCTCGCCGCGAAGGAAGCCGATATCCGCCAGCCCTGATCGGCCGGGGGAGCCGGAGACGTCCCGTGCAGAAGCCGCTCGAAGCGATCGCCCCGGAGTCGGCCTCGGTCCTGGTGCCGCGCCATGTCGCGATCATTATGGACGGCAACCGCCGCTGGGCTGCCCAGCGCGGCCGCCCCGCCCTGTTCGGCCACCGCGCCGGGGCGGAAGCCGCCCGCCGTGCCGTCGATGCCGCGATCGACGCTGGCGTGCGCTGGCTCACCCTCTACGCCTTCTCCTCGGAGAACTGGCAGCGGCCGCAGGACGAGGTGGGCGGGCTGATGCGGCTTTTGCACCAGGGCCTCGATCGGCACATGGACGAGATGATCGATCGCGGCGTTCGCCTGCGCATGATCGGCGACCGCGCCCGGCTCGACGCAGCGACGCTCGCCCGTGTGGAAGAGGCGGAGACGCGCTCGGCCGCGAATGCGCGGCTCGACGTGGTGATGGCGCTCTCCTATGGCGGGCGGGACGAGATCGCCACCGCCGCGCGCGCGCTCGCCGCCGCCGTGCGCGAGGGCCGGCTCGAGCCCGAGGCGATCACCGAGCGGGTCTTCGCCTCCGCCCTGTCCACGGCCGGCATGCCCGACCCGGACGTGATCGTGCGCACCTCCGGCGAGCAGCGGCTCTCGAACTTCCTGCTCTGGCAGGGCGCCTATGCCGAGCTCGTCTTCCTCGACGTGCTGTGGCCCGATTTCGACGCGCACTGGTTCGGCCGCGTGCTCGAGGCCTATGCGGGGCGCGAGCGTCGCTATGGCGCACGGCTCGGCTGAGCCCGGGCTGGCCCCGACGGGGGCGAAACGCTGGCGCGACCTACGCAAGCGCGCCCTTTCGGCCGCCATCCTCGGCCCGCTGGCGCTGCTCGCGATCTGGCTCGGTGCCGGGTGGTACACGCTGATGATCGCCGCCGGCACCGCGATCCTCGCCTGGGAATGGGTGCATCTCTGCGGGCTCAGGGTGCGGCGCCTGCCCGGTCTCGCGGTGCCGCTCGCTCTGTTCGCCGCCTCCGTCGCCGCCGTGGCGGGCCGCTACCTCGTCGCCCTGGTGCTGCTCGGGCTCGGGGCCGCGCTCGCGAGCCTCGCCGCGCTGCGCGACCCGAGGCGCGCCCCGGGCGCTCCGGTGCTGCGCTTCGGCGCGGGCGTGCTCTATGTCGGCCTCGCCGGGGTTGGGCTGATCTGGCTGCGCGGCGAGGAAGAGGCCGGGCGCGCTGCGGTTCTGTTCGTGGTGCTGATCGTCTGGGCCTCCGACATCGGCGCCTACATGGTCGGCCGCCTCGTCGGCGGGCCTCGGCTCGCCCCCGCGATCAGCCCGAACAAGACCTGGTCTGGGGCGGCGGGCGGGCTTGCCGCCGCGATCGCGGCCGGGCTCGGTGTCGCCCTCGGCTTCGACCCGGGTGCAGCGCCGGGCAGGGTCGCTGCCGTCGCCGCCCTGCTCGGCATCGCCTCGGCTCTGGGCGACCTGCTCGAGAGCGGCATCAAGCGGCACTTCCACGTCAAGGACAGTTCGGGTCTCATCCCCGGCCATGGCGGGCTGCTGGACAGGGTGGACGGGCTTCTGGCAGCAGTTCCGGTGGCCTGCGCGGTCGCGCTCGCCCAAGGCATGACGACGGGAGGGGAACGGTTCCTGTGGACATGACGCGCGCAGCCGGCGGCGAGGTCGTCGAGGGTGGTGGGGCGAGGCGCGTCACCGTGCTGGGCGCGACCGGCTCGATCGGCCGCGCGACTCTCGACCTGATCGCCGCAGCACCTGAGGGGCGCTACGACGTCCAGGCTCTGGTCGCCAACGGCAATGCCGCAGCGCTCGCCGAGGCCGCGCGGCGGGTGCGCGCGCGGCTTGCCGTGGTGGCAGATGAGGCGGCACTGCCAGCGCTGCGCGAGGCGCTCGCCGGCACGGGCATAGCCACCGCCGCCGGAGCCGAGGCCGTGGTCGAGGCGGCGACCATGCCGTCGGACTGGACGATGGCCGGCATCGTCGGGGCGGCGGGGCTTGCGCCGACGCTCGCCGCCGTCGCCCAGGGCGGAATCGTCGCGATCGCCAACAAGGAGTGCCTCGTCTGCGCGGGCGCGGCGCTGATGGCGCGGGCCGAAGCCGCCGGCACGGTGCTCCTGCCGGTGGACAGCGAGCACAACGCCATCTTCCAGGCCAGCGACAGCGCCGGCCGCGAGGGCATCGAGCGGATCGTGCTCACCGCCTCGGGCGGGCCGTTCTGGGGCTGGAGCCTTGCCGAGATGAGCCGGGCGACGGCGGCGCAGGCGGTGGCGCACCCGGTCTGGCGCATGGGGGCGAAGATCTCGGTCGATTCGGCGACGATGATGAACAAGGGCCTTGAAGTGATCGAGGCGGCGCACCTCTTCCGCCTGCCCGAGGAGCGGATCGGCGTGCTCGTGCACCGCCAGGCGCTCGTGCATGGGCTCGTCTACTACGCCGACGGGTCGGTGATCGCCACACTCGCCCCGCCCGACATGCACACGCCGATCGCCCACACACTCGGCTGGCCGCGGCGGATCGGGCTTGCGATGCCGAGGCTCGACCTTGCCGCGGCGGGCAGCCTCACCTTCGAGGCGCCGGACGAGACCCGCTTCCCGGCGCTCGGTCTCGCGCGAGCGGCGCTGCGCGCGGGTGGCACCGCTCCGGCCGTGTTGAACGCCGCCAATGAGGTCGCGGTGCGGCTTTTCCTTGACGGGCGCATCGGCTTCCTGTCCATCGCGGGGCTGATCGAGGCGGTGCTCGCGCGCGCCGGCACCTCGGCGGCGGAGGATCTCGACACCGTGCTCGCGGCCGACCGGGACGCGCGGCGGATCGCCGGGGAAGAGGTGCGGAGCTTCGCCTGAGGGCAGGGGCGCACCGGAAGGAGGGGAGTGGTGGAAGCCTTGTCCGGCCTGTTCGGCGGCGTGCTCGGCACGGTCGGCCCCTTCCTGGTCGTGCTCGGGGTGCTGATCTTCGTCCACGAACTCGGCCACTACCTCGCCGCGCGCTCGGTCGGCGTGCATGTGGACGTGTTCTCGATCGGCTTTGGTCGGGCGATCGTCGGCTGGACGGGGCGTGACGGCACCTACTGGAAGATCGGCTGGATCCCCTTGGGCGGCTACGTGAAGCTGCACGGGCAGGAGTCAGCCGAGGACCGCGCCGCCGCCGAGGCCGAGGCGCGCGCGCGAGGCGAGCCGGCGCCGCTCTGGCGCGAGGGCCGCACCTTCGCCGAGAAGAGCGTCGGCGCGCGCGCCTGGGTGGTGGCGGCGGGGCCTCTGGCGAATTTCCTGCTCGCCGCCGTCCTGCTCGCCGGGCTCTATGTCACCGCCGGGCGGCCGAACACGGCCCCCGTCGTGACCGGCGTGCAGGAGGCCTCTGCCGCTGCGCAGGCGGGCTTGCGCGCGGGCGACCGGATCGTCGCGATCGACGGCCGCACCATGCATCGCTTCGAGGAGGTGCAGGGCGTGGTGCGTCTGCGGCCCGGCCAGCCGCTCACGGTGACGATCCTGCGCGATGGCGAGCGCCTGACCGTTCCGGTCACGCCCGGCCGACGCGAGCTGACCGACCGGTTCGGCAACGTGCAGGTGATCGGCCTGCTCGGCGTCTCAGGCGGCGTGCCCGAATACACGCGGCTCGACCCCGCGACCGCGCTCGCAGCCGGCCTGTCCGAGACCGTGCGGCTCACCGAGCAGACGCTCGTCGCGCTCTGGCAGATGATCAGCGGGCGTCGCGGCACGGAGGAGATCGGCGGGCCGCTTCGGATCGCGCAACTCTCTGGCGAGGTGGCTGAGGGTGGGCTCGCGCCCTTGGTCGGCCTGCTCGCTCTGCTCTCGATCAATCTCGCGCTGATCAACCTCTTCCCGATTCCGATCCTCGATGGCGGGCATCTCATGTTCTACGCGGCCGAGGCGATCCGCGGGAAACCGCTGCCACCGCGCGCGCAGGAATACGGGTTTCGCGCCGGCCTCGCCCTGCTGGTCGGCCTCTTCGTGCTTGCGACGTGGAACGACCTGACGCAGCTTCGGATCATCGACTGGGTGGTCGGCCTCGTCGGATGACACTCCAGCGGCAGCGCCCTATGCTCCGCCCGAGCGCGGGGCTCTGCGCCGATTCCGCCACAGATGCCGTGCACGGTGCCGCCGTCCTGATGACCCGCCCCCTTCCCCTGGTTCTCTGCCTCGCCGTTCTTGCCGTCTTCGCCGCGCCCCCGGCAGAGGCGCAGCGCCGCGCCGGTGAGGCCCTCGCACCGTCCTTGGCGAACGCGGCCGGCGGCCTGCCCGCTGCGGGCGGCATCGTGCGCGATTTGCGCGTCGAGGGCGCGCAGCGGATCGAGCCCGCTACAGTCCTGTCCTACATGGTGATCCAGCCCGGCGACCGTTTCGATACCGAGAACATGGACCGGTCGATCAAGACGCTGTTCGCGACCGGCCTGTTCGCCGACGTCTGGCTCAGGCGGGAGGGCGACACGCTGATCGTGACGGTGCGCGAAAACCCGATCGTCAACCGCGTCGCCTTCGAGGGCAACCGCTCGGTGGGCGATGACGTTCTGCGCGGCGAGATCCAGACGCGGCCGCGCGCGGTGTTCACCCGCGCCCAGGCACTCGCCGACCGCCAGCGCCTGCTCGACGTCTATGCCCGCCGTGGCCGCTACGCCGCCGCAATCGAGCCGAAGATCATCGAGCTCGACCAGAACCGTGTCGATGTCGTGTTCGAGATCGTCGAAGGGCCCTCGACGCTGATCCGGCGCATCAACTTCGTCGGCAACAAGCGCTTCAGCGCCTCCGAACTCCAGGACGCGATCGCAAGCCGAGAGAGCGCTTGGTGGCGGTTCCTCTCGACCGCTGACCAGTATGACCCGGAGCGGCTTGCCTTCGACCGCGAGCTCTTGCGCCGCTTCTACCTCCGCAACGGCTATGCCGATGTCGAGATCACCGGTGCGGTGGCCGAGCTCTCGCCCGACCGGACGAGCTTCTTCCTCACCTTCACCATCAACGAGGGCGAGCGCTACCGCTTCGGCACGGTCGATGTCGAGAGTCGCGTGCGCACCCTCGATGCCGCGACGCTCAAGGGTGCGATCACCTTCAAGCCGGGCGACTGGTATGGCTCTGACGCGGTCGAGGCCACGCTCACCGCGCTCGAGCTTGCGGTGCAGAACGCAGGCTACGCCTTCGTCGAGATCCGCCCCCGCTTTCAGCGCAACGGCGAAGCCAAGACCGTCGATATGGTGTTCGACGTCGTCGAGGGGCCGCGCGTCTTCGTCGAGCGGATCGACATCGTCGGCAACGCACGCACCAAGGACACGGTGATCCGCCGCGAGTTCCGGATCGCCGAGGGGGACGCCTACAACGCCGCCCGCGTGCGCCGGTCGCGCCAGCGGCTGATCGACCTCACCTACTTCTCGAAGGTTGAGGTGCAGACCACCGAGGGCTCGGCGCCCGACCGGGCCGTGATCACCACCACCGTCGAGGAGAAGGCGACCGGAGAACTCACCCTGGGCGGCGGCTTCGGCACCGATGTCGGCTTCCTCGCGACGGTCGGCCTGCGCGAGCGCAACCTCGCCGGCACCGGGCTCGAGGCGCGTGCCGAGGTGACGGTCAGCCAGCTGCGCAGCCAGGCCGACATCTCGCTGACCGACCCCTATTTCCTAGACCGAAACCTCGTCGCCGGCGTCGACCTCTTCTACATCGTCCGCAACAACCAAACGATCGCGCGCTTCGACGAACGCCGCGCCGGCGTGGTGCTGCGCTTCGGCTACGCGATCAATGAGCACCTGCGGCAGTCCTGGTCCTACTCGCTCGTGGATCGCGAGATCACCAACATCAGCCCCTTCGCCTCGCTGTTGATCAAGAACCAGGAGGGGCGGACGGTGAACTCGATGGTCTCGCAGGTCCTCACCTATGACCGGCGCGACAGCAGGATCGATCCGACCGAGGGCTATGTCGTCAGGCTCTCCTTCGATGTCGCGGGCCTCGGCGGCAATGTCGGCTTTTTCCGGCCGCGAATCGAGGGCATGTACTTCCAGCCGCTCGCCTTCCTGACGGGCAGCCGGCAGTGGATACTCAGCCTGCGCGCCAGCACCGGTATCCTCTTTCAATACGGCGAGAAGGAGCGGATCATCGATAACTTCTTCCTTGGTGGGGAGAACCTGCGCGGGTTCGAGATCGGCGGCGTCGGGCCGCGCGACCGGGTGACCAGGGATGCGCTGGGCGGGCGTAGGATCTGGACGCAGAGCACGGAGCTGCGTTTTCCGCTGCCCTTCGTTCCCGAGGAGTTCGGCATGTTCGGCCGGGGCTTCGTCGATGTCGGCAACCTTGAGGATTCGGGGTTCAAGAGCCCGAGCTTCATCAACAGCGGGGCGCCGCGCGTCGGCGCCGGCTTCGGCGTCACCTGGCGGTCTCCGTTCGGCGTCGTCAACGTCGATCTGACGCCCTTCACGGTCAAGGAGCGCTTCGACCGGACGCAGATATTCCGTTTCGGCTTCGGCACGAGGTTCTGACCATGCGCTTCCACGCCCTTCTCTCCGCCGCATCGGTGGCGGCCTTCGCGGCTCTGCTGCCGCCGCCGGCTGCTGCGGACCTGCTGCTCGCGCAGGGCCAGCAGCAGCAACAGTGGTTCGTGCCGGGCCAGCAGCCGCAGCAGCAGCGCCCGCCGCAGCAGCAACAGCAGCCGCAGCAGCCGCGCCCGGGCGCGCAGCAGGCACCGGCGCAGCGCCCCGCCGCCCCGCCACAGGGCCAGGTCCCCGGCCCGCAGGACCCCGGTGCTCCCCGCCTGCCGCCGCTGCAGCGCGGCACCCCTCCGCCCACGCCGATCATCGGCGTGATCGGACTTCCCGAGGTGTTCGAGGCCTCGGTCGCCGCCCGCGGCGTGCGCCAGTCCGTGCAGGAGCGGCTCGCGCGGCTGAACGATGAGGCCCAACGCGAACAGAGCGCGTGGCGCGAGGCGCAGCAGCGGCTTGCCACGGAACGCGCGACGCTGACACCCGAGCAACTCCGCGACCGCGAGCGCGAACTCCAGGAGCGGATCGCCAACGGCCAGCGCATCCTTCGCGAGCGCAACGCGCAGATCCAGCAATCCGGCCAGCGCGCGCTCGCAGAGGTCGAGCGCGTCGCACTGTTCGTCATCGGCCAGGTGGCGGAGTCGCGCGGGCTCAACCTTGTCCTGAACCGGGGCGCGGTGATCCTCTCGATCGACGAACTCGACATCACCGTGCCGGTGATCGAACAGCTGAACCGGGCGCTTCCGTCGATCGCGGTCGAGGGAGAGGCCGCGGCTGCGCCGGCGCCGGCCGCTGCCCCTGCTGCGGCGCAGCGCCCGGCACAGCCGGCGGCCGCCCCTGCACCCGCCGCCGCACAGCAGCGCCCACCCCAGGCGCCGCGAAACTGAGGCGGCAACGTTCGTGCTTGGGGACCCTCGCTTCTTCCAGGGCAGAGGCCCGTTCACGCTCGCTGAGGTGGCCCGGGCAGCCGGTGCCGATCTGCCGGCCGGCGTCGAGGCGGCGGTCACGATCGCGCGTCCCGCACCGCTCGACGCCGCAGGCCCCGACGCGGTGACCTTCCTCGAGCACCGGCGCTACGCCGCACGGCTTGCCGAGAGCCGCGCCGGCGCCTGCCTGCTCCGCGCTGATGACGCCGCTCGCGCGCCCGCCGGCATGGTCGCGCTTGTCGTCCGTGAGCCCACTCTCGCCTGGGCGCGGGTGCTTCGGCTCTTCTTCCCCGAGCCGCCCTGCGACGGCGGCATCGACCCGCGCGCGGCGGTCGATCCCGGCGCTCTGCTCGGCCGGGGCGTCGCCATCCGCGCCTTCGCCTCCGTCGCCGCCCGCGCAGCGATCGGCGAGGGGACGGTGATTGGCGAGGGCGCCGTCATCGGGCACGGGGTCGTGCTCGGCGCCGGCTGCCGTGTTGGGCCTGGTGCGAGCGTGACCCATGCGATCATCGGCGATGGTGTGGTGATCGGCGCGGGTGCCCGGATCGGCGGTCCCGGCTTCGGCTTCACGCCGGGGCCGCGCGGCTTCGAGCCGGTGCCGCAGCTCGGCCGCGTGCTGATCGGGGACCATGCCGCGATCGGCGCCAACACCACGGTCGATCGCGGTTCGGGCGGCGACACTGTGATCGGCGCCTTCTCGCGGATCGACAACCTTGTTCAGGTGGCGCACAACTGCCGTCTCGGGCGTGGCTGCGTGCTTGCTGGACAGGTCGGACTGTCGGGCTCGACCATCCTCGAGGACGGGGTGATGCTTGGCGGCCAGGCGGGCTCCGCCGGGCATCTCAGGGTGGGCGCGCGCGCCCGCGTCGGCGCCCAGGCCGGCATCATGGGCGACGTCCCCGCCGGGGCCGAGGTGATCGGCAGCCCAGCCCAGCCAAAGCGGCAGATGTGGCGCGCCTTGGCGGTGCTCAACCGCCTTGCGGCGTCCGGCGCGGCCCGCGATGGCGCGGGCGCCGCCGACACGGCATAACGCTCGCGACACGGACGGCGCGGGACGGAGCACGGCAGACGATGGACTCGACAGGGACGGAGGCGGCGGCACCACCCGAGACGCGGCGGATCGGGACGATCGACGTCCAGCGGATCATGCAGGCGATCCCGCACCGCTACCCCTTCCTCTTGATCGACCGCGTCGACGACATCGCGCTGAACGAGAGCGCCGTCGGGGTCAAGAACGTCTCGATCAACGAACCGTTCTTCCAGGGGCATTTCCCGAACCATCCGGTGATGCCGGGCGTGCTCATCATCGAGAGCATGGCGCAGACCGCCGCCGTGCTCGTGGTCGAGACGCTCGGGCCCGAGGCGGCGGGCAAGGTCGTCTACTTCATGCTGATCGAGAATGCGAAGTTCCGCCGCCCCGTGATGCCCGGCGACCAGATGCGCATCCACGTCCGCAAGGAGCGCAACCGGGGCAATGTCTGGAAGTTCTCGGCCGAGGCGAAGGTCGAGGGCCAGGTCGTCGCCGAGGCGACCTATGCCGCCATGATCATGGACAGGTGACGATGCCCGAAATCCATCCCTCCTCCCTCGTCGACCCCAGGGCCAGGCTCGGCGAGGGGGTGAGGATCGGGCCGTTCTGCACGGTCGGCCCCGATGTCGTGCTCGGCGACGGGGTGACGCTGATCAGCCATGTGACGATCGACGGGCATACGCGGCTCGGCGAGCGGGTTACGGTGTTCCCCTTCGCGACCATCGGCCTTCCGCCGCAGCATCTCGGCTACCGCGGCGAGCCGACGCGCACCGAAGTCGGCCCGCGCACGGTGATCCGCGAGCACGTGACCATCCACCGCGGCACAACCATCGGCACGGGCGTGACCACGGTCGGGGCCGACTGCCTCCTTATGTGCGTCACCCACATCGCGCATGACTGCGCGATCGGCGACCGGGTGATCTTCGCCAACAACGCCGTGCTTGGGGGCCATGTCACGATCGGCGAGGCCGCCGTGATCGGCGGTGCTGCGGCGATCCACCAGTGGGTGAGGATCGGCCGCCAGGCCATGGTCGGCGGCGCCTCGGGCGTCGAGGGCGACGTGATCCCCTTCGGCTCGGTGATTGGCAACCGCGCGCGGCTCGCCGGCCTCAACGTCATCGGGCTCAAGCGCCGCGGCTTCGACCGGGCGCAGATCCACCGCCTGCGCGCCGCCTTCCGCCTGCTGTTCCGTGACGAGACCGGAACGCTCGAGACCCGCCTCGCCGAGGCCCGCCAGCGCTTCGCCGGCGACGCCCTGGTCGAGGAGGTGGTCGGCTTCATGACGGCCGAGAGCCACCGCCCGCTCTGCCGCGTCGTCCCCCCCGACGATCTCGACCTCGGCGCCGAAGACCCGGTCGAGACCGCCGCCTGAGACGCCGCCATGCCCGGCACACTCGGCATCATCGCGGGTGGGGGGCCGATGCCGGCGCGGCTTGCCGCGGCGGCGCAGGCGGCGGGGCGGCGCGTGTTCGTGCTCGGCCTCGACGGCCATGTCGACCGCGCCGCGATCGCGCCCTTCCCGCACGCTGTCGCGCGCATCGGCGCGGGGGCGGAGATCCTCGGCGCGCTGCGCGGCGCGGGCGTCGACGAGGTGGTGATGATCGGCCCCGTGAAGCGCCCCTCGCTGCTCACCCTGATGCCCGATGCCGAGGGTGCGCGCATCCTCGCGCGGATCGGCCGCGCCGCCTTCGCCGGCGATGACGGCCTGCTCGCCGCCGTGATCCGCGTCTTCGAGGAGGAGGGGTTCCGGGTGCGCGGCGCGCAGGAGGTGATGGCAAGCCTCGCCGCGCCCGAGGGCGTGCTCGGCGCGCACGCGCCAGGGCCCGCGGCGGAGGCAGACATCCTGCGCGGCGCGGCGGTGGCGCGCGCGCTCGGCGCGGCCGATGTCGGCCAAGCCGTCGTGGTGCAGCAGGGCATCGTGCTCGGCGTCGAGGCGGTGGAGGGAACCGATGCCTTGCTCGTGCGCTGTGGCGCGCTGCGCCGCGAGGGGCCGCCGGGCGTTCTCGTGAAGCTCGCCAAGCCTGGGCAGGAGCAGCGGGCGGACCTTCCGACCATCGGCGTCCGCACCGTCGAGGCGGCGGCGGCGGCCGGTCTCGCCGGGATCGCCGTCGAGGCAGGGCTGACGCTAATCCCCGACCGCGCCGCGACAATCGCTGCTGCCGACCAGGCGGGTCTGTTTCTGGTCGCGCGGCGCTTCGGCTGAACGCCTGTCGCCTGCAACCGAGGTGTCACGGGCGGGATGGTCCGCTTCGGGCCGCGGCCGCCAGAGCGGTTTCCGCATGGGTGGAAACCGCTCTGCGAATTCGCTGCGAGCATCTTCACGCACACGGCTCGTTCCAGCCGTGTGCGATCTGCTCTAGGCTGCGGCGCGCATGAGGGACCTCGGATCGGTCGATCTCGCAATCGTCGGCGCCGGCATCGTCGGGCTCGCGCATGCGCTCGCCGCGGCGCGGGCTGGGCTCACCGTCGCCGTGCTCGAGCGCGAGGCGCGGGCGAACGGCGCCTCGGTGCGCAATTTCGGGTTCGTGACGGTCACCGGCCAGGGGGCGGGCGACACGTGGCGACGCGCCCGCCGCTCGCGCGAGGTCTGGGCCGAGATTGCCCCCGCCGCCGGCATTCCCGTCCTGCACCGGGGCCTCGTCCTCGCCTGCCGCAGGGCGGAAGCTCTTGCGGTCGCCGAACAGTTCGCGTCCGGGCCGATGGGCGAGGGCTGCCGGGTGCTCGCGCCGGCCGAGCTCGACGCCTTCGGTGTGTTCGCCGACGGGCTTGCGGGCGGCCTCCACTCGCCGCACGAGCTCCGCGTCGAGCCGCGCGAGGCGCTGCCGAAGCTTGCGGCCTGGCTCGCCGCTCAGCACGGCGTCCGCTTCCACTGGCGCACCCATGTCCGCGCCGTCGCCCCGCCCGTGATCGAGACCTCCGCTGGCCGGCTCCGCGCCGCGCGCGCGGTCGTCTGTCCCTGCACCGACTTCCTCACCCTCTTCCCTGAAGCGATCGCCCAGCATGCGCCGGTGCGCTGCAAGTTGCACATGCTCCGTCTCCCCGACCCGGGCTTCAGGCTGCCGGCCGCGGTGATGAGCGACCTCGGCCTCGTCCGCTATCTCGGCTACGCCGCCGCGCCGGGGCTGTCCGCGCTGCGCTCCCGCCTCGAGGCAGAACAGCCCGAGGCGCTTGCCAACGGCATCCACCTCATCGTCGTGCAGTCGGCGGACGGAACGCTCGTGGTCGGCGACAGCCATCATTACGGCGACACGCCCGACCCGTTCATGCCCGAGTCTGTCGACCGCCTGATCCTCGAGGAGGCCGCCGCTGTGTTGCGCCTGCCGAACGATCCGCGCCCGGTCGAACGCTGGGTCGGCGAGTACCCCTCCGCCGCC
>Ga0272446_1004177_pt1 | contig 17355 bp, 19 predicted proteins | sample YNPCB0061_FD_194587 | JGI IMG/M metagenome (GOLD analysis project Ga0272446, IMG submission 194587) | Hot spring microbial mat communities from Yellowstone National Park, WY, United States - YNP-CB-006-1 | ecosystem: Environmental > Aquatic > Thermal springs > Hot (42-90C) > Sediment | place... | reverse complement strand
GGCGACGCGCGCTTTGCGGGGATCGTTGGCACGGCGGTGGTCAAGGTCTTTGATCTGGAGGCGGCGAGCAGCGGGCTCTCCGAGGCGCGGGCGCGCGCCGAAGGCTATCGCGTGCAGACGGTGAGCGCCACGGCCAACTCGCGCGCCCACTATATGCCGGGGCACCAGCCGATCCACGTCAAACTGGTCTATGAGACGGGCTCGCGGCGGCTGCTCGGCGGGCAACTGGTGGGGCGTGAAGGGGTTGCCAAGCGGGTCGATACGATCGCCGCCGCGCTGCACCAGGGCTGGACGGTGGACGAACTGGCTGAGCTCGACCTGAGCTACGCGCCGCCCTTCGCCCCGGTCTGGGACCCCATTCTCGTCGCCGCGAACCTTGCTCGGAGGTGAAGGGCTGAGGGCTGAGGGCTGAGGGCGCCTGAGGGCTGAGGGCTGAGGGCTGAGGGCGGAGGGCGGAGGGCGGAGGGCGGAGGGCTGAGGGCGGAGGGCGGAGGGCGGAGGGCGGAGGGCGGAGGGCGGAGGGCGCATGAGGGCTGAGGGCGGAGGGCTGAGGGCTGAGGGCGCATGAGGGCTGAGGGCGCATGAGGGCTGAGGGCTACAATACCAGTGTTAGGCACGGTTCAGGATCGGGCGTTCTCGCGTGACCGTTGCTCCACACCTCCACAGCTCCACACCTCCACACCTCCACAGCTCCACACCTCCACACCGCCACAGCTCCACAGCTCCACAGCTCCACACCGCCACAGCTCCACACCGCCACAGCTCCACACCTCCACAGCTCCACACCTCCACACCTCCACAGCTCCACACAGCCGGTCTGGAGCGCTGTGGAGCTGACGGCTGGCTTGTCACGTGAGTGTGAACCATGTCTTATACCAAATCCAGTTGGCAGTTCCGCATTGTCGTTGCCGTCATCGCTCATCGTGACGCCATGTGCGGCAATCTGCAATCCAAAATCTGCAATCGGAAATGGTATTACAAGGGATGCGGAGTTGTGCGATGCTCAGTCAGAGCGAGTGGCGTGAAGCGGCGGCGCTGCTGCCATTCCTGGCCGACCCGGCCACAGAGGTGACACGGGCCTTTGTCGGCCAGGCCAGCCTGCTGCGCCTGCCGGCTGCAGCCACGGTCTTTGAGGAGGGCGACCTCTGCAGCGCGTTTGCGATCCTCGTCCATGGCCGTGTGCGAGTTTTCAAGATTGGCGAGACGGGGCGTGAGATCACGCTGTACCGCTTCGCGCGCGGCGAGAGCTGTATTCTCACCGCGAGCTGTATCCTCAGCGACCGTCACTTCCCGGCCATCGCGACGGTCGAGGAGCAGGCCGAGGCCTTTGTGGTACCGCACACGGTCTTCCAGGGCTGGATCGACGAGTTCTCGCCCTGGCGCAACTACGTCTTCCAGCTGCTCGCGCGGCGCCTGGCCACGGTGATGGCGGTGATCGATGAAGTGGCCTTCCGGCGGATGGACGTGCGCGTAGCCGAGTTCCTGCTGCGCGCGCTGCCACCCGATGCGAGCGAGCTGAGCCTGACCCACCAGCAGATCGCGGCCGAACTGGGGAGCTCGCGGGAAGTGGTCAGCCGTATCCTGGCTGACTTCGCCGCCGGGGGACTGGTGCAGGTGGCGCGCGGCAGCATCGTGGTGCGGGACCGGGCCGGCCTGCTGCGGCGGGCTGCTATGTGACTTTGTCACGGATCGGCGAGCAGCGATGGGCTATACTCACTGCAGACAGCAGGACACCAATAGAACAGGAGCAGTGAGATGCAGACGAATATGGGAACGATCGATCGTGGGGTGCGCGTCGCCGTGGCGATACTGTTCGCGATCCTCATCCTCACCAATGTGGTGAGCGGCTGGCTGGCAATCGTGCTGGGGGTGCTGGCGGCCGTCTTTGTGCTGACGAGCCTGATCGGCTTCTGCCCGCTCTACCTGCCCTTTGGCATCAACACCTGCGGCCGCCCGGCCGGCAAGGGACGGGCGTAGGAGCGGGACCGCCGGTCGGACGCTGGAGCGGAGCTGCGGAGGGCGCAGCTCCGCTTTGTTGTGGAGGTAGGCGCGCGCCAGTGCAGGCGTCCTGCGCTCGTCGCGTCTCCGAGGGCACGATGCCCGCGCTCCCAGGATGAACACGTACGCATGGGAAACCCGGCGTGCTGAGCCGTCTCGGACGGCGGTGATCTTATGTAACGTCATGCTCCGCAGTGTGAACGTTGGGCAGCTCCATCGCCAGGAGCAACTCAAGCAGCACGGCGCGGCACTGGAGGCAATCGAGCCGCTGGAGCAGGCCCTGGAGCCCGGCGCGGTCGAAGCTGACCGGCTCGTAGGGTAGGGTCGGCTGATGGGCCGGGTCGATCGTGGCGACCACGCCATAGAGCAACTGGTTGGAGAAGGAGCTGTTGATCGGCCAGCCCTGGGGGTTGAGCAGGCGCGGCGCGCGGACCGCCTGGGGGGCGAGGCCGAGCTCGCGGGCGACGATCGCGGCAGCGGCGGCCGGCGGCGTCTGCCCGGGGGGCAGGCGGCCACCTGGCAGGTCGAGCGTCGCGCGCCCGAGGCCGGGGCGGAACTGCGGTCGCGGGAGGAGCAACTGCCCCGCCTGGAGCGCGGCAACGATCACCGAGGGCACCCGCTCAACCCGCCAGTAGTCGAGTTGCTGCCCGGCCTCGTCGCGCCAGCGCTCGGCGATCATGCGCACCCACGGCGACTCAATCGTGACGATCGGGGCTTCACGCTGCCAATCCACGGTTCGATCTCCTGCATCATAACTGGTCTCGTTGTCATAGCAGGCACACGCTAGTGCGATTGCAGATTGCAGATGTGCGATGGTAGATTTGGCGCGGCGCAGCTGGACACGGTCGAGGTCGCGCTGATGCCCGAACAGGTCGCCTGGAACTGCACTCGTGGTCCTACGCATGGCGTGCAAGGGCCTGGCGCAGCACCGACTCGGGCTGGGCGCCAACCAGCCGCTCGACGACGCGGCCCTGCTTGAAGATGTAGAGCGCTGGAATACCACTGATGCCGAAGCGCTGGGCGGTGCGCGGGTTCTCATCGACATTGAGCTTGGCCACCAGCACGCGCCCGGCGAACTCGCGGGCCAGTCGCTCGACGACCGGTGCGACCATGCGGCACGGCCCGCACCAGGGCGCCCAGAAGTCCACCAGGACCGGTTGCGCACTGGCGCCGATCACCTGATCGAAACTGGTATCGGTGAGCACGACGGGGCCATCCGTGGTCCGGGCGGGACCGGTGGTGGAGGATGGTGCGGGGCGCGGGCCGGGCGATGGCGGCGGCGCCGCGCCGGCAAGCGGTACGTCTGGCCCCTCGGGCAGCGGCGGGCGTGGGCCGCCGCTGGTCAGGTACTCGAGCCAGGCGCGCAGCGCGGCCTCGGGCGCGGCACCACTGGCCTGGGCCAGCGGCTTTCCCTGGCGCACGAAGACCAGCCCCGGCAGGCGGGTGACGCCGAAGCGCTGCGCCAGCGCGGGGTGATCCTGCACATCGACCTGGGCGATCAGCGCGCGCCCGGCGTAGGCGGCAGCCAGCGCGTTCAGCGCAGGGGCGAGCTGGGCGCAGGGCGGGCAATCGCGTCGCCCGAAGACGAGCAGCACGGGCACACCGGCATTGAGCACCCGCTCGATGCTCTGGGCGCCGGTGTGAATGGGGGTAGCAATCGACATCAGCTTCCTCGTTCTGGTAGCATCGCAGCGCCAACAGTATCACAGATTTGATGCCGCACGAAGACAGCTCGTTACGCCCGACAGGGCCGTGCCTCTTACCAAACCCTTACGAAACACTCGTCCGCGCCTTACATTCAACCGGTACGATGCAGCACAGAAGAAATCCGTGCCGTATCGCACAAGCCATTCGTTATCAGGAGCTGAGATAATGACCATCACCGAAGGCCAGACTGCTGTCGCCGCATTCACACCAGCCGAGCTGTACGCCCGCATCCTGCGCGACGAGCCGCTCTTCATTCTCGACGTGCGCAACGAGGAGGAGTTTCAGCGGAGCCCGATCGAAGGGCGCGCGAACCTGACCACGGTCAACATTCCCTACTTCGCGTTCATTGAGGACGAGGAGGGCGCTGCCGCGCAGGTGCCCCAGGATCGTGAGATCTTCGTGGTCTGCGCGAAGGAGGGCTCCTCGCAGTACGTGGCCAGTCTGCTCGCCGAGCGCGGCTACCAGGCCCGCTACCTGGAGGGCGGTTACATCAGCTGGGGCAACTTCTACGACATCCGCGACGTGGTCGCAGCTGACTGGGGGCGGATCGTGCAGATCGCGCGCCCGGCCCGCGGCGACTTGAGCTTCGCTGTGATCAGCGGGGGCAAGGCCGCGCTGATCGACCCGATGCGCCATATCGCGGTCTACCGCGAGCTGGTGGAGAAGGCCGGCGCAACCATCACGCACCTCTTCGACACCCATGTGCACGCCGACCACATCAGTGGTGGCCCGGCGCTGGCCGCGGCAACGGGCGCACCCTACTACGTCCACGCATACGATGCCATCCACCCGATCGACATGCTGCCGGCGGTCATCGACTACACCCACATCCAGGAGGGCGACCGCTTCCAGATCGGCGAGGTAACGATCACCGCTCGCTGGTTCCCGGGCCACACCCTGGGCCAGGTCAACTACCGCCTCGATGCGCCGGACGGGCGCAGCGCGCTCTTCACCGGCGACGGGATCTTCCTGCGCTCCTTCGGTCGCCCCGATCTGGGCGGCAAGGGTGAGGCCTGGACACCGATCCTCTACCGCAGTCTGACGGAGCGGCTGCCGCAGATGGCCGACGACACAACGCTGATCCTGCCGGCCCACTTCAGCAGCCTCGACGAGGGCAGCGCCGACGGCGTATTCGCCGCGCCGTACGCTGAGGTGCGGGCCACCAACGACGCGCTGCGCCCGCGCGACGAGGCCGAGTTTACCAGCTACGTTCTCAGCCACCTGCCGGTCTTCCCAGCGGAGTACGTCGAGATCAAGCGCGTCAACATCGGCCTGGTCACGCCCTGTGAGGGCAAGGCCGGCGAGCTGGAGCTGGGCAAGAACATCTGCGCCCTGGCGAAGTAGGGGCGCCGCAACCTGAACGACGTACCGGGGCGCGGTCAGCCGCGCCCCACCTGATGAAAGGATACAGCCATGGACTTCAATCAGACACTGGATGTGAAGGGCGCCAAGTGCCCGATGCCGTTAGTGAAGAGCCGCAAAGCGGTCAGCGAATTGCCGGTGGGCCAGGTGCTCAAGGTGGTCGCTACCGACCGGGGTTCGCTGGCCGACTTCCAGGGCTGGGCCAAAACCGCGAAGAACGTTGAATTGCTGGCCCAGGAGACGGTCAACGAGGGCGGCCAGGATCTGTACGTCCACTATCTGAAGCGCACGGCATAGTCACTGATACCAGTGACGAGCCGCGCGGTCTGCAGCACATGGTACAACAGAAGCTCGCCATCAGGGGGCGCAGCATGCTGCGCCCCAGACAGGAACCATACACCATGACACTTGAGACGATCGAGCAGAAGGATACACAGCGCCTGATCGAGCGCCTGGCGGCCCTGGAGGCGCGGGTCGCCGAGTTGGAGGCCCACCCTGCGCAGGGCATCGAGGACCGGGTCGCGATGGTTGTCTTTTCGGGCGACCTGGACAAGTCGATCGCAGCCTTCATCATTGCCACCGGCGCAGCCTCAATGGGCCTGGAGGTGAGCATGTTCTTCACCTTCTGGGGCCTGAGCGCAGTGAAGAAGCAGAAGGTCTTCAGCGGCAAGAGCCTGCTGGAGCAGGGCTTCACCGCGATGCTGCCGGGCAAGCTGGGCGAGATGGGCCTGTCGCAGATGAATTTCTTCGGCGCTGGCGCGCAGATCATCCGCGGGCTGATGCAGAAACACGACGTCTCCTCGCCCGAGGAGTTGTTCGGCCTGGCTCGCGAACTGGGCGTGCGCATGGTCGTCTGTGATATGTCGCGTGAACTGCTTGGGATCAAGGACGAGGAGCTGGTGGACGGGCTGGAGACCGGTGGGGTCGCGACCTTCCTCGGCGACGCGGCCCGCGCCAAAGTGACGCTGTTTATCTGAGTGGAGGCCCCCGACATGACCAACGAGCTACCCTGTGGGGCGCTGAAGGCGCGCACTGATGCGGCCGGGCTACACAGCTACGCGGTGACACCAAACGTGCTGCTGGCCGCCCAGCCCCAGCCGGAAGACTGGGCCGCCCTGGTCGCCGCGGGCTACACCACGGTGATCAACCTGCGCAGCGACCCGGAGCGTTCGGCGATCGAGCAGCGGAACGCGGAGGCAGCGGGGCTGCGCTACCTGCACCGGCCCTGGCCGGCCTACATGCTCGAGCGCGAGCACCTGGACGAACTGGCCGCCCTGGTGGAGGCCCCCGAGACCGGCCGGCTGATCTTCCACTGCCGCAGCGCCACCCGGGTGGGCCTGATGTGGATGCTCTACCGCCAGTTGCACCACGGCTGGAGCCGCGAGCAGGCCGAGGCCGAGCTCCGCGCCGCCGGCTACGACGATGACTCGATGGAGACCTTCGGCTTCTGCGCCGACGACTACTTCGAGCGGGCCGGGGAGCCGATCACCAGCTAGTGCGATTGCAGATTGCAGATTGGCGATGGTAGATTGGGCGCGGCGCAGCTGGACACGGTCGCGGTCGCGCTGCTGCCCGAACAGGTCGCCTGGAACTGCAATAGGGGCGCACCCCAAGGACACGCCAATGGCAACCTCCCAGCCGCTACCCACACCAGCCCGCACAGCGGGGGCGGCCCAGGCCAGTGGCCTGGGCCGCTACCTGCCATTCACCCGCTGGCTGTTTCACTACCGCCGGGCCGACCTGCCCAGTGACCTGGTGGCCGGCATCGTCACGGCGATCATGCTCATTCCACAGAGCATGGCCTACGCCCAGCTTGCCGGCCTGCCGCCACAGGTCGGGCTCTACGCTTCGGTCGTACCGCTGATCATCTACGCCCTGCTCGGTACCTCGGGCCAGCTCTCGGTGGGACCGGTGGCGATCACCTCGCTCCTGGTGTTTAGCGGCGTGAGCGCCCTGGCCGAGCCGGGGAGCGCCCGCTATCTGCAACTGGTCCTGCTGCTGGCACTGATCGTCGGCGCGATCAAGCTGCTGCTCGGCGTATTCCGGCTCGGCGTCATCCTGAACTTCATCTCGCACCCGGTGCTGGCGGGCTTCACCACTGCCTCGGCGCTGATCATCGCCGCCGGGCAGCTCAAGTACATCCTGGGCTACAAGATCAGCGGCGAGCGCTTCTACGAGACGCTGTACCACGCCGCTGCGGGCCTGGGACAGACGAACCTCGTTACGCTGAGCATCGGCCTGACGAGCATCGCCCTGTTGCTGTTCTTTCGCAAGGGGCTGCGGCCCCTGCTCCAGCGCGCCGGTCTGCGGCCGCTGGCGGTCACGCTGATCGTCAGCGGGGCGCCGCTGGTAACGGTGCTGCTGGGCACGCTGATCACCTGGCTGCTGCGGCTCGACCAGCGCGCCGGGGTCGCGGTGGTGGGCGCCATCCCGGCCGGGCTCTCACCCTTCAGCTGGCCTGCACCCGGGCTGGCTGACGCCGGCGCGCTCTTGCCCGCCGCGGCGACGATCGTCCTGGTGAGCGTCGTTGAGTCAATCGCCGTAGCCAAAGCACTGGCGAGCAAGCGCCGCCAGGCGATCGACCCCAACCAGGAACTGATCGCGCTCGGTGCGGCCAACATCGGCGCGGGGCTGTTCAGTGGCTACCCGGTGACCGGCGGCTTCGCCCGCTCGGTGGTCAACTTCCAGGCGGGCGCGGTCACCGGCCTGGCCTCGCTCGTCACCGCCGGCGGTATCGCGCTGATCCTGCTCTTCTTCACGCCGCTGTTCTACTTCCTGCCCCAGGCCGTGCTGGCTGCAACGGTGATCGTCGCTGTGTTCGGGCTGGTCGACCTGAAGGAGCCACGGCACATCTGGCAGGCCAACCGCAGCGACGCGTTCACCTGGGGCATCACCTTTGCATCGGTGCTGCTGCTGGGCATCGAGACGGGGATCTTCGTCGGGGTAGGCGCTTCACTGCTGCTCTACCTCTGGCGCACCAGCCGGCCGCACATCGCCGTGGTGGGCCGCCTGGGCGAGAGCGAGGTCTACCGCAACGTGTTGCGCTACGAGGTGACGACCTGGCCACACGTGGTGGCGGTGCGGGTAGATGAGAGCCTCTACTTTGCCAACACGCGCTACCTGGAGCAAGCGCTGCTACGGATCATCGCTGAGCGTCCGGAGGTGAAGCACCTGGTGCTGATCGGCTCGGCGATCAACTTCATCGACTCGAGCGCGCTGCACAGCCTGGAGTCGCTGGTGCAGGAGTTGCGCGACGCCGGGGTGGAACTGCACTTGGCCGAGATCAAGGGCCCGGTGATGGACGGGCTGAGGCACGCCCATTTTGTGGAGAAGCTCGGAGTGGAGCACATCCACCTGACTACCCATCAGGCGATGCAGCGCCTGGGATGCGTGTGAGGGTGACGTATCTCGTCGTACCACTACCCCGCCCGCAGGCTGGCGAGGATGCGCGCCTCCAGGTCGGGAGGCAGGGGTGGGGGCGCCTCGTCGAGGTGGTGGAGAATGCGCAGTGTCTGGCCGAGGGTATCGAGCACCACCCGGCAATCAGGACAGGCGGCCAGGTGGTGCTCCAACTCGGCGCAGAGGCCGGCGGGCAGTTCACCATCAAGGTAGTCATTCAACTGGGCCACGAGCTCGCGGCAGCGTTCCAGGCTGTGACGATGGTTCGTGTGGGTCATGGGCGCCCTCCGTACGGGATGCCAGGTAGCCGGCGAGGGCCTCGCGCAGGCGCAGGCGCGCGCGATGCAGACGCACCTTGACCGCGCCCGGGCTAATGCCGAGCTGCGCCGCCGTCTCCTCCGTGCTCAACTCGTCGACGTCGCGCAGCAGCACAACGACGCGCAGCGGCTCGGGCAGGGCGGCGATGGCCTGCTCGATCTGCGCGCGGAGCTCGCCATCGAGGGCGACACGCTGCGGGTCGGGCGACCAGGCGTGGAGTTGCTGCGGCACCTCATCCGGCTGCAAGCTCTCGGCCACATCCTCGAGGGCGATCTGCGGCTTCCGGCGGCGCAGCAGCATCAGCGCCTCGTTGGTGGCGATGCGGTAGATCCAGGTACCAAGGCTGCTGGCGCCATCAAAGTTCGGCAGCGCCGCGCAGACTTTGATGAAGGTTGACTGCACCACGCCCTCGGCTTCATCGGCGTCGGCGGTGAGCCGCAGCGCGCGGGCATAGACCAGCGGCGCAAAGCGTTTCACCAGGCAGGTACAGGCATCGGGGTCATGACGACGGAGGCCGGCGAGCAGCGCGGCCTCGTCGTCGTAGATCGACAGGTCGATGATCGGTCCCGGCATAGTATGGCCCTCCATCGGCGGCATTGGCTCAGTATAGCACGCCGCCGATGGAGAGGGGATGGTGGGTCAGGACGACTCGCCTACCAGGGCCTCACGCAGCTTCTGCAGCAGCACCGACTCGGGGGCGGCGCCCTCGATGTGGACGAGCTCGTCGATGACCGTCTTGGGCACGCCCATGACGGCGTAGCGATCACCGAGTTCGGGGAACTCGCTCACCTCGATGCCCTCGGCGCTGACCTGGGGGCTGGCCAGGGCCAGCCGGTAGGCGAGAACGACGGCACGGGGGCAGTAGGGGCAGGTGGGTGTCACGAAGACCTGCAGGCGCATCGGGGCGCTGAGGCGCTCGAGGAAGGCGGTCGTGGCTGGCTGCAGCGCCGCCTCAGATGCGCCGCCGAGCAGGCGGATGGCCTCCACCAGGGTGGCGAACTCATAGCCACTCGGCAGGCCGGCAAAACGGATGCCGTGGTCAGTGCGCTCCGTGCCGGCGAGGAAGACCACCGTCGGCGCCTTGTCCACGCCGAGCGCGGCTGCCCGCTCGGCCTCAGCGACCAGATCCAGCACCTCAAGGCTGAGGTGCTCGTGCAGCGCCGTCACCTCGTCCAGCAAGGCGTGTGCCACCTCACTATACTCACCACTCTCGGCTGACGTCACCAGCACCAGGTGGACCGGCTGCGCCAGCCCGGCAAACGCCTCCTGCACCGCGGCCCGATCCTTGTCCTGCAAGATTGTCATGATTGGTATCCTTGCTTTAGCGGATTGTGGGAGAAGCCCACTACCAGTTCGATGCCGGATCGCGGGGCCAGGTTACTGGATCAGCTGCCAGCCTGCCCACAGGGCTGTTGCAACGTCCAGCGCTGCTTGCCCTCACCCCCGTCCCCTCTCCCAGCCTGGGAGAGGGGTGTATGTTGTTGGCGTTGCGGTGCGCCAGCTTCGCTGGCGCACCGCAACGCCAGATTCTGGCCCCCTCCCCTGGCAGGGGAGGGGGTAGGGGGGTGGGGTATGCGGGGCCTGGGGGCGCAACTTCCAAAAACCCTCCACCTGAGCGAGGTTGGGAGGGGGCCGTGCCGCGCGCAGCGCCGTATGTGCTCAGATGGCATCCTGATGCGCCCCGCGCGGCACCCGGCGGGTCGGTTTACCGCGGCGCACCTCGGCGGGACCACGAGGGACGGTGATCCAGAGCAGGGCGGTCATCAGCAGCGCCGAGGCGAGGCACCACATGCAGGTCGCCCCGATCACGAAGGGCTCGAGGAAGGTGAGATAGATCGAGAACAGCGTCCCGGCGAAGGCCATGATCGGCAGGGCCAGGCCCGCCCAGTGGGCCGCGGGGCCGCTGCCGAAGCGCTGCAGCGCCCAGGCGACCAGCACGGCACCGAAGCCGAACACCCCGAGCACACCGATCGGCAGCACGCCAAACAGCCGCGCATAGGGGCTCTGCTGCACGGTGTTGCAGTCGCCCAGCGGGCCACAGACCGCCGCTCCGCCGTTCAGTTCGACGAAGGCCAGGTAGGCCGCAACGGCCATGCCGGCCAGGGCCAGCAGCGGCACGGCGCGCCTGCGCCAGCCAGTGAGCGGGCGGTCAAACGGTGGCTGGGTGCGAAACAGCACGGCGACCACCGAGACGATCATCCCGAGCAGCACGATCAGGGCCAGGCTGTTGGCGAGCGGGTCGCGCTGGAAGGGGCTGAGGGCCGGCGGCGGGGTGGTCGTCGCCCCAGCGCCGACGGCGGCCTCCAGGCCGGGGATGGCGGGCCAGCGATTGCCCCCGGCGGCGAGGGTAGTCTCGATCAGACCGGGGAGCTGCGCCGGGATCTCGGCGCTACCCACCAGCACCGTCTCGTCCATGATCAGGGTCGGCACACCGAGCCGGTCGTCGGCGATAGCAAAGGCGGTGATCGCCGAGCGGTAGAGCGCCTGACCGTCGGGCCGGGTCACGTCCACCATTGCGACGGCCAGCTGCTCACCATAGCGCGACTGGAGCGGCGGCAGCACCTCGTCGATCACCACATGGCAATGCGGGCAGGTTGGCGAATAGAACAGCACCGCGTGGGCCACCGGCGCAGCCGCCGCGGCGACAGCGCCGTGCAGCAGCACAATCAGCGCGATGATGAGGGCGAGCAAGGGACGGCGCTGGTTGGGAAGGAGGTCTGGCATAATGTGGGTGCTCCATGTGCTACATCGTCCTGATGGTCGGGCTCACGTTCCGGGCAGCGTCCGCTGCTGGGGTGCAACGCCGGAGGCGGGTGTACGACCATTGTAGCAGGCCCACTGCCCCGCAACGGGCATCCGGCGAGCTGGCAAGCTCAGAGTTCACGGTTTATAACCACAGGTTAAGGCAGGGGAAGCAGGTGGAAGACTATCCACCCAGAGGAATGGCAATCGCGACCATCAGCGCAGCGACGATGACCAGCAACAGGCCCGACAGCCAGGGGTTGGAGTCGGTGTAGATGCCCCAGCGGTAGCCGGCCAGAAAGAGGACGAGCGCCGAGACCAGGTTCGACACGCGAATCGCCAGTTCGAAGTTGTGACGGAGCAGGATGAGCGGCAGCAGCGAGGGAATGACCGAGACGACCGCCACGATGATCGAGCCGAGGGCGCCCATGAAATCCTCGCGGCGCAGGCTGATCCGGGGCGGCGAGGGCTGGCTCTGGCGGAGATGGCTGAGGATGCTCTGATAGAGCAGCTGCCGTTCGGCGTCACTGATGATCGGATCAAGCACATAGTCCAGCTCGTCCGCGATCACCGTGCGGCCGGCCTGATCGTCCTCGGCGTGCTTGATCTGGGCGATAAACTGATAGCGCTCGCTGCGCTGAAACAGCTCCAGCAGCACATACATCACCCCGTCGATCAGGCCCCAGGCCAGAATAGCGCCCAGCGCCGCAATGGCAAATTCGAGCACATAGCCCTCGGTGACCGGCCCGGCGCTAGCGCCGCTGGTAATGCGCACGGCGAGGGTGAAGGTCAGCAGGACCAGGACACTGTAGATCGCCTCGGACAGCACATCGATCGGGTCGAGCAGCCGTTCGAACAAGCCACCACTGGGCAGCCTGGGCGCAACGCGGGCCCGGCGCCGGGAGTGCAGACGACCAGTCATGGCAGGTGTTGCCGCCACATCGTGCGACGGCCCCCTCAGCAACGGACAACACACCAGATGGACGAGCGGGCAGGCCGGTGCGAACGATTGTTCGCCCCGGCCTGCCCGTGATCGCCGGTCGAGGCGATCGCCCCGACTCACGCCGGGGGATGGATTGCCAGACGATTCCGTGCGCTACTCGGCGCCGAAGAGCTCCTGCAGCTTCGCCTCCTGCTCCTTGGAGAGGTTGCTGGCGATGAGTTCGGCGCTGACACCCTGCATCTCCTCTTTCACCCGATCGAGCACAGCATTGGCGCTCATCAGGAACAGAGCCGACGAGCCGGGGGTTACCCTGGTCTGCACTTCTTTGATAAAGTTGTCGTCGATGCCGATGTCGGCCATTGAGCCCGAGAGCGCACCAACCGCTGCGCCGATCGCCGCGCCAAGGAAGGGCATGAAGAAGATCAGACCGAAGAGCATACCCCAGAAGGTGCCGGTCAGCGCACCGGCGCCGGCCAGGTTGTAGAGCTGACGGGTCTTCGGCTTCTTCTTCTCAGCGGGCCAGCTGACGATCGCCGCGTCCAGCACGGTGATCAACTGGCGCTTCTGCAGATCCTGCAGCTTGTCGAGGATCTGCTCGGCGCCGTCCGGGGAGTCGAACTTGAAGACGGTCAGGGTGGCCATGGTTCACCTCTTCTTAATGACGTGCCCACAATGATGAATGCGCACGGTTCAGCAGATGGCGTCAGCTCGCCGCGCCAGCACAGCTCCAACGGGGAGCGGCGACCAACGCAGCCCCTGCCGGAGGAACGATCACACGGCGGTGGACGCGCCAGCACGCATCACGCTTACGCCTTATGACTATACCACACCGGCGGGCGGTGGCATCATTCAAAAAGGAGTATCTTCCACTTGCACCGATCGCTGCGGGGGCCGTTGCCGGCGCGATGATCGGCGGGAGACCGCGCGCGCCCTGACGCGCAGCACATGCTCCATTTTGGATGAAGCGCGGCGTGCCGAGCAACGTATAATGATCAGCGGCGACAGCGATGCCTGCGGGCGCGATGGAAGGAGGATCGTGATGGAGATTGTGGTAACGAGCGCTGACCTGCTGCGCGAGCCGTCCGACCTGGCGGTGCTCGCCTGCCTGGAGCACACGCCACTGCCGGCGGAGCTCGCCACCCTGATCGAGGGTGCCGACTTCAGCGGCAAGGCCAGACAGCAGCGCTTGCTCTACCCGCGCGGGATGGTTGCTCCGAAGCGCGTGCTGCTGCTGGGCCTGGGCACGGCCGAGAAGCTCACAGCCGACAGTCTGCGCCAGGCGGCGGCCACGGCGACGCGCCAGGCCCAGGAGCTGCAGGTTGACCGGCTGAGCGTCGGGCTCAACGGCGACCTGGCGCTGGCCCCCACGCTGATCGGCCAGGCCCTCGCCGAGGGCCTCGCGCTGGGCGCCTATCGCTTCCAGCGCTACCGCAGCGAGCTGAGCGCCGAACAGAAGTTCGCCGTCGCGGGCGCCACCATCGTCGCCACAGCCAATGCCGAGGCCCTGCAGGCGGGTGCCACCATCGGCCAGACGATCGCCCGCGGCGTGACCTACGCCCGCGATCTGGTCAACACGCCACCCAATGACCTGCCGCCCGCCGCCCTCGGGGAAGCGGCCATTGCCATGGGCCAGCGGCTGGGCCTCACGGTCACTGTGCTGGACAAGGCGCAGTTGATCGCGGGGGGCTTCGGCGGGGTGCTGGCCGTGGGTCAGGGCTCGGCCAACGAGCCGCGCTTCATCGTGATGGAGTACGGTACGGCCAGGGAGGGCACAGCGACGATCTGCCTGGTCGGCAAGGGGCTCACCTTCGACTCGGGTGGGCTCTCGATCAAGCCGGCGGACGCGATGACGACGATGAAGTCGGACATGAGCGGCGCAGCGGCCGTGTTTGGCACGCTGCAGGTGGTGGCCGAGCTACAACTGCCGTTGCACGTCGTGGGGATCGTGCCTGCGGCCGAGAACATGCCCAGCAGCACGGCCTTCCGCCCCGATGACGTGATCACGACGCTGAGCGGCAAGACCGTCGAGGTGCTCAACACCGACGCCGAGGGCCGCATCGTGCTCGCCGATGGGCTGCACTACGCCCAGCGGTACAGGCCTGCCGCGATCATCGAGCTTTCGACGCTCACCGGCGCGATCGTGATCGCGCTGGGCGCCCACGCGATCGGCATGATGGGCACCAGCCAGGAACTGGCCGATCGCATCAGCCGCGCCGGCGAGGCCAGCGGCGAGCGGGTCTGGCAGTTGCCGCTGTGGGACGAGTATCGCGAGATGATCAAGAGCGAGATCGCCGACATGAAGAACATCGGCGGGCGCCCGGCCGGCTCGATCACCGCGGCGGCCTTTCTCGCCAACTTCGTGGGCGACTATCCTTTCGTGCATCTCGACATCGCCGGGACGGCCTTTGCCGAGAAGCCGACAAAGCCCTACGACACACCCGGCGCCACCGGGGTTGGCGTACGCTTGCTCAGCGCGCTGCTCAGGAGCTACGCCGAGTAACGGTGCTCAGGATGCGGTGTTTGGCTTAAACCACTACGTTCGCTTGCTGTGGTCAACTGCCTTGAGGATCTTCAGGTTCAGCACAATGAAGCGCCAGAGCTGGTAGGGCCGGCAGCGCATCCAGAAACGATCGCGGTTCGTGATCTCCATCGTGGCCTCCTACTCGGGAATGATCTGCCAGCCCGGGCGGGCCTTGAACTTGTACATAAAGGTCTCGTGGACCAGGCGTTTCATCCAGGCGCCGCTCGTGCCCAGCTCCATGTGCGTGACAAACAGGTCGCGCCCGGTACCGTTCGGGTAACGGCGGTGGTCGGGCACCACCGGGTACATGATGATCGTTGCCGCCTCGCCGTCCCAGAGTGAGTCGCCCATCGAAGCGACACAGGCGGCGAACATCTCGGACATGCGCTCGTGGTGGGCCAGCCGGTCGCCGTTGATCAGGTTGGCAATATTGAGCGCGGCGACCCGCCCGATGACCCCGGAGATCATGCCGGTGCGCGGCGGCGCGGCGGTGATGTTCAGACCACTCGGGGTGATGTGAGGCACCGAGATCGGTCCCGGCGGGGCGAAGGCGATCCCGGCGGCGAAGATGTTCGGATAACTCGGGTTCTGGTAGGTCGCCGGCCAGGCTCCCGGCTGCTCACGCAGGGCGGCATAGTCGAGGCCATAGGTTGCATCGACTTTGACCAGGCCGGCGGCGTTGACCAGCTTTGCCGAGACGTCGCTGCCGTCGGCGCCGAGATAGGCGATCGGCTGGCCAGTGAACTGCGGGATGAGCATCGCGAAGTCGTAGGCCGTCTCACCCTCGTGCCCCTGGTAGTCCTCCCAGTAGATCCGCTGCTCATCAACCGCGCGCACCCCTTTCTGGACCTCGGCGCGGATGCCGTAGTCGTTGTAGATCGCCGTAATGAACTCCTCGCTCGAGGTGAGGCGCCCCCGGTAGCGGGCGTGCAGACCACCAACGCCGAAGTCACCGAGCGCAGGTTCGTTCGAGAGATAGATCAACTCGGCGCGATGGCGCAGATGGCGCCTGGCCAGGTCCTTGTGGATGTTGGAGATGTACTCGAGGGCTGCGCCCTGACAGGTGGCCCCGGGGTGGCCAGTGCCGACCACAAAGGTCAGCCGCTCGCCCTGTTCGAGGCGGCGCACCTGCGCCAGGTAGCTGTCCCGGGCCGCCACGGCGTGATCGAGCGTACAGATCGAGACCGTATGGCCTGTCTCCGGGCCGAGGCCAGGGGTCGCCGCGAAGTTCAACTTCGGCCCGGTCGCGATCAGCAGGTAATCGTAGTCCAGGCGGAGTGGCCCACCCCGATTGGCCGGGCTAACCAGGACGTAGCGCTCGTCAGGGTGCACCTCGGTCACCCGGCCCACGACCAGGGCGATACCCTTGCGGTCATAGACCGGCTTGAGCGCAATGGTGGTCCGCTCAGGCGCCATGTGGCCAATCCCGACCCAGACCCAGGAGGGGACGAAGCCGAAGTAGTCGTAGCGATTGACGACAGTGATCTCGTGCTGCTTGCCGAGCTGCGCTCGCAGGTAGAGCGCGGCGGTGTGACCGGCAAAGCCAGCCCCGACGATGACGACGCGTGCCATCCTGACACCTCCTTGTGGCAGCCTTCTGCGGGCGAGGTGCGCGGCAGCGTGGGGGCCCACAGCTCCGAATTTGCGATTAGATGCGTGGATGGCAAGGCACGTTACAGACAGAAGCCCGGCTGCACGGATGTGTTTGCCGGCAGCACGGTGGTCGCCTACAATAGCGCCACAAGCGGCCTGCGGAGCCGCAGCGGCAGCCCGGCGCGAGGCTGGTCACACAGCAGATCGGCGCCCCAGATGCAAAGGAAGACGCGATGCACTACCTGCTAATCTACGACCTGGCTCCCGACTACCTGGAGCGACGCGTGCCGTTGCGTGCCGAGCACCTGGCACTGGCATGGGCCGCCCACGATCGCGGCGAGCTCATCCTCGCCGGCGCGCTGGCTGAACCGATCGATAGCGCCGTCTTGCTCTTCAAGGGCGATTCGCCAGCAGTGGCTGAGCAGTTCGCCCGAGCTGATCCCTACGTCCATCACGGTCTGGTGCTGAGCTGGCGGGTCCGCCCATGGACGACAGTCGTGGGCGTGGATGCAACCACCCCGACCCGCTGATCGCCACTGACACGGGCGACCCCGGGCACGCCGCGGCGTGCCGCGGGGTGGCGCGGGCGCCACGGGGCGCCGGGGCGCCGCGGGCCGCGGGCCGCCGCGGGGCGGCGGGGCGCTTCGCTCCCGCGCCCCTGGGGCGCGTGGTACTGCCCCGGGGCGGCTGGCGGGGCGCGCCGCCCCCGCGCCCCCGGGCCGGGGGCCGCCGCCGGTCCCCGGCACCCCCGGCGGGGGGGGGGGGGGGGCCC
>Ga0272446_1004176_pt1 | contig 17357 bp, 15 predicted proteins | sample YNPCB0061_FD_194587 | JGI IMG/M metagenome (GOLD analysis project Ga0272446, IMG submission 194587) | Hot spring microbial mat communities from Yellowstone National Park, WY, United States - YNP-CB-006-1 | ecosystem: Environmental > Aquatic > Thermal springs > Hot (42-90C) > Sediment | place... | reverse complement strand
ACCTTCTTCACTTATAGCCACGATCACGCCATCTACGCTGTTGCCGAGGGGGTGGCCGACGCCGCGGCCGTCGATAGCCTGGTCCTCGATTATGCCGTACAGCTCGATCCCAGTCTGCGCGACCGCTTGCGCGTCTTGGGGAGATCGCCGGCCTTCGGCATCCCGCCGGTTGTGGTCGGGCCGGGGATCCGCCCGCAGACCAAAGCGCTGCTGCGTGAGGCGCTATTCGCAATGGCCGACGACGTGGACGGTCGGCAGGCGCTGCAGGCCTTGGGTGTTGATCGTTTCCTGCCCGGGCGCGATCAGGACTATGACTCCGTGCGCGCCCTGGAACGAGAGTTGGGACAGCAGCCATGAACGCGTCCGCTCTTGCCAGCAAAGCCCGCTGGCCGCTCGACCGCCAACGCTTGTGGCGGATCGTCGGCGGCGTCAGCATCCGCACCAAGATCCTGGGGATCGTGATGGCGATGGTCATCATCCCAGGGCTGGTCGTGACCGTCCAGGTCCGCTCGACGCTGACGCGCACCCTGCGCGAGCAGCTTCACCAACAGGGCGTGGCGGTCGCGCGCGATGTGGCCGCGCGCAGCACGGACCTGGTCTTGATCAACGATCTCTACGGGCTGAATCGGCTCCTGCGCGACACGCGCGCCCACAACCCCGATATTCGCTACATCTTCCTGGTCACGCCGGAAGGAGAAGTGCTGGCGCACACCTTCAGCCAGGGCTTCCCGCGTGACCTGCTCTCCGCCCATCCTCTGCCCGCCGACGCCGCCGAGCACGTGCAGCCGTTGCGCACGGAGGAAGGGATCGTATGGGATACGGCGACGCCGATCTTCGAGGGGCGCGCGGGCATCGCGCGCGTGGGGCTGGGCGAGCAGCGCCTCTGGCAGGTCGTCAACTCGATCACCGGCCAGATCGCCTTCAGCATCGCCTTCGTGTCGGTGCTCGGCATCGGCGCGGCGTCCGCGCTCACCTGGTTGCTCACCCGCCCCATCCGCGAGCTGGTGGCGGCCACCGAACGCGTGGGCAGGGGCGACTACGCCCTGCGCGTGGAACGCTGGGCCGATGACGAGATCGGCGACCTGGCGGAAGCGTTCAGTCACATGGTAGCTCAATTGGCGCAGGCCGAGACGGAACGCGTAGAGCGCGAGCGGCTGCGCCAGTTTTACCTCAAACGGGTGATTCAGGCCCAGGAAGAAGAACGTAAGCGCCTGGCGCGCGAGCTGCACGATGAGACCGGCCAGGCGCTGGCCTCGCTCATGGTGGGCCTGCGCAATGTGGAGGAGGCGGAGACCGCCGACGCCATGCATCAGCGCATCCGGGATCTGCGAGAGGTGTTGGCGGCCACGCTCGATCGCGTGCGCCGCCTGGCCTTCGATCTGCGCCCCTCCGTGCTGGATGATCTGGGCCTGGTGGCTGCCGTCCGTCGCTACGTCCAACAATACGGGGAGCGGTTCGGCGTGCCGGTCGAGGTCCAGGCCGTCGGTTGGGAGGGAGTGCGTCTGACGGCAGAGACGGAGACGGCGATCTATCGCATCGTCCAGGAGGCATTGACGAACGTGGCGCGCCACGCGCCGCGCGCGCGCGTCAGCGTCCTGCTTCAGGCGCACGACCAGGAGTTGTCCGTAATCGTCGAGGATGACGGGCCGGGCTTCGACGCCGAGGCCGTCTTCGCCCGCGAGGCTGGCCAATCGAAGCTGGGCCTCTACGGGATGCAGGAGCGCGCTGACCTCATCGGCGCCCGCCTGGCCATCGAGTCCCAGCCGGGCGCCGGGACGACGATCTATCTGCGCGTGCCGCTCGACGGGGCGCCGCGCGCCCCCAAGGAGGAACACCATGCCAGCGCGCATCCGCATCCTGCTGGCTGACGACCACGCCGTCCTGCGCGCTGGCCTGCACCTTTTGGTCAACGCCCAGCCGGACATGGAGGCGGTGGGCGAGGCCCAAGATGGCCTGGAGACCCTGAGCCAGGCCGAGTCCACTCGCCCCGACGTCATCCTCCTCGACCTGAGCATGCCTCGCGTCGGAGGATTGGCGATCCTGCGCGAGTTGCGGGCGCGGGCGCCGCAAAGCCGCATCCTCGTCCTCACCATGCACGCCGATGAAGACTACTTGCGCGAGGCCCTTCGCCTGGGCGCGGCCGGCTATGTGGTCAAATCGGCTGCCGACCAGGAGCTTCTCTCTGCGATCCGCGCCGTGGCTCGCGGCGAGGTCTACATCCATCCAACGATGACGCGCGCCCTGTTGGGGGATTTGCTGCCCGATGCCGGGGCGCGCCCCCAAGATCCCTGGGACACCTTGAGCGAGCGTGAACAGCAGGTGATCGTGGCGGTCGCGCGGGGCTACGCCAACCGCGAGATCGCCGAACAACTCCACTTGAGCGTCAAGACGGTCGAGACCTACCGGGCGCGCGCGATGGAAAAGCTCGGCCTCTCCAACCGCGCCCAGCTCCTCCAGTACGCCGTGCGCCGCAACCTGCTAAACCCCTGAGGGGTTGCCGCCTCCCGCAACCCTCAGGAGAAGGCTGCCCCCGCCGGCCTGTCAGGGAAAGCCCGACAGACGGAGCGGGAATTCCCCCACAAATGCGCTCTCCTCTCTCGGCTTTTCCCCGCTACCGATTCCTCGCCTTTTCGGGTACCTTGAGGAGCGAAGGACTTGTTGCCTGTCCCCATGCTGAGTGAGGAGGTCCATGATGAGTGAAGCCGAACACGCCCCAGGCGTTGACCGTCGCACGGCGCTGGCCAAGATCGCCAGCGCGATCTTCGCGGGGCTGGCAGCGCCTGCAATTCTGGGAGAGGTGGAGGCGGTCGCCGCGCCCGCGGCCGAGCCGCCTGCTGCGCTCGAGCCGCCCCCGCCGGGCGTCCAGGAGGATGTCCTGCTGCGCATGGAGCGCGACCTCGCACGCGCCCTCGCCAAGCCGGTCGAGCAACGCCGTTGGGTCATGGTCATCGATCTGCGCAAATGCGTCGGCTGCCATGCCTGCACCATCGCCTGCGTGGCCGAGAATAAACTGCCGCCGGGGGTGGTCTACCGGCCCGTCCTGGAAGAAGAGATCGGGACGTATCCCAACGTCACGCGGCGCTTTCTGCCCAGGCCCTGCATGCAATGCGAGAATCCTCCCTGCACCCCCGTTTGTCCGGTGAACGCAACGTACAGGGACGTCGATGGGGTGATCGTCGTCGACTACGATCAGTGCATCGGCTGCCGCTACTGCATTACAGCTTGTCCCTATGCCGCGCGCACGTTCGATTTCGGCAAGCTGTATACGGACGGCGCCCCCGACGCCGCGTTCCTGTTGGGCGGCGCCAACGCTGCCGAATACCAGCGGCGCGGCAGCTACGAATACGGGGAGGCGATCGAGCGGCGCGGCGAAGAGTCGCCGATCGGCAACGTGCGCAAGTGCCATTTCTGCCGGCATCGCCTGGCCGAAGGGATGCTGCCCGGCTGCGTGACCACCTGTATCGGCCGCGCGACCCTCTTCGGCGACGCCAACGATCCCGATAGCCTGGTGGCCGAGATGATCGCTCGCCCGAACGTGATGCGGCTGAAGGAAGAGCTGGGCACCGAGCCGCGCGTCTTCTACCTGATGTAAGGGAGGGACCGATGACGGTGAAACGTGTGGTCTATGGTTTGAGCGTGCTCGCCCTGCTCTTTGGGGCGTGGGGATTTTATGACCGTCTGGCCCACGGCCACCAAAACGCTGGCTACGGCTCCTACGTCGTCTGGGGCCTGTGGGTGGCGATGTATCTCTTCTTCGCGGGCGTGGCCGCCGGAGCGTTCATGGTCGCCACCGCCGATCTGCTCTTCCACCTCAAGACCTTCCAGGGGATCGGCCGCGCCGCCTTGTGGGTGGCTTTGGTCAGCCTGGGCGCGGCCTTGCTCCAAATCTGGCTCGACCTCGGCCATCTCGATCGCATCTGGAAGGTCTATCTGCAAGGCAATCCCAGCTCAGTGATGGCCCAGATGGTCTGGGGATATACGCTGTTCGGCCTGCTGCTTCTCGTCTCGCTCTATCTGGCGATCCGCGCGCCCCAAAGCAGCGCCCTGCGCGTCCTGATGATCATCGGCTTGCCGCTCTCCCTCTTCGTTAGCGGGGCGGTGGGCGCGCTGCTGGGCGTGCAGGCCAGCCGGCCCTTCTGGCACGTCGGCCTCTTCCCTGTCCAGTTCCCGGTCTTCTCGCTGGCTTCCGGCGTGGCCGCCCTCCTTGTCGTGATCGGCCTTTTTGGCTCGCCCACGGACGCGCGCCGTGCGTCTCAGCTCCATATCCTGAGCATCGCCACGATCGTGCTGGCCCTGGTGAAGCTCTACTTCCTATGGGCCGACTTCTCGCAGTCGATGTACGGCAACGTCCCCCAGAACGTCGAGGCCGTCCGTCAGGTGCTCTATGGGCCGTACTGGTGGGCCTTCTGGATCATCCAACTGGCGCTGGGGACGCTCATCCCCATCGTGGTGTTGGCCCAACCGCAATGGGCGCGTAACGGCGGCCTGGCGGGCGCGATGGGGCTACTCGTGTTGATCGGCTTCGCCGCGGCCCGCGCCAACATCGTCTTCCCGGCGCTGACGGTGCCCGAGCTGGAAGCGCTGATCACCGCCTTCTCAGGGCCGCATCTGACGTTCGACTACTTCCCCACCCTCATGGAGTGGGCGGTCACCAGCGGCAGCATCGGCCTGGCCGTGCTCGCCTTCCTCATCGGCGCCGATCGTCTGCGCCTGTTGCAATACAAGGAGAGTGCCTGAGATGCTCACCCGACTCTTCCCTCACGATTCGCAGCCCGAAGCCTGTCCTGCCGAGGACGCTCCAGCAGGCCTGACCCGCCGCGACTTTCTCAAGACGCTGGCCGTGATGGGAGGTGCCGCCGCGCTGTGGGGACAACTGCCGCAAGCGCAGGCTGCCCTGCAACAGGTCGCCGCGGGCGAGGGCGGCTTCTTCGAGAGCCAGATCGAAAACCAGATCTTCACCGTCTGCCTTCAGTGCAACACCGGCTGCGGCATCAAGGTCAAATTGCTCGAAGGCCTGGCTGCCAAGATCGACGGCAACCCCTATAGCCCCTGGACGCTCTGGCCGCACGTCCCCTATACGACACCGATCGCTGAGATGGCCACGACCGAGGGCGCGCTCTGCCCGAAAGGTCAGTCTGGCCTGCAAACCGCCTACGACCCCTACCGCATCGTCAGCGTGCTCAAGCGCAAGCCGGGCACCCGCCGCGGCGAAGGGCAGTGGATCACGGTCCCCTTCGACCAGGCCGTCGACGAGATCGTCAACGGCGGCGACCTCTTCGGCGAGGGGCATGTGGACGGCCTCAAGGACGTCTATGCCCTGCGCGACGCCGACCTGGCCAAGAAGATGGACGCCGCCATCAAGAAGATCTGGGACGAGAAGGACGCCGCCAAGAAGCAGGCGCTGGTCGCCGAGTTCAAGACGACCTTCGCCGACCATCTCGACCTCCTGATCGACCCCGATCATCCCGACCTGGGGCCGAAGAACAACCAGTTCGCCTTCATCTGGGGCCGCATGAAGAACGGGCGCGCCGACCTGGTGCAGCGCTTCGTCAAGGATGGCTTCGGCTCGATCAACGCCAACGGCCATACCACGGTCTGCCAGGGGTCCCTCTACTTCACCGGCAAGGCGATGAGCGAGCAGTTCGACCCGGCGACGGGCAAGTTCACAGGGGGCAGCAAGTTTTACTGGCAGAGCGACACCGGCAATAGCGAGTTCGTGATCTACGTGGGGGCGAACATGTTCGAGGCCAACTACGGCCCGCCTCAGCGCGTCCCCAAGATCACCGAAGGCCTGGTGCGTGGCGAAATGAAGTACGCTGTGATCGATCCTCGCCTGAGTAAGGCCGCGTCCAAGGCCTGGAAATGGGTGCCGATCCGACCGGGGACTGACGCCGCCTTCGCGCTGGGGATGATCCGCTGGATCATCGACAACGGCCGCCACAACGTCGCGTTCCTGAGCAACGCCAACAAGGCGGCGGCCGCGGCCAGCGGCGAGGCCTCGTGGACCACCGCTGCCTGGCTGGTCAAGATCAAGGACGGCGCGCCGGGCAAGTTCGTGCGCGCCAGCGAGCTGGGATTGGTCGTCAAAGGCACGGGCAAGGACAAAGACGGGAATGAGATCACCGTCTACCGGACGGCCGACGGCGTCGAATACCCCTTCGATCCCTTCGTCGTCCTGACGGATGAGAAGCCGGTCCCCTTCGATCCGAACAGCCAGGACGTCCCGGCGCGCGGGGAGCCGTTGGCGCAGGCCACCCTCAACGGCATCGAATGTAAGAGCGGGCTGCAGCTCATCTACGAGGCTGCCCAGGAGCATACGACGGCGGAATGGGCGGAGATCGCTGGCGTGCGCGAACGCGACCTCATCGAGCTGGCCGTCGAGTTCACCAGCCATGGCACGCGCGCCGTCGCCGACCTGCATCGCGGCCCCTCGCAACATACCAACGGCTTCTACAACAACCTGGCCTGGTACACCCTCAACTGCCTCATCGGCAACGTCGATCACGTCGGCGGCATGATCACGGGCAGCACGTACGATCGCATGGGCGCTAAGGCCAATGGTCCTTTTAATCTGGCCAAGATGACCAACGGCAAGGCGGTCCCCTTCGGAATCGACCTGCTGCGCACGACCACGACCTACGAGAAGTCCACCCTCTTTGCCGATTATCCCGCCAGGCGCCCCTGGTTCCCCCTGGCGACCGACATCTACCAGGAGGATGTCCCCTCCATGGGAGATGCCTATCCGTATCCGATCAAGATCGCCTTCTTCTACATGTCCGCCATCAACTATGCGCTGCCTGCCGCCCATACCACGATCGAGGTCCTGGCCGATCCCAAGAAAGTGCCGCTCATCATCACCAGCGACATCCTGGTGGGGGAGACCTCTACCTACGCCGATTACATCTTCCCGGACCTCGGCTACCTGGAGCGCTGGGAGTTCCACGGCACGCATCCCTCAGTGCCCTGGAAGGTCGAGAACGTGCGCCAGCCCGCCATCTCCCTGCCCGGCTGGCCGACGGTGACGGTCTTCGGCGAGGAGATCCCTCTCTCCTTCGAGGCGCTGCTCCTGGCCATCGCCGAACGGCTGGAGTTGCCCGGCTTCGGGCCGGACGGCTTCGGGACGGGGGTGCCCTTCACGCGGCCAGAACATCTCTATCTGAAACAGGTCGCGAACATCGCCTTCGGCGAGAAGGAGGACGGCAGCGCAGGCGTGCCGGAGGCCGACGACGAGGAGCTGCGCATCTTCACCGAAGCGCGGCGTTTCCTGCCGAAGAGCGTGTTTGACGTCCAGACCTGGAAGCAAGCGATCGGCGGCGAGGAGAGCCTGTGGCGCAAGGTGGTCTACGTGCTCAACCGCGGCGGGCGCTACGAGGACTTCGCCAAGGCCTATAAGGGCGATCTCGTCGCGCACCCCTACGGCAAGCAACTCAATCTCTACCAGGAGAAGACGGCCACAACGACCAACACGATGACGGGAGAGCTCTTCCGCGGCCATGCCATCTATCTGCCGGCCGGCCGTTCCTCCCTCGACGAGGAGATCGCCGACGAGGGATACGATCTGCACCTGATCACCTACAAAGAGATCACGATGACCAAGGCTCGTACTGTGAGCAACTACTGGTTGTTGGCGGTGCTCGGCGAGGGCTTCGTGTTGATGAACCAACTGGACGCCGATCGACTGGGCATCCGTCCGGGCGACCGGGTGCGGCTGGTCTCGGCCAGCAATCCCGAGGGGGTGTGGGACCTCAAGAGTGCGGGGACGGTGCCGATGGTGGGCAAGGTGCGCATCGTGCAGGGGATTCGTCCGGGCGTGGTGGCGTTCCCGCTCGGCTTCGGCCACTGGGCCAGCGGCGCGCGCGATCTCACGATCGACGGCCAGGTCGTCAAAGGGGACCCGCGGCGGGCGGTGCCGCTGCACGGCAACGCGGCGATGCGCGTCGACCCGCACCTGGGCAACGTCACCCTCTCCGATCTGGTCGGCGGCAGCGCCGTCTTCTACGATAGCAAGGTGAAAGTGGTGAAGGTGTAGGCTCCGTCGAGCCAGCCCTCGGCCCTCTCCTTCCCCTCATCCCCCCTTCCTCTCCCAGCTTTGGGAGAGGAAGGGGGGAAAGTGAGGGTCAGGCATGGGCAACAAGGTGATGCGCGCGAGGGAGGGTTACCTGCGCGCCCGTCGCACGCGGCGCGGCGCCAGCTCCGTGCCGATGAAGATCCCCCAGCGCGGCAAGAGCTGGCGGTGTACCACCAGGACGAGCAGCGACGCCGCCAGCGCGATGCCGAAGATGATCAGCGACGCGCTCAGCTTGTTCATCAGCGTCGGGTCGATCACCATCACCGCCGCCAGCGTCAACATCAACATGCCGCCGATCAGCTTGAGGATGCGGCCGTGCTTCTCCTGCACCTTGCTCGCTTTGAAGGTGAAGACCGCCGCCAGAAAGATGCCCAGCTCGTCCATCTGGTAGATGATCATGTAGAGCAGCAGCAACAGGGCGAAGCTGAGGGCCGGCACCCCCTGCGCGGCGAGCAGGTTCGTCCACAGCACGGGGAAGCCCGCCGTGCACGAGAACTCGACCAACGACACCCCGGCCGACATGACCACGGTCGCGCCGAGCAGCCCCCACAGGGAGTCGCTCGCGTCGAGGATGCGCCGCATCCGCTGGTAGATACCCGGCTTCTGCTCGTCGGCGATCGTGAACGAGATCCCTTCCTTGTACCAGAAGTAGTCCTTGATGTTCACCAGCGCGAAGAACAGGGCGGCCAGCGCCACCACCACCTGGATCCATCCCAGGAAGCTGATGACGCTGAACACTGTGAACAGCCCGGCGATGAAGAGCGCGTACACCAGCGACGTCACCGTCAGGAAGACCAGGCCAATGAGGAAAACTTTGCGCCGTGAGCCGGTGTGCAGCGCCAGGGAGAGCAGGATCGACAGCACCCATAGCGAGCAGGGGTTGAAGCCGTCGACGAACGCGATGAGGGCCGTGCTCACCGCCAGGGACTGCGTCGCCAGGTCCACCGGACCGATCAGCGGCAGATCGAGCACGTCCGCCGCGGGCGCGTTGGTCGGCGAGTCTGCGGCGCCGTCGTCTGCGACGGCGTCGTCTGCGACGGCGTCGTCTGCGACGGCGTCGTCTGCGGCCGCATCGCCAGTCAGGCGGCGTCCCGCGTCCGGGCAGCCGGATCGGCGACACTCGGCGACAAACGCTTCGATCTCGGCGCGGACCGGCTCGGCGTAGCCGATCCAGTAGCGGTCTCCGATGAAGATGGTCGGGACGGCGGTCGGTTCGAACCCGAAGGCGGCCGCCATCTGGATGAACAAGTCTCGGTTCTCGGCGACATACCACACTTCATAGGCCCGCAGCTCCACTTCGGGGTAGCGTTGGGTCAGACCTTCCAGAAACGGCTTGGCGGCGGCGCAGTGCGGGCAGCCATCCCCCCAGAAGAAATAGATGACCACCGGCTTGCCGGCCTGCGCTGCGCTGTGAGCGGACGCCGCGGGCGCCAGCCATGCGATCAGCCCCGCCCACAAGGCGATCACGATCACGGCGCCGAGCATCGTACGCGCCTCGCGCCATCGCGAATGCATCATGGTGTTCCCATGCTCCTTTCGTATTAAGTTTTATGCATGTAACTGCGACGCACAAAACCCTCTCTCAGGGCTTTGTCTACGCGATCAGCAGCAGCGGCCGCGCGCCGGAGGAGGGGGCAGCCGCCAATGCGCCCGCCTGGCACTCGGGACAGCGGCAATGGTTCAATTGGACTGGCGCCTTAGCCGGGCCGAGGAATTGCTCCAGGAGAGGGCGCACGCGCGCGTCCGCGATCGTATAGTAGACGCGTTGTCCCTCCTTGCGGTCGCGGATCAGGCCAGCGGCACGTAGGGCGGCCAGTTGCTGTGAGACGTAGGCCTGCGGGCGCCCCAACAACGCCTCCAGATGGCAGACGCACGCGTCGCCGCTGCGCAGCGCGTCCAGGAGGCGCAACCGTTCCGGGTGCGCCAGTGCTTTGAACCAGGCAGAAGCCGATCGGTATTCGCCACTTGTCGCCACGTTGTTCTCCCTACAAATTTCGCGTAAGCTCTGTAATTTATACCATACCTCAGGTCGAATGAGCCAACTGCCAGCAGCGGCCAGGCAACTCGCAGTGGAACATCTCCACATTGCCGCGATCGGCGACGGTGACGTAGACGGTACGACCGTCGGGGCCGCCGAAGGTGAGGTTCGTGCAGTTGCGGCCGGCCAGGGGGATCTCGCGCAGCACCTCGCCGCGCGGCGAAACCTGCGCCACACAGCCCTTGCCCCAGCGCGTCACGTAGAGGTTGCCGGCGACGTCGCAGCGCATCCCGTCCAGGCCGTAGTCGGGGAACCGGATGAGCAGCCGTTTGCGGCTGATCTCCCCCTGCGGCGAGAGATCGTAGGCCCAGATCGTGCGCTGCAGGCTCTCGTTGACGTAGAGGGTACGCTCGTCGGGGCTGACCTCGACGCCGTTGGTGGTACCCATCTGGGTTTCGAGGAGCACGCAGCGGCCATCGCGCTCCACGCGCCAGAGCTGGCCGTCGCCGCCGGGCCAGTTGGGATCGCTGGCGAACAGGAGATCGTCGGCGGTGATGGCGAGGTCGTTGGGCTGATGGAAGGCAGGGTGATGGGCGTAGACGCTGATCGCGCGCGTGCGCATATCGATCCGGAGCACGTTATGGTTGGTGTAATCGGCGACGAACATATCGCCGCGGCGGCTGAAGCGGATGCCGTTGCCGATGCTGCCGGGTGGTAGCTCGACGAAGATGCTGCCGACGCCCTCCGGCGTGATGCGGCCGATGGTGCCCTGATGGTCGAAGTTCACGGCGTACAGGTTGCCGGCGGCGTCGCAGGCGGGGCCTTCGATCCCATCGGTGAAGCTGCCGGGAGGGGTGAAAGGGCGGGCGACGTAGAGCGGCTCATCGTCATTCATCGCGTTCATCTCCCAGGGGGGCCAGACCAGGGCTGTGCAGGGTCGATCGCCTGTTTCCCACGCTCCAGGCGCTTGCGCCGAACCCGCTCGTTCGGCGCAAGGGAACAGGGCAATCGCCCCGTCAGCGGGGAGGAATAGGCACGGCCCCACTCCGATCAGAGTGGGGCCGTGATCGCTGGTGGCCCGTACGGGACTCGAACCCGTGTCTCGGCCTTGAGAGGGCCGCATCCTGGGCCGCTAGACGAACGGGCCAGCCATCAATGAATCCAGTACCCAGGCCAATCCCATTCTAGCGGGCGGTGAAGCTTTTGTCAAATCGGCTATGTGACCATACGAAGCCAGAACTCGCTGAACCTGTTCCCGTCCACGCGCGTGACCACGCGCGTGGGCTGGCCGCCTTCGTCAATCCGTTGCCGCAGCCAGCCGTCCTCGATCTCCAAACGCAGCGGGATCGTCTGGATCTCGACCCCCTCACCCCATCCCAGGGCGATCGCGCAGGCCAGCGGGTCGTGCAGGAAGTTGATGATGTCCGCTGGCAGCCCCGGACATGTGCGGCCGAACCGCTCCTCCATTTTCTCGTCGCGCGCGAAGGCCTCCGCCTGCCGGGCGATGAGCTGGCCCAACGGCCCTGATCGCCGCAGCGTCGGCAGGTAGGCGCGCCGCAGCGCCGTCTCGACCGTGACCGATAGGGGCACGAGGGTTGGGGTTGAGCGCTCGAGGACCAGGGACGCCGACGCGACATCCACCTGGACGTTCCAATCCATGTTGCAGCCCCACTGCGGGAATCCGGGGCGGGGAAGGAACACGTACCCGCCCATCAGAACGAGATGAGCCTCGCGCAGGATGCCGGGAGATCGCCGCTCCAACAGCGCCAGGTTCGTGAACGCGCCGATGGCGACGATGGTCGCGCCCTGGGCGATGCTCCGCTCGAGCAAGGCCAGCGCCTCCTCGAGCGCGGTGGGGAAGGACGGGATCGGCTCTGGCCAGTAGGCGGCCTCGTCGGGCAGGCCGGGCTGGACGCGATAGCAGCCGAGCGCGACGTCGGCGCCCGCCGCGACGGCGATGTCGGCGCGGCCGGCCAGGTCGAGGACGTAGCGCGCGTAGCCAGCTCGTTTGCCGCGGTCGTCCGAGTTGGTAGTGACCGCCAGTAGATCGACGTCGGGCCAGCGGAGGAGCATCGCCAGCGCGCACAGGTCATCGGTGTCGCCGCCGAGATCGGTGTCGAGATGAAGCTTTGTCATCAAAAGCGCCTCCTGCAGGCTTAGAGTGCTCGTCGTGCGTCACGGGTTGAAATGCAGGTTGGGAGGTGGGTGAGTGATCAGGGTTGAAAGTTGAGAGGTGGGTGGATGGTTACGGGAAGATCCGAAAGGGGATCTTTCCATGCAGACGATACGCTGCAAAGCCGCGACGATCGAGCGTAAAGACCTGGTCAGTCTGCAGCTCTTCACCCAACGCGACGAGAGTGGCGTCTGCGAAGTCCATCGGCACATCCTGATACTTTTCCATCAGCGCCGTCACTTGCTGCAGGCTCTGGCGGGACGATGGGACGAGCAGGAAGGCGCCGCGCACAAAGAATTCGAGACAAATTCTTTGGGCTCTCCACGTCGGACCAACCAGGTACAACGTCTCGGTTAGCACCGCCTCGGTGCTGACGATCGGCCCTGACCAGCCTTCCAGGATCGCCACGCAATCGGCGTGCCGCTGCTCGCTGCGATCCACCAGGGCAACGAAGGCGCCCGTGTCGAGCAGAAGCTCAGCGGCCATTGCGCAGACGCTCCACCAGGTATTCGCGGTGGCGCTGGCCCAGGTCAGGCAGACCGCTCTCGATCTGGCCCAACAGATCGCGCACGAGTTCGATGGGCCGCGTCTCCACCTGGGCTTCCAGGAACTGTTCCAGCGCCAGGCGCACCACCTCCGAGCGCTTGCGCCGCAAACGTTGGGCAGCCCAATTCAGGCGCTCGGCCAATTCTGCAGGTAGACGTAAAGTCAGTTGCGATTCCATAAGACGTTCCCTCTGTATTACAATGTAGTGCAAAAAGTTACAGTTGTCAAGGTTGCAGACTGATGGGGAAGCATCGACTATATGATCAGGCTGTCACTCTGAGCGGTCTCGTGCCGGACCTTTTCCCTCGGCTTCTGGCCTGCTGCGGTGACAACCAGCCTGGCCGCGCTGTTCTTGGGTAGCGCTCGCCGCCGTGCCGTTCACACGCGCCAACGTTTGTCCTGACATCCGCTCATAATTTCTTCTTGTGGTAAAATAGGGGCAGCCGCGAGCGCGCCGACGCCGAGTCGTCGACGTACTTGCGGCGCGCATTCGACAGAGCCGTAGGAGAGACATCCACGCATGGCGCTCAATCAAGTCGCTCGAGACGACTGGCAAGGCTTGCTTGCTGTAGCGCAGGAGAGCCTGGCCGCTGAGGACCCCGTCACCGCACGCCGCGCGGCCACGCTGGCCGCGCGCGCGGCTCCTGCCACACCCGAAGCCCAATTGGCCCTCGGCGACGTCTGGAACGCCCTCGGCCGCCACGCCGAGGCGATCCGGGCGTACCGACAGGTGATCGAACAAGAGCCAGCGTCCGCCGCCGCGATCATCGGCCTGGCCGACGCCCTCCATGAGACGGGCCGCGATGCTGAGGCCCTCCCCTATTGTCAGAAGGCGGTCGCTGTCGCCCCCGAAAACGGCGAACTGTGGGCGACCCTGGGCCATGTCCATACCGAGTTGGGACACCACGACGACGCATTGGCGGCATACCAGAAGGCGCTGGAGCTGGGCGTGGTGACCGCTGACCTGTACGTGTCCCTGGGGTATCTCCACTACTACCGCCGCGATCTCGATGGCTCGCGCCAGGCGTTCGAACAGGCGATCGCGCTGGAGCCGGACGCGGCGACCCCTTACAACAACCTGGGATATGTGCACATCCTCCTGGGAGACCTGGACCAGGCGGTGGCGCGCCTCGACCGCGCGCTGGAGCTGCAGCCACAGTTCGTGCGCGCGCTCTACAACCGCGGCCTGTGCGCCTGGCTGCAGGGACGTCAGGAGCAGGCGATCGCTTACTACGCGCGTGGGCGCAGCCACGATCGCGGCGAAGCGGAGCTGGCCGCCCATCGCGAGGACCTCACCGAGATCCTGGAATATCAGGCGCAATGGGCGGATCCGTTGCAGCAGCTAGGGATCCTGCTCAATCGTCCAGCGCCCAGCCCGCAATTGCGCCCGGCGCGACGCCATGGTGCATGAAAGTGTAACACGATCCTCCGGATCGTGCGAGCATTGCCGAACGCAGTCCGGAGGATTGCGGCACGGAGCGATTTTCCAGGCAATGGAGAGAGAACGAGCATGAAAGAACTGGGGGGGGTGTTCGCGCCCACGGTGACCGCCTTTCGTCCCCAAGATGGAGAGCTGGATCTGGACTGGGTCAAGCGCCATCTCGCGTTCTTGCGGGCGCGCGGCTGCGACGGCGTGGTCCCCGCCGGGACGACGGGCGAAGGCACTTCGCTGGGGTACCACGAGCGCTGTCGTCTGATCGATGCCGTTCTCGAGGGGGCGCAGGGGATGCCTGTCATCGCTGGGGTGGGCACGCCCAGCCTGGCCGATACCATCGACCTCGCGCGCTACGCGTTCCGCGCCGGGGTCGACGCCGTGCTCGTCTTGCCTCCTTACTACTATCGGAGCGTCCCGACGGTCGGCCTGGTCGCGTATTTCCAGCGCTTGTGTGATCGGGCGTTGCAGCCTGGCCAGCGCATCTTCCTATATCATATCCCGCCCGTCAGCGGCGTGCCGATCACTCACGAGCTGCTCGACGCCCTGCTGGAGACGCACCGCGAATGCGTGGGAGGGCTGAAAGATTCCAGCCGGGACCCTGAGTCGCTGCGCGCGTTCGTCGCCCGCTATCCCAATCTGCGCATTTTCTGCGGCTCGGACAATCTGGCCGATCTCGCCTACAGCAACGGCGCCGCCGGCACGATCAGCGTGATGGCCAACCTCGTCCCCGACTGGCTGCAGGCGGTGCGCCAGGCGCGGGGGACGCCTGCGGCAGGCCCTTTGCAGGAGCGGGTCACGCGTGCGCGTAGGGCATTCGGGGCGTACCCCACCCAGGCCGCGATGAAATATGCTGTGCAGCGTGTGGCAGGGTTGCCGCCCGCCGCCACGCGCCCCCCGAATGTGGAGTTGACCGCCGGCGAGCGGTCTGCGCTGGAACGCGACCTGCACGAGCTTGGCGTTCTTCCCCCCGTGTGATGACTACAGGAGATTGCGCGCCGTGGCAGAAGTGAACAGCGACATCAACAACGTCGAATATCTATCGTGGGGGGATGTCGACGCCCTCATCGACCATTTGCTTCCGCAGTTGCGGGGACCTTACGACGCCCTGGTCATGGTCACGCGCGGCGGGATCGTGCCAGGGGGCATCATCAGCGAGGCACTCGACATCCGCGATGTCCTGACTGCCGCCGTCGCCTTCCCGCCGTCGGACAACCGCCCGGAGACGCAGTTGGCGTGGCCATCGTTCCTGCAGTTCCCTGGCGAGGAGTTCCTGCGCGGGCGTCGCGTGCTGGTGGTCGATGACATCTGGGACAGCGGACGCACGATCACAGCCGTGCGCGGCCGCATCGAGGCGTTGGGCGGGTTCCCCGAGTTGGCAGTGCTGCACTACAAACCCGGACGGTCGGCGGTGGGCGCGAGCGGGCCCAATTATTACGCGGCGGTGACGACCTCATGGATCGTCTATCCCTGGGAGCTGTGGCGTCGCGGCGATCTGGCCCCCGCGTCGCTGGCGCCCTCTTCGCCAACGCCCACGCTCTCGTGATCAGCTCCTGGAACGTTGCTCGTCGTCGATCCATTTGCCTTCGATCGTTGTGCAAAGGGAGAGGGTCGCCGTGGCCAAACGCAAGATCCTGGTTGTGGATGATGACGCTGACCTGCGGCGCCTGATGTCGTTGGTTCTGCAGATGGGGGGATATGATGTGGTCTCGGCCGCCGACGGCGCCGAGGCGCTGAACAAAGTCCGCCTGGAAGCCCCTCACCTGGTGCTCCTCGACATCATGATGCCGGAGATGGACGGGTTTGAGACATGCCGTCGGCTGCGCAAGCTGCCCGAAGGAGCGAACATCCCGGTGATCATGCTCTCGGCCGCCGATCAGGTCGCCGACAAGGTCAAAGGCCTCAAGGTAGGCGCCAACGACTACATCACCAAGCCGGCCGACTCGCGCGAATTGATCGCCCGCATCGAGGCACAATTGCGCCCGACCTTTGCGCGCTCGGCACGCATCATCGCCGTCCTGGGATCGAAGAGCGGCGTGGGCACCACGACGTTGGCGGTCGGCCTCGCTCTCGCGCTCCGGCAGGCGACAGCAGGGGACGTCATCTTGTTCGACTGGCGCCTGCCCATGGGAGATGTGCCCGCCGCGCTCGGCCTCGATGTGCGGATGAGCCTGGACAGGATCTCTTCTCCCATGGACGATCTCGACGCACAGGCGGTGAAGCAACTGCTGATGAACCATGTCTCAGGGATCCAGGTGCTGATCGGAGGATACAACCTGGAAGGTCCCTCTCTGTCGCCAGATGCGTTCGAAGCGGTCGTGGACGTGACTTCCCGCCTGGCTGATTATCTGGTGGTTGACGCCGGCTGTCTGTCCGATCCTCGCTGGTTGCAACCTCTGGAGATCGTGGACGAACTGCTTTTCGTGTTCACGCCGGAACTGCCAGCGCTGCGTCGCGCGGCGCTCTACCTGGAGATGGAACGGCGCAAGCCGCTGTTCGGCGAGCGGCTGCACCTGATCATCAATCGCGCCAACCTGAGCGGCGGCATCCCCAACCGTGAGATCGAGGACCTTTTGCAGATGCGCATTCGCGCGCGGCTTCCTGAGGACCCGGACGCGGTCATCGCGGCCACCAACCAGGGGACATCGGTCGTCCAGAGTGCCCCACGCTCCGCTCTGGCACAAGCCATTGGCCGTCTGGCGCAGGAGATCGTCGCCGTGGCCCAGAAGGCGGCGCAACCGTAATGTCTTTGCCTCGCTACGTGTGCCGCAATGGCGTCTTGATCAGCGCTGAGGAAGCGCGCGTCTCGATCTTCAACCCCGCGCTGTATACGGCGTTCGGCGTGTACGAGTCGATCCAGTGCGAGGGCGGCGTCCCCTTCCATCTCAACGAACACCTCCAGCGCCTGGCGCAGTCGGCGCATCTGCTGGACTTGCCGTTGCCCGTTTCTCTGGAGACGATCGCCGGATGGCTGCCGGCCCTGTTGCAGGCCAACCGCAGCCTGACCTGTCTGATCCGTCTGTATCTGCTTGGCCCCAATGGTTACGAACCCGCGCTGACGTTCGCCTGGCCTGAGCCGCCGCGCTCGTATGCGCCGACGCTCTATACACACGGCGCCACGGCGGTGCTCTATCCGGGGGCGCGCGCCCTGCCCCAGGCC